>ERZ779865.849-NODE-849-length-25058-cov-9.713554_pt1 | contig 25058 bp, 27 predicted proteins | sample MGYA00433088_ERZ779865 | MGnify/ENA primary metagenome ERZ779865 (study PRJEB29588, sample SAMEA2151703) | human gut metagenome | biome: human gut; feature: human-associated habitat; material: faeces | place: Denmark | collected 2008/2010 ... | reverse complement strand
CCGCCGGAGCCGAGGGCTGGGTGGATGTCTGCAAGGAGCCGGAAGGCGAGTAAGGCATCATACAATAAACGCAAAGGGAGTTCTGCCCGGACCTTCGTCCGTGACAAAACTCCCTCTTTGCTTCATAAATCTCAGTACGGAGGTCTGCCGGGCAGCAGGAAAATAGACGTTCATCGAGCTGCCTGTTGCCACGCTCAGCGGAGCAAGAACCACACGCCCAGCAGGATTGCAAGGAAGATCAGATTGGACAGGGTGAACAACCCAAAATACTGCTTCTTCCCTTGTGGCAACTCCCGTGCAATCTGCCGGTAGGAGATAAGGCTGGCCATGGATGCGATCAAAGTGCCAAGACCTCCCAGATTGGTGCCGATGATAAGGGCTTGTGTCTCTGCCGTGAACCCGGACAGCAGCAAGGCGGCGGGGACATTACTGGTGACCTGCGAAGCGAGAACCGCTACCAGAACTTCCCGGCCGGTCAAAAACTTCTGCAGCCAGCCGGAAAAGGCAGGAATGCGGCCAAGATTGCCAATGAAGATGAAAAAAGCCACAAAGGTCAAAAGCAGGGAATAGTCCACCGTCCGTAAGGTGCGTGGGTCTGCAAAAAGGGCGCAGACGAGCACAGCGGCAAAGGCAATGCCATAGGGCAGCACCCGGATCACGGACAGCAGGCAAACGGCAAACAACACCAGATACAGCAGGATGATTTTCTGATCCCCCTGCGATGCAGAGGAAGAAACAAGCTCGTCCACGGAGAGGGCGGCAGAGGTTTTCCGGCAGACCATTGCTGCCCAAGCCAGCAGCAGGAGCAGAGAGACCAGGGTGTAGGGCAGCATAAGAAGCACAAATCCCCCGATGCTCATGCCGCTTTTTCCGTAAAGATAGAGGTTCTGCGGGTTGCCGATGGGGGTCAGCATACTGCCAAGGTTTGCCGCAATGGTCTGCATACAGACCACCGGGATCAGAAGGGAGCGGCGGACATCCGCTCCCAGACGGCTCAGGACCACGAACGTAAAGGGAACGAAGGTCAGCAGGGAAACATCGTTGGTGATGAACATGCTTCCGAAAAAGCACAGCCCGACCAGTACCAGCGTCAGCTGAAAGGTGCTGTGGGTGCGGGACAGCAATGCCCGTCCCAGTCCATCAAAAAAGCCCTGCCGCCGCAGCCCGGCCATGACCGTCATCAGGGAAAACAGGATCGCCAGTGTGCGCAGGTCGATGTAGCCGAGATACTGCACATCCGGCGGAACAAAGAAGGCGGAGACAACGGCCAGAACAGCGGCTGCGGTGAGGACCGTTTCCTGCTGAATGAATTGTTTGAGTTTCATAGAGACACATCCTTGTAGTTGTAAAGGCAGTCCTGATGCGGTGCCGGACGGCCTTTTTTGGTGTTTCAGTGCAACAGCTTTTGTTTTTTTTTTTGCAGCACCATCCTACTCCATTAGCGGGGCATCGTCAAGAGAAAACAGAAAAAACGCGATTCGAGCAAGAAAAAACGGATGGCTCCGCAGAACCATCCGCTAAAACTGGTATCATCAGTCTTTCCGATACTTATATGCACCCTCAATGGCGTGGATCAGATCCACGATCAGGCTGTTATAGGGCACCGACACATTGTAGCGGCGGGCCTGCTCCACAATGGCACCGTTGATGGCGTCGATTTCTGTAGGAATGCAGCGCTTCACGTCCTGATACATGGAGGAGTAGCCTTTGCCGGCGTTCTCGCAGACGCGATGTACCATGTCCAGCACCTCCATGTAGGAGAAGTGCGTGCCGTCTGCTTCGGCCACGTCCACAGCCTCACAGATCATCTTTTCAGCAAAGTCCCATGCGTACTGATTTTCGATCATGTAGGCGATAGGCGTTTCGGTGATAGCGGTGAAGGTGTTGATGGACAGGTTCACGAACAGCTTGCTCCAGATAATGCGCTGGATGTCGTCCGAAACAGCGGACTGGAAGCCCGCTTCGGTCAGCAGGTTGGCCACCGTCTGAAGGTGGGTGTTTTCTTCCAGATTGCTGCCGATGGTGGTCACGCCATTTCCGCTGTGGCGGATCTTGCCGCCGCCAAGGTTCACAGAGTTGTGCTTGCTGGTGCCGATGATAATATTCTCGGTTCTGACGTACTTTGCGATTTTTCGGTCGTTTCCCGCACCGTTCTGCAGGGTCATCACGAGGGTGTTCTCACCGAACAGGTCTTTGTTTTCTTCCAGTGAGCTTTCCGTGTGGGTGGACTTGACGAAGACGATGACGAGGTCGGCCACCTCTTTGCAGGCGCCGGACTTCATGGCACGGATACCTGAAAAGTGCTGCTCGGTGCCATCTTCTTCCAGCACAGTGATGCCGTTTTTGTTGATGTTTTCTACCTGCGGCTCGTAGACATCCAGCATGGTCACATCATTGTGCTTGCTCAGATACGCACCATACAGACAGCCCATGGCACCTGCACCGATCACGATAATTTTCATCGAAATTTTCCTCCCATGATAACGGAACCGAGCGTGTCGGGGGAAATCCCTTTCTGCTCGTCCGGTTTCCCAAAAGCCAGCGGGGGCTTTTCGGCTTAAGCAAGGATCCCGGTGGACTGCAAAAACAGCACCAGCATCATCACCGGGGCAACATAGCGGATCATCACCCGGTAGAGCTTTTTGCGGCGGAAGGTCTCGCCGTTGCGCTGCATCTCGTCAATGACGTAATCCGGTGTCATGACCCAGCCGATGAGGATGGTGGACAGCAGCGCGATGAAGGGCATCATGACGCTGTTGCTGATGTAGTCCATGATATCCAGCAGCTGAGCCGCAGAGCCGTTGGGCAGCTGTACCTCAAAATAGAAGATACTGTAACCCAGCGCAATGATGGCAGAAGCAGCCAGATAAATGACCGCCAGCACGAGCACCGTCTTTTTGCGGCCCGAGTGGAAGATCTCCATGCAGTTGGCGGTGATGGATTCCAGCACCGAGATGCAGGAGGTCAGGGTGGCAAAGATGGCGGTGACGAAGAACAGAATGCCCACAAATGTGCCGGCCTTGCCCATAGCGGCAAACACCTTGGGCAGCGAGACGAACATCAGGCTGGGACCTGCGCTCATGCCCTCGGTGCCGGAGAACACATACACGGCGGGAATGATCATGGCACCGGCCAGCAGCGCTACGCCGGTATCGAAGATCTCGATCTGATTCACCGCCTTGTTCAGGTCTACGTCCGGTTTGACGTAGGAACCGTAGGTGATCATAATGCCCATGGACACGCTGAGAGAGAAGAACAGCTGGCTCATGGCGTCCAGCAAGATCTGCAAAAAGCGGCTGACGGTCAGCCCTTCCATGTGCGGGGTCAGGTAGTAGCGCAGACCTTCCAGACCGGTGCGCATCTGCCCGGAAGCGTCCTCGTGCTTCAGGGTGAGGGCATAGCCCGCGATCACCACCACCAGCACCAGCAGAATGGGCATCATGTAACGGGATACCCGTTCAATGCCGTCCTCCACGCCGTTGTACACGATGAAAGCCGTCACGCCCATGAACAGCAGAGCAAACACCACAGGCGACACCGGCGAAGTGATGAAGCTGGTGAAATAGCCGTCCTCGGCAGCGGCGGCAGACTGCCCAGTCAGGTAGACCACCGCATATTTCGTGATCCATCCGCCGATGACGGCGTAGTAGGTCATGATCAGTACCGGCACCAGAAAGGTGAGGATGCCGAGAAATTTCCATTTTGGGCGCATGGTCTCGTAGGCGCGGATGGCACTCTGCTTGGTACGGCGTCCGATGGCGATATCCGAGGTGAGCAGGGTAAAACCGAAGGTCAGCACCAGCACCAGATACACCAGCAAAAACAAACCGCCGCCATCCTTTGCGGCAAGGTACGGAAACCGCCACAGGTTGCCGACACCCACCGCACTTCCGGCGGCAGCAAGGACAAATCCGATTTGTCCGGAGAAACTGCTTGCTTTCTTTTCCATGATTCTCAAACTCCTATCCTAACTGCAATCCAGCATTTTGATTCGTTGGCAGCAACGGCTGGATTGCGTGTCGCAAAGATGCTGCTTGGAGCAGGCATCTTGTTTATCTTGCGACGAACTATTGTAATATAGGATAACATGAAGTATCATATCAGTAAACACAATAAAATTACTACGACCTATAAATTTTACTTATGGAGCGTTTGCAATGCGGGAACAGAAAGACCGATACGAGATATTTTTGAAGGTATGCGAAACGGGCAGCTTTTCCAAAGCAGCGGAGGCACTGAACTATACCCAATCCGGCATCAGCCAGATGATGGCGGGATTGGAAGAAGAATTGGGCGTACAGCTGTTCGCCCGCATCAACCGGGGCGTGACCCTGACCGATAACGGAACACGCCTTTTGCCCTATATCCGGGAACTTGCCAACCAGAAGACTCGGCTGCGGCAGGCGGCGTTCAATATCAACCACAAGGTGGAGGGCAAGCTGCGTGTGGGCAGCTTTTCCAGCATCACCACCCTGTGGATGCCGGAAGTCGTGCATTATTTCAAGGAAAATTACCCCAAAGTAGATGTGGAAATTCTGGACGGCAACTATGATGAAATTCGTGACTGGATCATCCACGGGCAGGTGGACTGCGGTTTCCTCTCGTCCATTGTGGCAGACGACCTGAAATTCTACCCGCTCCGGGACGACCCGCTGTGTGCCGTGTTCCCGGAGGGGCATCCGCTGGCAGCACAGCCCGGTGTGACCCTGCCGCAGCTGTTTCAGTATCCGCTCATCATCGAAACGCCCGGCTGCGACAATGATATCCAGCACCTAATGCTCAAGTGCCCGGTAAAGCCGAATATTTCCTACAGCTTCCGGGACGATACCCTCATTATGGCGTTCGTGCGCAGCGGGCTGGGCGTGACCATCTCGCAGGAACTGGTGATGCAGGCATTTGGCTGTCCGGGTGTGGTGTCCCGCCCGCTGGAGCCCGCCTGCTGCCGGACGCTGGGTCTGGCGTTTTCCAAAACGGCAAGCTCGGTGGTGAGCCGGACGTTGCTGGATTATTTGCAAAAGGCCGAACGCTGAATGAACTCGCTGAATGATGCTTCACACAAAAATGACTGTGGTACGCTGTAATATTGAAGAAATTGCATGAGATTTTATCAAAGTATTATTCTTTTGTGAATTTTAGCACTCTAAGCTTGACAGTGCTAAAAACATGTGCTATAACATAGGCGCAGTCAGGAGAGAGGGCAAAAAGGAGAGCCGAGAGGCTCCCCGAAAGGCCTGCGTTCCTGATGAGCATAAAGATTTTTGACCCGACCCGAACGCCGGGATTGGAGGAATGATTTATGTTTATGCCTGCTGTTTTCCATGAGAATCTGTTCGATGATTTCTTTGATCCGTTCTGGAACGATGGCGCGCTGGAGCGTGCGATGGACCGGGAAGAACGTGAGACCTTCGGTAAGCGCGGTGCAAACATGATGAAGACCGACGTGAAGCAGACTGCCGATGGCAATTATGACGTTGCCGTTGACCTGCCCGGCTGCAAGAAGGAAGACGTTCAGATGGAGCTGAATGACGGCTACCTGACCATTCAGGCGGTCCGCAGCCGCTCCAATGACGAGAAAGATCAGAATGGCCGCTACCTGCGCCGTGAGACCTTCTCCGGCACCTGTGCCCGCAGCTTCTATGTAGGCGACGCCGTGAAGAAGGAGGATATCCACGCAAAGTTTGAGGATGGCATCCTGCATATCACGTTGCCCGCACCTCAGCAGCAGAAGGCTCTGCCGGTCAATCCCAACCTGATTGAAATTGAATAACTGCATGTACCGGCGTGAAAATACCGGTGCATAAAGCAAGCCCCTGCGGACTTTGGATTGATTCCGAAGCTCGCAGGGGCTTTTTGCGTTTTGCTGTCTGTTCAGCAGCAAAGAACTACTTTATTTCTGCCCTTACCAGGTCAGCGAAAATTCCACAAGCTCCGGTGTTTCCGGCTTGCCGATCAGCGGTTCTTTTTTGTCCAGTGCGGAGAGACGTGCCATTTCCTCGGCGGTCAGCGCAAAATCGAACAGCGCAAAGTTTTCGCGGATATGGGCAGGCTGGGTGCTTCTCGGAATCACGGCGATGCCCTTTTGTGTCAGGAAGCGGAGTTGGATCTGCGCCGGGGTCTTGCCGTACTTTTCAGCAAGGGCGAGCACAGCGGGCTCTTTGAACATTTCGCTGCGGTTTCCTTGACCAAGCGGGGCGTAGGCCATGTGCGCCACCCGGCTTTTGTCCATCCAGCCGCGCTCGGCGGTGCGCTGGCAATAGAGGTTCGTCTCAATCTGGTTGACGGCCGGGACGACCTTGTTGTAGGCGATCAGATCCAGAAGTTGGTCCGGCTCAAAGTTGGAAACGCCGATGGCCCGGACTTTGCCTTCTGTATACAGCTTTTCCAAACTGCGCCAGGCCGCGTAATAGTTTGCGAACGGCCAATGCAGGAGCAGCAGGTCGATATAGTCCGTTTGCAGATTTTCCAGCGACTGCAGGACCGTTTGCTCTGCATTTTCATAGGATTTGAAATTCACCTTGGTGACGAGAAACAGTTTTTTGCGGTCCATGCCGCTGGCCTTGATGCCTGCGCCCACTTCTTTTTCATTGCCGTAGGCTTCGGCTGTGTCGATCATCCGATAGCCGCTTTCGATGGCGGCCGCAACGGATTTCGTGCAGGTCTCGCCGCTGAGCATAAAGGTGCCAAAGCCGACCAGCGGCATCTGCACGCCATTGTTCAAAGTCAAGTATTCCATATTCCGTCCTCCGTTTCTGCGTTTACAGCGCTTGGCTTGCTGTGCTATAATCATTGTAACAAGTTCGAGTAACACGAAGTCAAGAGGAACTTTTGCGGAGGACGGGCCATGCGTTATACGATCAAGCAGATGGCAGAGATGTTCGGCGTGACCGAGCATACCCTGCGCTTTTATACGGACAAAGGACTGCTGCCCTGTGAGCGGGACAGCGGCAACCGCCGGGTGTTCACCGAAGAATCCGTGAACTGGATGCAGGGCATCCAATGCCTGAAAGGGTGCAGCGCGTCCCTTGAGGACATTCAGGAGTACTGCCGCCTGTGCCTGCTGGAAGAATCCGAGGAAAATCTGCGGGCGCGGTATGCGATCATCCTGAAACAGAGGGACGAAGCTTATAAACGCATCGAAGAAGCCAAGGCGACCGCAAAGTATATGGACGATAAGGTGGCGCACTATGAAGCTATCTTAGCCGGACTTGCCCCGGACGATACGAACCCGAAGAACTGGACAGCGGGGAAGCGGCCAAAGCACTGAGAAAGTTTTGCATTTTATGACAGCCTGAAGTGGCTGTACTGTCCATGCTTTTTGGTGCGGCTGCCGTACTGGATGGCAAATTTGGGGCAATGGTGCAGGCAGGAAAGGCACATGACGCACTGCTCTTTGACCCAGACGGGCCTTTTATCCCGGAGCTGGATGGCCGAGACCGGGCAGTTCCGGGCACACAGACCGCAGCCGATGCAGCTGTCCTCCACATGGAAATGGTGCGTCTGGCGCATGGAAGGATATTCGATGGCATAAACGGACTTTGCGAGCCAAAGCGGCATTTTGCGCTGCATGAAGTCGCCGGATGTACGGCTCTGAATCAGCTGGATGATGCGGTCGATCTGCGGCTCTGCGGCGGCGAACCACAGATAAGACGGCCGACTGCGCAGAGTCAGCTTTTCCAGAAATTCCTGCACGATGCTGGGCAGCCCCCATGAGTAGGTGGGGCAGACGATCCCCACGGTTTTGTCCGTTTCATCAAAGGAAAAGCGGTCGCTTTTGCAGCGGTCGGGAATCGAAATGGTTTCGTCACCGGTTGCGGCGGCGATGCGTTCGGCAACATAGCGGCTGTTGCCGGTGGCAGAAAAATAAAAGATCATAATGGTGCAGCTCCTTTTTCTTTTGTCTTACATTGGACAGTTGCAAAATTTCTGCACTTATGATAAAACAGAATCAGCCGGAAAGCAATCTGCGAATCGGAACTTCCGTCCAAAGATAGACAAATTTTTAAAAATGCAAAGGAATGGCCATGAAATACGATGGTTCGCGCCCGATGACACGCGGAGCGAAGCGCACATTGACAGCGTTCAGCAATGGGATGTTGCTGCTCCTCACAAAAAAGCCGTTTGAGGAAATTACCGTGGGAGAACTCTGTGAGGGAGCACAATACCCGCGCGCAACATTTTATAACTACTTTGATGACAAGTATGATCTGCTGGAGTATTGCTGGCAGACGCTTGCGGCACAAATTGGGCTTTCGGAGTATCACCATGCACCGGAAAACGAAATGCTCTACCTCTATTTTGACCGGATCTATGATTTTACACGGGAAAACAGGAGTACGGTCTCGCAGATCCTGCTTCATAACCCGGAGAACGGATATATGGTTTCGAGCTTCCGCAGCTTTCTGAGCGGACAGATGCGGGAGATTTTTCAAAAGTGTATGGATGCTGCAGAAAAGGAGATCCCCAAGGAACTGCTTGCCGACCATTACAGCAATACGCTTTTTCTGGTGTGGCAGTGGTCGGCGCTGAAAGATGCTTCCTGCACGAAAGAAATGGGAAGAACGTATCTGCGGATGCTTTTGAGCAAGATAGGGTGATGGATGATTCATTGCCTTTTCGGCGGCGGAAAAGCGTGGTAGAATAAGAACAAAATCGGGATGATGCCATAAACCGGAAATTATGGAGGTGCAGTAATGTACAAGACGATATTGATGGAAGAAATTACCCTGGAAAATGCAACCGAATAAATGAAAAAGTACAAGAAATGGAAAAAGACGGTTATCAGATCAAAACCATGTCCTTTTGGGGAGCAGATAAAGCTGTGTTGATCTTCAAAAAAGGACTAAAAGGAAGTTTGCTATAACTTCGCGTTTGTGGAGCGTAGCGGAACAATGAAGTCCCCAGCGGGGACTTTAAGCGACCGAACGGTCTTGCCAAAGGCAAGATGGAGGGGCTTTGCCCCGACAAGTTCGCGTTTGCCAAAGAAAAAGGAGGGTATAAAATGACCATCGAAGAACGGGCGGCACAGGCCGCTGAATGGAAAGCAACGGGCCAGTGCAACTGCACGCAGGCGGTGCTGAAAGTGTTTGAGGATAAGCTGCCGGTGGATGCCGACACCCTGATGAAGCTGGCCGCGGGCTATGCTGCCGGCATGGGCTGCATGGAAAGCACTTGCGGGGCATTGATCGGTGCCGTGATGGTGGCGGGCATCGCCACGGACGGCAGAGGGACGCCCCGCGTTTCCAAAGAGCTGGTGCAGACATTCAAAGAAAAATGTGGTGCCACCATCTGCAAAGACCTGAAAGGCGTCGAGACCGGTACGGTGCTGTGCCCCTGCCCGGAGTGTGTCCGCAATGCAGTGCTTGCCTTGGGCGAAGTGCTGGGGGAATAACGAATAAAAACGAAATGCCGGGCGTGACAGCGGCTTTACTGCTGCACCCGGCATTCTGTTTTATTTGTTCATGCGGTGGTTCTTGTCGTTTTTTGTTCCATCCGGAGTCCTCTTTTCGATTCTGATCCCGACAATAAACGAAAGCAGAAAAACGGCAAGCCAAATCAAAACGCCATAGTGTGTCTTGAGCTGCCACACTTTCCCTACATACATGTCCGGTGTGATTCTCGCGGCATTTACTTTGATAATGAAATCGCCCAGCGACTGCCCGATCAGAATTCCCGCCCAGTTTCCGATCGCTGTGATAAGAGCCGCTTTATACTTTTCCAGAAAACAGAAAGTGACGGGTGCAGCCCATAGACACAAATAATAATGGTTTGCTGTCCATTCAAACAGGTAGATTCCATGAAACACTGTTTGAGACAGAAAGTAGCACAGCACATATGCTGAAAATACGATGAACAAAAAGCTGAAACAAGCTTTATTCTTTGAAAATGTGTTTTTCATATGGTGCTTGAACTCTATCGCAATTTGCAGCTCTGCGTTTTCTTATAAAACAATTTGGCGGCTCACCTTGATACGATCTCAACTGTCGGCATCTTGCTATCTGATCCGAGTTCATCATCTTCTGCAACTCGATAACCGGTAACATTGATAGAATACATATGATCTGAAATATCCGGATTTTCTTCATCCTCTGAAAGTTCAACTTCAAATGGCTCAAATTCAAACACATAAGAGGTTCCTTCAAGGAGTTCTCCGGTCAAGTCCTTCTGGAAATGAAGCAAAAATGGCCTGTCCTGAAAGAAGTGAACAACAGCAATCGTTTTTCCCGGAAGGGCATAATAATCGGGCAAGAGCTGCTCAACAGTAGCCGTGAAAGAACCTGAAAATTGTGCAAAACGTTTTTCATTTCCGGCCGCTTGCTGTTTTCCGTCATGATACCCTGCTTCGTAGCCGGCAGTGTAACCCTCTTTGTAGTTTGCATCAGGGGCATCCGAGTTTTGCGCACTCATTCCGCAGCCAGATAATGAAAGTACCAGCGCAAGACAAAGAACCCTTGCAACAATCTTTTTCATACGGTTCCCTCCATCGAAGAAGATGTCTGCGAATGTTAGAGAACGACCTATCGTAATTTAATCCTGGTTTATTTCGTTTGTCCATAGAATTTTTCAAAATCGTATGACTGCACATAAATTTTGGAGAAATTTATAGCACAATCACGGTTTTTCTTCGCAGATACTCGGCTTATTTCCCTGCATCTTTTCCGCAGTGGCAAGACGTGGTAGAATAGGAATGAAATCATAGCTGTTTTGATAAATCGGAACTTTTTGAATGGAAATTTCAAACATCAAAAACAGGAGCAAAAACAAATGATGACGATTGCACAGATCATGGAAAAGATGATCGCCTTTTCCGAAGGAAACATCCACGACATCACGCATCTGAGCTGCGTGTGGACCTATGCCAAAACCATCGGGGAACTGGAGGGGCTGGACGCAGACACGCAGTTTATTCTGGAAGCGGCGGCCATCACCCACGATATTGCCTGCCCGCTCTGCCGCAAGAAGTACGGCAATACCAATGGCAAATATCAGGAGCAGGAGGGTGCCCCGCTGGTGCGGGAGTTTCTGGCTGATACCGGTATGACGGCAGAACAGATCGACCGGGTGGCCTATCTGGTGGGGCACCACCATAGCCCGGCGCAGATCGACGGCATTGATTATCAGATTTTGATCGAAGCGGATTACATCGTCAATGCGTCCGAAAGCGGGTACAGCCAGCAGGCGATCCGAACCTTTCTGGAGCACACCATGAAAACAGCGGCAGGCATCCGGCTGACCAAAACAGTGTTTGGTATATAAAAACACAAAAACAGCGCCCATTGTGAGCAGAAAAAACTCACAATGGGCGCTGATGTTTTATAACAACAGAGTTACGGAAACTTATACCTGATACGAACAAGCGGCATCCAGAAATGCATGGACTTTCTCCGCTGTATCGCGGCTGCCAAAGCAGCTGTGCCCGGTGTCCAGTGCGGCAATCTGCTGTATTTCGGCATCGGTCAGCGCAAAATCGAAGATGTCCAGGTTTTCCTTCATGCGCTGCGGATTGGCTGATTTGACCAGCGGCACGATGTTCCGCTGCACCAGCCACCGCAGCACTACCTGTGCTACACTTTTGCTGTGGGCGTTTGCAATGGCGCAGAGGGTTTCGTTCTCAAACAGTTTGCCCTGCCCGGCAGCCAGCGGCGACCACGCCTGCATCTGGATGCCCTCGCGTTCCAGATAGGTGCGCTCGTTTTCCCGTTGGAAAAAGGCATTGCACTCAAGCAGGTTCACGGCAGGCTTCACCTTGTTCCAGAACAGAAAATCCGCCAGCCGGTCCTGCGTGAAGTTGTCCACGCCGATGGCCCGGACTTTGCCCTCTGCATACAGCTCCTCCATAGCCCGCCATGCGCCGTAGTAATCATGGTAGGGCTGATGGATGAGGTAGAGGTCAACGTGATCCAGCCCCAGCCGTTCCAGTGAGCGGGCAAAGCCGCGCTTGGCACCTTCATAGCTGGTGTCGGTGACCCACAGCTTGGTGGTGATGAACAGCTCCTCCCGCGGTACGCCGCAGCGGCGGATGGCGCGGCCCACAGCTTCCTCGTTTTCGTAGGCAGCAGCGGTATCGATGAGGCGGTAACCGCTCTGGATGGCCTACACGACGGCTTCCTCACAGGCGGCGGCATCGGTCATGCGGAACACGCCATAGCCGATGCGCGGCATGGTGACGCCGTTGTTCAGGGTGACAAAATCGTTGTTCATGCGGAGATCTCCTTTTTCTCTTGCTTTTTCATCCGGGTCGTGGGGCGGCAGACGATGAGCGCCGCCAGGATCAGAACAGCAGTGACGAACAGGCTGAGCGGGTAGACCAGCATCAGGGTCTGGAAGTCTGCATGGCGGGGGAACACCGCCTGCACCCAGAAAATGCGGATGCCGCAGACGCCCAGCGTCGTCAGGACGGCCGGGGCCAGCGAAATGCCGAAGCCCCGCAGATAACCCGACATCAGTTCATACAGCAGGCTGAACAGGTAGCCGGAGAAGATGATGGACAGGCGGGTATAGCCCAGTGCAATGACCTCCGGGTCGCGGTTGAACAGCGCCAGCAAAGAGTGTCCGAAATAGAGCACAACGCCCATAACGGTCACAGTGACCAGTACATCTTCCAGCAGGCAGAGCGCGAAGGTCTTGCGGCAGCGGTCGAGCTGCCGGGCACCGTAGTTCTGCCCCACGAAGGTGGTACAGGCCTGACTGAACGAGTTAAAGGTATAATAGGCGATGACCTCAATGTTGAATGCTGCACTGGATGCCGCAATCACCACGGTGCCGAGGCTGTTGATGGCCGCCTGCACAATGATGTTGGCAAAGGCAAACACGGCGCTCTGGATGCCGGCCGGCAGGCCGATCTGGACGATCTTGCAGAAGCTGGCATGGTCAAACTGCAGGGCGTGGGCGCTCACGCGAATGGTCATATCCGTATGGGTCAGGCGGTAGAGCAGGAGCAGCGAACTGACCGCATTGGAGATCACCGTGGCGATGGCAACACCGTTGACTGTCATCTTCAGCACGATGACAAAGAACAGGTTGAGCACAACGTTCAGCACGCCGGAGAAGGTCAGCGCAATCAGCGGCGTCCTATAATGTGATCTACGGGAACCCGCTTCTGCTGGTCCAAAGCGGGCTGGGGAATCTGCTGGTCACGCGCGACCTGCTGGCCCCGGAACTGGATCCCGGTGTCCGCTTTCTCCCGCTGGACCCGCCGCTGGAGACCCACTATATGCTGGTCTGGAAAAAGAATGCGACCCTGACGAAACCGGCCGAACGGTTCCTCTCCATGCTGACGGGGTGATCACAAAAAATGCTGCCGGGGATCGACCGTAACCGTCCATTCCCGGCAGCAGAAGCTGCGAAACGAATTATTTCCGGCGAGTCACCTGGTTGAGCAGCATCACGGCCAGAACAATGACGCCAATGACGAGAATGATGCCGACCATCCCGATGAGCATCATGGGCAGCGTGGTCATCCACGAAGAAAGATGAAGCATAAGAGCACCTCCATTAAGCCATCAGGGTCAGGATCAGGCCGCCTGCAATGACGGACGCGATCTGCCCCGAAACATTGACGCTGATGGAATACATCAGCAGGAAATTCTGGTTGTCTTCTTCCAACCCCATCTTGTTGACGACACGACCGCTCATGGGGAAGGCAGAGATGCCGGCCGCGCCGATCATCGGGTTTAGCTTTTTGCCTTCGGGCAGGAACAGGTTCAGCAGCTTTGCAAACAGCACGCCGCCTGCAGTATCAAAGACGAAGGCCACCAGACCCAGCGCAAGGATGAGCAGGGTGTCGGGCCGCACGAACTTGTCGGCGGTCATCTGCCCGGCTACCGTCAGACCCAGCACAATGGTGATGAGGTTCGCCAGCACATTCTGTGCCGTTTCGCTCAGGGCGTTCAGCACACCGCACTCCCGCAGCAGGTTGCCAAACATCAGGAAACCGACCAGAGCCACACTGGCCGGAGCCACCATGCCGGCGATGATGGTGACGGCAATGGGGAACAGGATCTTGGTCAGTTGGCTGACATTGCCCTTCTCATAGGGCATCCGGATGCGGCGTTCTTTCTGCGTGGTCAACAGTTTGATGACTGGCGGCTGCACGATGGGAACCAGTGCCATGTAGCTGTACGCGGCCACCATGATGGCACCGAGGTACTGGGAGTTGAGGGTGTTTGCCACAAAAATGGCGGTGGGGCCGTCCGCTGCGCCGATGACCGCAATGGACGCGGCGTCCTTCATATCAAAGAAGAACCCGGCCAGAAACAGGGTGAAAAAGATGCCAAACTGTGCCGCTGCGCCAAACAGCATGAGCCACGGCTTTTCCAGCAGCGGGCCAAAATCGATCATGGCACCAATGCCGATGAAAAGCAGCAGTGGAAAAAGCTCATTGGACATTCCCGCTTCAAACAGAGCCGAAATCGGCCCCACCGTATCGCCCTGCGTGATGGCACCAGACAGGGGCAGGTTGACCAGAATGGCACCAAAACCCATGGGCAGCAGCAGGCTCGGCTCCATCTTTTTGGCGATGGCAAGGTAGATGAGCAGGGCGCCGATGCCCCACATCACCACCATCTGCCAAGTCAGGTTCCCGAAATTGGAAAACAGACTTGCGAATGTGTTCAGAAAGTTCATTTTTCTTACCTCCTTGTGTTCCGGTACGGCGGCAAGAAAAAAGACTTCTGCCACAGTACCTTGTCTGTGACAAAAGTCTCAAGCGAACACATGACATCGGGCATTTCTGCCGTGATGACGCTGCCATGCAGCAGCTTCCCGGATGGAAAATCGGAAAACTGCCCTTTACTCCCTTTTATCGAATGTAGTAAAGCAGAAAACAGGGGAGTTGTCAAGAAGAATGCAGAGATCTTTTCTGTATCTTATCTTGCTCAAAACTCCGGTTGCCCTTTTTCAGCAGTTCATTGACTTCTTCGTTGTGCTTGATGTCTTTATACGTCATGGTTTGCCGTTGTGTTCTCGGAGCCGTTGGAGGATGCAGAAAAGCGGCTGATTGCTGCTGTTTCGTAACGCTCGTATTGTGATTTTTGACAAGTATCCACCGTTTGTTTTTTGTGAAGAACCGCCTTTGAATTTTGATTTTCATTTCTTTATAATAAAAATAGAACGGTGTCATGCCGGAATATATGGTAGAAGCACCTTTTGAAGATAGGAGAATCGAACATGAAACGAGTAAAAGCCGCCTGCATTTGCCAGACCCTGCACTTTATGCTGAAGGATGGCGAAGAACATCTTTATGCAGTCAAGCAGGTCAAGGATGAAGTCGAGAAATACAAGAGAGATTTGGAGCGCAATCACACGCAGTACAAAATTGTGGAGCAGACCGAACAGCCGGATGGCTCCATCATCGTGAAGGTCATCAAGCAGTATAATTCTGCTCCTGTGGGTGACTATCTGAACTAATTACTCCTCTCATAAAAATGACCGCTTCCATTCAAAAAACGGAAGCGGTCATTTTACGTCAATGGGATTTTACCATTGCTCAAAATGCACCCGGTCGTCCTCATAGCGGCTTTCACGAGGAGTGGTGATGTCTGCTTCCGGATAGCCAAGGACGATGATGGAGTGCGGCACGATGGTCTCCGGCAGGCCGAACAACTTTTGCTGGGCTTCTACCCGGTCCATCTGGGGCCAGGTGCCCAGCCAGACTGCACCAAGCCCAAGCTCCTGCGCGGCAAGGCAGATGTTCTGGGCCGCGATTGCACCGTCAATGACCCAATAATCCTTTGCCAAGCGGAATGCACGGTCGAGGTCGCCGCAGACGAGGATGCCAGCGGCGGCGTGTCGCAGCGGTTCGGCAGGGCGGCCATTAGCATCAGCCATCTGCGCCAGCTTTTCCGGGTCGGTCACGACCACAAACGACCAGTCCTTTGCATTGACGCAGCTCGGCCCGCTCATGGCGGCTTCCAATAGCTGATGCAGTGTTTCGCTTTCAATGGGCTTATCGGTAAATTTCCGGCAGCTGCGCCGGGTGAGAATGGCCTCCAGAGTATTCATAGGGATGTACCTCCTGCGTTGATTTGCCCCCAGTATAGCACAGCGGTTTGAAAATTTCATGTGCGGTTTGGCTTGCAATTTTGCGGCGTTCCGGTTATAATACGTTCCGAACCAAATACAAAAAGCCGGCTGACAAAGCGTGAAATCCTGAGGAATTGCTACTCCTCAACGATTTCGCGCTTTTTTGTTTGCCCGAAAAAGGAGAACGTATGAACTCGAAAAACAAACTGGCGGAAATGCCCATCCGCCCCCTGCTGTACACGATGGCCGTGCCGCTGATGCTGTCGCTGCTCATCCAGTCGCTGTACAATATTGTGGACAGTATCTTTGTGGCACGCCTGTCGGAAACAGCCCTGACCGCCGCTTCCCTTGTGTATGCCATCCAGTTTTTGATGATCGCCATTGGTGTGGGAACTGCCGTTGGCCTGAACGCCCTGCTCTCCCGCAAGCTGGGGCAGAAAAAGCCGGAGGAAGCCTGCCGTGCCGCCACCACCGGCCTGTTCCTGATGCTGGGAACCTCGCTGGTGTTTACACTGGTGGGGCTGCTGTTTTCCAATCAAATCGCCGCCGCATTGACGAACGACTCGGAATTGCAGGAACTTTGCCGGGAATATCTCTCGGTGAACCTCGTGTTCTGCTGGGGCATCTTCTTGCAGACCTACGGCCAGCGGCTTTTGCAGGCTGTGGGTGACACGGTGCTGTCTATGATTTCGCTTATCATCGGCGCAGTTATCAATATTATCCTCGACCCCATCATGATTTTCGGCCTACTGGGCTGTCCGGCCATGGGCATCCGGGGCGCTGCTATCGCCACCGTCATCGGTCAGCTCATCGGCGCGGCGGCTGCGTTGTGGTTCAACCGGGTCAAGAACCCGGTCATTCACGTCCGTCTGAAGGGCTATCGCTTTTTGTGGCAGGATGTGGCCGACATTTACCGGGTCGGTTTGCCCACCATTGTGATGCAGGCCATCGGCAGTGTAATGACCTTTGCAGTCAACAGCATTTTGCTGGGGGTGTCCTCCACGGCGGTGGCGTTCTTCGGCATCTACTACAAGCTGCAAAACTTCCTGATGATGCCGGTCAACGGTCTGGGGCAGGCGGCGATCCCGGTGGTGGGCTTCAACTACGGCAGTGGTCAGTCTGATCGGGTGAAACAGGCGTGGAAAGTGCTTCTGCCCACCGGCGTAGTCTTTGCCCTGTGCGGCACAGCGGTGTTCCTGCTGTTCCCAGCGCAGCTTCTGGGGCTGTTCTCGGCCAGTAACGAAATGCTGGCCTTTGGCGTGCCCGCCCTACGCATCATCTCGGTGATGTTCCTTTTTGCAGTCATCACGATTCTGTGCGGCTACTTCGCGTCCGGCCTTGGCAACGGTGTCGTCAACATGATCGGCGGCGCGCTCCGTCAGCTGGTGGTTCTGGTGCCGTGTCTATGGCTGCTCATCCGCACGGCGGGCATCGACAAAGCATGGTTTGCGTTCTGGGTGTCTGAGGTGGTGGCTTGCGCATACAGCTTGTGGGCAGTGCGAAAAGAGCTGCGAAACAAAGTGAAATAACAAAAAGAATCGGGCGGAACGCTGGGAACACCAACATTCCGTCCGATTCTTTTCATTGTCGATTAGTTTGCAGCGGGAACCGCCACATTCACCGGCAGGACGTAAACGCCGTCTGCGGTGTAGTAGGTGATCTGGGTGATGGTTTTGCCGATCATCGAAGCATAGTAGGCATCGTCTGCGTCAAAGCCCAGTTCGGTGCCGAGCCAGATGTTCGTCACATGGTGCAGGCCGTACTCCGCACCGTCCGCGGTGGTCATCACAACGCCGTAGACCTTGTTGGTGCTGACATCCAAATCAAAACCGTTGACCTTCATCTCGTAGTCGGTATGACGGCCATTCGTCACCAGCTCCACCGTTGCGCCATTCACGGTCGTTTCGGTGGCCTTGACCTTGCCGAACTCCCAGCTGCCGGTGAACACATTGTACCATGCCGTTGCATAGTAGGCAGGAGCCTCGCTCAGCTTGTAGTAAGCATAGCTGTCGTTCTCGAACAGCGCGTTCACGCCGGAATAAGTGGTCGTGGTGTCTTTGCCACGCAGTTTTACGGTGATGTCATAGCTGGTGTCATCGGTGACCTGCTTCGAGCTGTCCAGCGCCCACGGGGTCAGCACCTTGACTGGGAACGAAACGCCGGTAATGTCCGAGCCGTCGCTGTTGACGTGATAGGAGCCATTTGCCAGATTTCCGGCACGGGTCTTGGACTTGGTGGCGCTGGTCACAGCGTCCACTTCGCTCTCCACGCCAGCCGCGTTGTAGAACTGTGCGTAGGGGATGTTCATGACAACATAGGTGGAGGAAATGCAGTTTTCTTCTTCCACCGGCTCCACATTCTGTGCGGCAAAGGCCGGAACCGATACGGCACACACCATCATGGCAGCAGCCAGAACACCCGCGAATGTCTTTTTCAATCTCATGGTAACACACCTCATCAAATGAAATTTTTGAGATAGCCATAACTAACATTATACGCTAAAAGAAAAGCCGGTGTGGACTTAAGTCAGCTGGTTAGAAAAGGCTAACGAACGGCTTTAAGATATCATGATTGGGTAAAATTGTCAAGATGATTTATCGCAAAAGCAAAAAGCTTTCCGTGGGAACGGGCGGGAAGCCGAAAGGAAACGGCCTGTCAAATCTACCGGGACCTGGTTTTGGAGAACATCGAGGAGGATGCCCTCATCCCAAATCCCCGGATAGACCGGGAACAGCTGGACGAGATCGTGGACATCCCGTTCGCCGTACCAGCAGGCCAGACAGCCAACCGTTCCGTCGCCGCCGCTGCTGCCCTTGCTGCAGACCACCAGTAGCCTGCCGGGCTGAGAAAACTGCTTTTGCACAAGAATCTCCCTTGTCGTTTTGCGCATAGTGTACGACGCAAACTTTGTGAAAAAACGCCTTTGAAGCCATAGGACGCTTTATGGTACAATAAAGATGGATGAAAATGCGCAGGAAAGTCCGTTTTGTGCGGGCTGTACCACTTGGATGAAAGAGGAGCAATATGGCAAAGTATCAGGCAGGAATGCTCGTGGTCTATGGAAATCTTGGAGTGCATGAGATCGAAACGGCTGGTCCGCAAAGCTTTTGCGGCGAACCGGCAAAGGACTACTACACCCTTCGCCCTTATTTTTCGGATTCCCACGATCGCAGCTATATCCCCACCGAGAAAGAGGACGTTCTCCGGCCGGTCAGCCCGGCAGAACAAATCACGGTTGATTTAGAGAAGATAAAAACAGAAGAACTTCCGGCTCCCGTCTCCAACAACCAGACGGTCTTGGCGGAACATTATCAGGCCGTGATCCACACGAATGACTTCTACGAATATCTGAAACTTTACAAAGAACTGTCCCGGAAGCAGATCGCCCAGCGGGGCAGAGGACGCAAGGTCAATGCCATGGACAGCCATTTTTACCAGATGACAGAGCACGTTCTGCAGGAAGAACTTGCTGCTGCGCTGCACGAAACACAGGAGGACGCAGGCAAACGGCTGGCTGAGGCAGTGAAGTAAAAAGGACCGCTTCCATGCAAAAAACGGAGGCGGTGCTTTTGTTTTGGGCAGCGTAAACGAGCGACAACTGCCAGCCAAGCTGGCGGCTTTGACTTTCATGGGACCCGGAGGGCGTGTCTTGCATCGACCTGTGAAATCCGATATACTAAAATAAATACACCTGCTGTACGGCGCGCATCTGCTCCTGCCCGAAGGAAGCCGTTGAATACGGCAAAAGAGCGCGGGAGAGCTGCCGTGCGGCTCGCCATAAAAGCAGCCGGAATGCGGTGGGGTGTAAAGGAGCGACAGGATCCGTTCCGGAGATTCAAGAATGGAAATGAATGGTTGGAAGTCAATCGGGATTTGTGGACGAAATCTGCATTGGGACATTGGCGGAGCGTTTTACGCGGAATGGAGGAAACAAAAATATGGAAACAGTCTATATCGCAGGCGGATGCCTGTGGGGCGTACAGCATTTTTTTGACACGGTGCCCGGTGTGCAGATGACCGAGGCCGGCAGAGCCAACGGAACGACCGACTCGCTGGACGGCCCATACGACGGCTATGCAGAATGCGTAAAAGTGGTCTTTGACGAGAAGCGCACGAGTGTTCCGGAACTGATGGCGCATCTGTTTGAGATCATCGACCCCTACAGTCTGAACAAACAGGGCGTTGACGTCGGCAAGAAATACCGGACGGGGCTGTACAGCACAGACCCAAGACATCTGGAAGAAGCAAGAGCCTTTATTGACCGCCGGGAAGACCGGGACAAGATCGTTGTGGAGGTGCTGCCGCTGACAAATTACGTCCGAAGCGCCGAGGAACATCAGCACCATCTGGAACGGCACCCCGAAGACTGCAGCTACTGCCACATCCCGGACGAGGTCCTGAACAAATACAGGCGGTAAAGCCCCGGAAAACGGCAGCAGCCCTTAGCGTGTGACGGCAGAATAGAAAAAGAGGACCCCTCTGCAAGCCTTGAAAAAGGCCGACAGAAGGGTCCCTTTTACGTATTGCGTCTGTACCCGTTTTCATCCCGGTATTCGGGGTGGTCCTTGAGGTAAGGGTCCCGGTCGCCGCAGATGGTGAAGTCGCATTTGTACCCGTTTGCGCAGGTGATCGTGCGGATCAGTCTGGCGTGGATCAGCTCCATGGACGCATAATCCACGTTGCATAGGGCGGCCATGATGTCGGTCAGCCCGTGCTGGATCGCAAATTCCGCCACAGGGCACGCGGTGAACTCGTAATAGATGGGCTTATCCTTCTCATAAGGAGCCACTGCCATTTCGTAGTCGTGCCATTCGTCGCAGCGTGCTTTGGCAGAGGTGAAAGCCCGGTGCAGCAGCCGCCTGAAAAACGGCTTGTTGCAGTCCACAAATTTCAGTCGGCGGAACGAGGGCAGGATCAGCGCTTCTTCCATCTCCTCGATCTCCCGGAACGAGGTCACGGCTTTGCACACCACATAATAGCTCAGGATGGCGATGCAGTCGTAGGTGCCGCCCGCACCGTTGTGGAAATTTTTTGCGCCGCCAAGGTCGGTGCGCCAGTCCGAGAGAAAGGCTGCATACTGCCGCTGCACCTGCTCCCAGACGGCTTCCCGCCGGGCTTCCGGGTAGTGCAGAGCGATTTTGGCCAAAATCTCCTTTTTGCAGGGCTTGGAGTAGAGCACATGGCAGTTCCGGTCAAATTGCAGTTCGCTGTCTTTCATACAGGTTCCTCTTTTCGCTTCAGGCAGGGTGGATGTTCTGCGTCCTGAGAAAAGAATACCACATGCGGTTTGCGGTGTCAAACGAGGAGGGCTGGCCCTTGACGGCAGGTGCGGAATGCGCTATACTTCCCTTGAAGTTATACACAACTAACCATGAAGGGAAAGCGTTATGACAGATGCATTTTACGGGATCCTGATCCCATTTCTGGGCACCTCACTGGGGGGCGGCCAGCGTGTTTTTTCTCAAGCAGTCGCTGGGGGACCACATCCAGCGTGCGCTCACCGGGTTTGCGGCGGGCGTGATGGTGGCGGCGTCCGTCTGGAGCCTGCTCATCATCCATTTTGTGCAGCTGGAAGCGCTGAACTGGTGCAAAACGGCCATCCCCATCGGCTGCGCACTGGGCACCGTCACCTGCTGGGTGCTGTGCCTGATTTTGCGCTTTGTCGTGAAGGGCGAGTGGGTGGACATGCCGCTCTTTGCAGTGAGTGCCAGCGGCATCCTCAGCGGTGCCGTGGCGGGCGTTGTCACCGTGTTCATCGCGGCCCATTCCCCGGCCCGGCAGGCGGCGCGGGTGTCCCCGGCGGCAGTGGTCTCCGGCAATGCCGACACAGCGGCCCACTACGCCGCCCACGCGGCAAAGCCCGGCCTGCTGAAAGTGGAGACCTCTCTCGGCATCCACCACGCCATGGGTGCCAGGAAAAACCTGTTCCTGATGACCGGTTCCTTTGCGCTGATGATCGTGCTGTTTCTGGCGTTTTCGGCCTGTCTGGATATCGCGCACAAGCTTCTGCCCTCGGTGAACAGCCATCTCACGCCGGATTTTTCCATCTACAGCGTGGATGACACCAATTCCCTCGACCCCGGCATGGCCGACGAAATTGCAGCCCTGCCCGGCGTGAAGTGCACCTACGGCACCATGTCCCGCACGGCACAGCCTGCCCGGATCAACGGCGCGGAAACCACCATCGACCTCTATTCCTACGGGGACGCCATGCTGGACGACGCCAAAAGGTCCGTTGCCAGCGGCGACCTTTCCAAGGTCTACGGCGACTCCGGCTATGCGCTGGCCATTTTCAGCGACGCAACCCGCCTGAACGTGGGCGACAGCGTCACGGTCAACGGCCAGACGCTGGAGATCGCCTGCGTGCTGTCCGAGGGCATCGGCAGCATCAGCGGTGCCCCCGTCATCGTCTGCTCGGGCGAGACGTTCACCCGCCTGACCGGCGAGACCCATTACATGCTCCTGAATGTCCTTGCGGAGAAAGACATCTCCGACGCCGCGGTGCAGAAGCTTTATGCGCTGGCAGGCGACGCCGCCGTGTCGGACAACCGGGAGCTGCAAAGCGAGGTCAACGGTTCCTACTGGGTGTTCCGCCTCGCGGCCTACGGTTTTCTGGCCATCATCTCCCTCATCACGGTGCTGAACATCGTGAACAGCATCTCCATGGGTGTTTCGGCCCGCACCAGGCAGTACGGTGCCATGCGCGCCGTGGGCATGGAGGGCCGGCAGATCACCAGAATGATCGCCGCCGAAGCCGTCACCTATGCCGCCTGCGGCACCGTGACCGGCCTTGTGCTGGGCCTTGCGCTCCATCACCTGATCTATGCAAAGATCGTCATCACCCACTTCGGCGGTGTGTGGAGGGTGCCGACAGAGTCCATTGCGCTGGTCGTCCTGCTGGTGGCGGTCTCCTGCGTGCTGGCAGTGCACGGCCCGGCCCGGCGCATCCGCAATATGCCCATCACGGCCACCATCAACGAACTGTAACATCAGGCCCCGGGGAACGGCAGAACGCCCCCGGGGCTTTTGCTGTTGCCGCGGCCCTTGACGGATATGGAAAGTGTGCTATAATGGTTGCACCTACAACGATGTAGGTGCATCTTTTGCAAAGACACCGGAGGTGCCTATGGATATCACACAACGAAAGATCACAAAGATCGCGCGGGAAGCGGAAAAGCTGGTGCTGCTCACGGTACGGGAGGAAGGCGTCGGCACGGCTGAGATCGACCTCATCCATGCGCTGCGCCACCACCCCGGCTGCACGCAGGCCCAGCTGGCCGAGCTGCTGCACGCGGACAAGGCCGCCATTGCGCGGCGCACGAAAAACCTGGAGGCAAAGGGCTACCTGACCCGGCAGGACGCCCCCAACGACCGGCGCAGCCAGCTACTGTACCCCACCGAAAAAGCGGAAAACCTGAAGTCCTCCAAGGCGGAGGTGGAAGCCGCCTTCTATGAATACCTGACCGGTGTGCTCACCGCAGAAGAAGCCGCTGCCTTCGCGGCCACACTGCAAAAGCTCTACACCGCGTCCAAGACCGAGAGCCGGGCGGGCTTCCCGCACTTCCGAAAAGCCGCAGGAGGTGAAACGACCCATGAAGCCCATAAAGAATGATAAGACCTTCCGCCCGGACCGGGTGCTCTCCTATTTCCGGGTGGAGTGGCTTCCGCTGGCTTTCGTGACCCTTTCGGGCCTTGTGTATAACATCGGCCTGCTGGCAACGCCCTGGTTCGAGGGACGGCTGGCCCAGTGCCTGGCGGATATCCTGGGCGGCAGCGAAACGGCGGCCAATATGGCGCTGCTGGTGCTGGCCTACATCCTCGTCACCCTGCTGGTGCAGGCGGCACGGTTCATCAAGCGCTTTTACGTGCGCCGCTTCGCCAACAACATCAACCGCCGGATGAAGGGCATCCTGTATGCCAATCTGGTGCGGCAGAGCAAGGCCGCGCTGGAACAGCAGGGGGCCGGTGAGCTGATGACCAAAGCCATCTCAGACGTGGACGACTGCGTGGAAGGAATGCGCAAGTTCACCACCGAGATCTTTGATACCGGTGTGGCGCTGGTGGGCTATGTGGTGATGCTGCTGGTGTACGACTGGCGGCTGGCCCTGCTGAGCCTGCTGTTCACGCCCTTCTCTTATGTATGTGCAGCGTGGATGAAAAAGCCGGTGCAGCGGGCCGGTGCGGCCTACAAAAAGGCCGCCGGTGCCCTGAGCGCCGCCACGCTGGACCGCGCCCAGAACGCCGTCACCTACCGCATTTACGGCTGCGAGGACGCCCGGGTGGAAAAATACGAAGATGCCCTGAATACCTACGAAAAGACGGCTGTGCGCAACAATGTGTGGCAGTCCGCCCTGCCGCCACTGTATCTGGCGGCGTCCAATGCGGGCGTGCTGTTCATTTTGTGGTTCGGCGCAAAGAATGTGCTGGGCACCGGCTGGAGCGCATGGGACATTGCAGCCTTCACCACCTTCCTGTCCTGTTTCACCAAGCTGGTGGTCAAGTCCTCCAAGGTGGCGAAGCTGTTCAACGCCGTGCAGAAGGCGGAAGTCTCGTGGAAGCGCATCAAGCCGCTGATGAAGCAGCCCGAACCGCTGGAAGCGCTGCACGTCCCGGCGGCACAGGATGTCACGCTGGAGAACCTCTCCTTTGCCTATGGCGGGGAGCCCATCTTCTCCGGCCTGAGCCTGACCGCCCGCCCCGGCGATATCATTGGCGTCACCGGCCCGGTGGCCTGCGGCAAATCCACCTTTGGCCGGGTGTTCCTGTGCGAAGCACCCTATGAGGGTTCGGCGAAGTTTGGCGGCAGAGAGTTCTCGGCCCTGACGGCGCGGCAGATCGCTGCCACCGTCGGTTATCTGGGCCATGACCCGGAACTGAGCGCCGACACGGTGCAGAATAATGTGCTCTGCGGCAGTGCGCAGGATGCCATGCCGTGGCTGGCCGCCGCCGCACTGGACGGCGAAATGCAGGCCATGGAAAACGGCGCGGACACCGTCATCGGCCCCAGCGGCACCCGACTTTCCGGCGGCCAGGCCCAG
>ERZ779865.843-NODE-843-length-25152-cov-15.827071_pt1 | contig 25152 bp, 35 predicted proteins | sample MGYA00433088_ERZ779865 | MGnify/ENA primary metagenome ERZ779865 (study PRJEB29588, sample SAMEA2151703) | human gut metagenome | biome: human gut; feature: human-associated habitat; material: faeces | place: Denmark | collected 2008/2010 ... | reverse complement strand
GTTCCGGGTTGCAAAGGTTCAATCGTAATAATTGAGAAATAATGGAAGTTAACGTATTAAATATCAAAGGCGAAGATACCGGTAAAAAGGTAACGCTTAACGAATCAGTCTTTGGAATTGAGCCGAACGACCACGCTATTTACCTTGCAGTGAAACAGTACATGGCTGCACAGCGCCAGGGCACTGCCAAGTCAAAGGAAAGAAGTGAGATTAGCGGTTCTACTCGCAAGTTGGGACGTCAGAAAGGTGGCGGCGGCGCCCGTCGCGGTGATATCAACTCTCCGCTGTTGGTAGGTGGTGCTCGCGTATTCGGTCCGAAACCTCGCAACTACGGTTTCAAGTTGAACAAGAAAGTGAAGGATCTCGCTCGTCGTAGCGCATTGAGCTACAAGGCTCAGGAGAATGCCATCATTGTAGTAGAAGATTTCAATTTGGAAACTCCGAAAACCAAAACAATGGTTGAAATGGTAAATAATCTTAATATTTCATCCAAGAAAATGTTGCTGGTTTTGCCGGAGGTAAATAAAAATGTATTTTTGTCAGCCCGTAATATGAAGGGCGCCAAGGTGGCTACCGCCTCTCAGTTGAACACTTACAGTGTGCTTGATGCAGGTGTTATGGTAGTGACTGAAGGTTCTCTTAAAGTTATTGACGCTGCATTTAATAAATAAACCGCTGATAGGAAAATGGCATATATAATTAAACCGCTGGTGACCGAAGAGATGACCAGCCTCAGTGAGAAGCAGAATAAGTTCGGCTTCATAGTACGTCCTGACGCTAATAAACTTCAGATCAAAGCTGAGGTTGAGGCTATGTATAACGTCACTGTGACAGCAGTCAATACAATGAATTATGCCGGCAAGAACAAATCCCGTTACACAAAGGCGGGACTTGTTCGTGGCCGTTCAAATGCCTTTAAGAAGGCCGTAGTAACCCTGAAAGAGGGTGATACCATTGATTTTTATAGCAATATCTAAATAGTAAAATGGCAGTACGTAAATTTAAGCCCACAACACCGGGGCAGAGACACAAAATTATTGGTACGTTCGAAGAAATTACTGCATCCGTACCAGAAAAATCTCTCGTAGTAGGAAAACGCTCTACCGGTGGCCGTAACAATGTCGGTAAGATGACAGTGCGCTACAGAGGCGGCGGTCACAAGCGTAAATTCCGTTTCATTGATTTCAAAAGAGAGAAAGACGGTGTACCCGCAGTTGTAAAAACAATCGAATACGATCCGAACCGTTCGGCTCGCATCGCTTTGTTGTATTACGCTGACGGTGAAAAACGTTATATTATTGCTCCTAACGGACTGAAAGTAGGTGACAAGTTGATGTCAGGCGCAGATGCTGCACCGGAAGTAGGTAATGCACTTCCTTTGCAGAATATTCCTGTGGGTACTATTATCCACAACATCGAGCTTCGTCCTGGACAGGGCGCCTTACTCGTTCGTTCTGCAGGTAACTTTGCACAGTTGACTTCACGTGAGGGAAGCTACTGCGTTATTAAATTACCTTCTGGAGAAACTCGTCAAATTCTGAGTGCTTGTAAAGCTACGGTAGGAAGCGTAGGTAACTCTGACCATGCACTGGAGAGCTCTGGTAAGGCCGGTCGTTCTCGCTGGTTGGGTCGTCGCCCGCACAACCGTGGTGTTGTAATGAACCCTGTTGATCACCCGATGGGTGGTGGTGAAGGCCGTCAGTCAGGTGGACACCCGCGTTCACGTACAGGTTTGTATGCTAAGGGCTTGAAGACCCGCTCACCGAAGAAAGCATCGAACAAGTACATTATTGAAAGATGTAATAAGTAACAAGCACAAATAGAATAAGAATATGAGTCGTTCTTTAAAGAAAGGTCCGTATATCGCCGTATCTTTGGAAAAGAAGATTTTAGCGATGAACGAGAGTGGCAAGAAAAACGTGGTGAAAACCTGGGCTCGGGCATCAATGATTTCGCCTGATTTCGTGGGTCACACGGTAGCTGTTCACAACGGAAATAAATTTATACCTGTTTACATTACTGAGAACATGGTAGGACACAAGCTCGGAGAATTTGCTCCGACTCGTAAGTTCGGTGGCCATGCCGGTAACAAGAAGAAATAAGCAGGGCTGATCAATCCAGAAAATAAAACAAAACAAATAAATGGGAGCAAGAAAAAGAATCGCGGCTAACAATCGTAAAGAAGCCCGCAAGACCCAGTATTTTGCAAAGCTCGTAGGTGAGCCCTCTTCTCCTCGCAAGATGCGTTATGTCGTTGACATGATTCGCGGTATGGAGGTGAACCGTGCGCTCGGTACGCTGAAATTCTCTAAGAAGGCTGCTTCGGTAGCAGTAGAGAAGCTGTTGCGTTCGGCAATTGCCAACTGGGAACAGAAAAATGACCGTAAGGCCGAAGAAGGAGAACTGTATGTAACCACCGTGTTTGTGGATGGTGGTGCCACGCTGAAACGTATGCGTCCGGCCCCCCAGGGAAGAGGTTACAGAATACGTAAACGTTCAAACCACGTAACTTTGTTCGTGGGAACCAAAACTAACGATTAAAAGGAAATAAGCAATGGGACAAAAAATAAACCCGATTAGCAACCGTCTTGGTATTATTCGCGGATGGGATTCAAACTGGTATGGTGGCTCCAACTTTGGAGACAACATTCTTGAAGATAGCAAAATTCGCAAGTATCTTGACGCTCGTTTGGCAAAAGACACCGTTTCCCGTATCGTCATTGAACGTACTCCGAAGTTGATTACAATTACCGTGTGTACATCACGTCCGGGTAAGATTATCGGCAAAGGCGGTCAGGAAGTTGATAAACTGAAAGAAGAATTGAAGAAAATTACTTCAAAGGATGTACAGATCAACATCTTCGAGGTAAAAAAACCTGATATCGACGCAAATATCGTTGGCAAGACTATCGCTCGCCAGGTAGAAGGAAAAATCGCATACCGTCGCGCTATCAAAATGGCCATTGCTAACGCTATGCGTATGGGTGCCGAAGGTATCAAAGTTCAAATATCAGGACGTCTGAATGGTGCTGAAATGGCACGTAAGGAAATGTTTAAGGAGGGTCGTACACCGTTGCATACTTTCCGCGCAGACATTGACTACTGCCAGACAGAAGCTCTTACGAAAGTAGGTCTCCTCGGAATCAAGGTATGGATTTGCCGCGGAGAGGTTTACGGCAAGCGTGATTTGGCGCCTAACTTTACCCCCGAAAAAGAAAACGGCCGTGGTATGGGTGGCAACAGAGATCGTAAGTTCCGTAACAAAAGAAACAACAATCGTTAATAGGACAAATCGTTAGAATCTTATGTTACAACCTAAAAGAACAAAATACAGACGCCCGCAAAAAGGCCGTTGCAAGGGTAACGCACAGCGCGGTAACCAGCTTGCTTTCGGTAGCTTTGGTATTAAAAGCCTTGATACGCATTGGTTGACCGGACGTCAGATCGAAGCAGCTCGTGTGGCTGTAAACCGCTATATGCAGCGTGAAGGACAAGTTTGGATCCGTATCTTCCCGGATAAACCTATCACCAAGAAACCTGCTGATGTACGTATGGGTAAAGGTAAGGGAGATCCCGTAGGATATGTATTCCCGATTACTCCGGGCCGCATCATTTTCGAGGTTGAAGGCGTACCTTATGAAGTAGCTAAAGAAGCTCTCCGCTTGGCCGCTCAGAAACTTCCTGTTACGACCAAATTTATTGTAAGACACGATTACGACAAAAACGCTTAATTTATGAAACCAGCAGAAATTAGAGAACTCACCCCGAACGAGTTGGCAGAGCGCATCGACGCTGAGGTAGCCAAATACAATCAGATGCTGATGAATCACAGCATCTCTCCTCTGGGAAACCCTGCTCAGATTAAAGCAGCACGTCGTAATATCGCAAGAATGAAAACCATTCTGCGTGAAAAAGAACTTCAAAAATAATAATGGTCCAGATGGAAGCTAGAAATTTAAGAAAAACGAGACAAGGTGTTGTCATTAGCAACAAAATGGATAAAACCATTGTTGTAGCAGCTAAGTTCAAAGAGAAACACCCGATTTATGGTAAATTCGTCTCCAAGACAAAGAAATACCATGCCCATGATGAGAAAAATGAGTGCAATCTCGGTGATACCGTGTTGATCATGGAAACTCGTCCCTTGAGCAAAACAAAGCGTTGGAGAGTTGTAGAAATTGTAGAAAAAGCTAAGTAATTATGATACAAGCAGAAACCAGATTGACCGTCGCTGATAACAGCGGAGCACGTGAGGCTTTATGTATTCGCGTACTCGGTGGCACAAAGCGCCGCTACGCTTCGGTTGGCGATGTAATTGTCGTTTCAGTTAAAAACGTCATTCCGTCGAGTGATATTAAAAAAGGTGCCGTATCTAAGGCTTTGGTCGTACGTACGAAAAAGGAAATCCGTCGTGCTGACGGATCATACATCCGTTTTGATGACAATGCTTGCGTGTTGTTGAACAATGCAGGTGAGTTGAGAGGTAGTCGTATCTTCGGCCCGGTAGCTCGTGAGTTGCGTGCAGTGAACATGAAAGTTGTATCTTTGGCACCTGAAGTACTTTAATCAGAAAATTAGAAGTAATGAGTAAATTACATATCAGAAAAGGCGACACTGTTTATGTGAACGCTGGCGAGGACAAAGGTAAGACCGGCAAGGTTCTTCAGGTCTTCGTTGACAAGCAACGCGCTACTGTTGAAGGATGCAATATCGTATCAAAGAGCACCAAACCGAGTGCCAAGAATCCTCAAGGTGGTATTGTAAAGGTTGAAGCACCTATTCATATTTCAAATTTGAACGTGGTAGACCCCAAAACTGGCAAACCGACTCGTATCGGACGTAAGTTGAACGAAGCAGGCAAATCAGTTCGCTATGCTAAAAAATCAGGAGAAGTAATCAGTCATGAGTAATACAGCTAGCTTAAAGAAAGAATATGCTGAGCGCATTGCGCCGGCTTTGAAAGAGAAGTTCAACTACTCTTCCACCATGCAGATTCCTGTGTTGAAGAAGATCGTGATCAACCAGGGTCTTGGTGCTGCTACGGCTGATAAGAAAATCATCGATGTAGCCATCAATGAAATTACTGCAATTGCTGGACAGAAGGCAGTAGCCACTGTTTCAAAGAAAGACGTTGCTAACTTCAAACTTCGTAAAAAGATGCCTATCGGCGTAATGGTAACTTTGCGTCGTGAGCGTATGTACGAATTTTTGGAGCGCCTCGTGCGCGTGGCTCTGCCGCGTATTCGTGACTTCAAAGGAATCGAAAGCAAACTGGATGGCCGTGGAAATTACACCCTCGGTATTCAGGAGCAGATCATCTTCCCTGAAATCAACATCGATGAAATCGATCGTCTGCAGGGTATGAACATTACTTTCGTAACCACAGCGAAGACCGATGAAGAAGGATATGCCTTGTTGAAGGAATTCGGTCTTCCTTTCAAAAACGGTAAAAACTAATATACGATATGGCAAAAGAATCAATGAAAGCACGTGAGGTAAAGCGTGCAAAGCTGGTTGCCCGTTATGCTGCCAAGCGTGCAGCGCTGAAGGAAATTGTCAATAAGAGTGACAATCCTGCCGAAGCTTATGAGGCAGCCCGCAAGCTTCAGTCTATTCCTCGCAATGCCAATCCTATCCGTCTGCACAACCGTTGCAAGATCACCGGCCGTCCCAAAGGATACATCCGTATGTTCGGACTCTCTCGTATCCAGTTCCGTGAGATGGCATCCAATGGTCTTATTCCGGGTGTAAAGAAGGCAAGCTGGTAAATTACGACGAACAACTTTTTATTTTTTTAATATTGTCGGGAGTGTCCCGATTAATTAAAACCATTTTTATATGACAGATCCAATAGCAGATTATTTGACCCGGTTGCGCAATGCCATCATGGCAAAGCACCGCGTAGTTGAGGTGCCGGCGTCAAATTTGAAAAAAGAGATCACAAAGATCCTTTTTGAGAAAGGCTACATCCTGAACTACAAATTCGTAGAGGATGGCCCTCAGGGTACTATCAAAATCGCTTTGAAGTACAATCCTCAAACTAAGATCAACGCCATTAAAAAGTTGATCCGCATTTCATCTCCGGGCTTGCGTAAGTACGTAGGTTACCGTGAAATGCCGAGCGTAATTAACGGCTTGGGCATCGCTATTTTGTCCACGTCAAAAGGTGTTATGACGAACAAAGAGGCTGCCGATTTGAAGATTGGTGGTGAAGTACTTTGCTACGTATATTAATTTAGGAGGAAAAACATGTCAAGAATAGGTAAATTGCCGATTAACATCCCTGCAGGTGTAACAGTTACCCTGAAGGATAATGTAGTGTCTGTAAAAGGACCAAAGGGTGAGATGTCTCAGAAAGTTGACCCTTCTATCATAGTAACGATTGAAGATAATCAGATCAAGTTTGCCATCGATGAAGCAAACGACACCGTTGAAACGAAGCAGAAGCAGGCTTTCCACGGCTTGTACCGTGCTTTGGTAAACAACATGGTTGTTGGTGTTACCGAAGGTTACAAGAAAGAGATGGAACTCGTTGGTGTAGGTTATCGTGTTTCTAACCAGGGTAACATTATGGAGTTGTCTTTGGGTTATACTCATAACATCTTCATTCAGTTGCCTAAGGAAATCAAGGTTGAAACTAAGTCAGAAAGAAATAAAAACCCGTATATTTGCCTGGAGTCTTGCGACAAGCAGCTTCTGGGTCTTGTATGCGCAAAGATTCGTTCTTTCCGTAAACCTGAGCCTTATAAGGGTAAGGGTATTTTGTATGTCGGTGAGCAGATTCGTCGTAAATCTGGTAAGTCGGCAGGTGCTAAGTAATTTTAAGTAGAGTAAGATTATTATGACAACATTTAAGCAAGAAAGACGCTGCAAGATTAAATATCGGGTTCGTAGTAAAATTTCAGGTACGGCAGCCCGTCCGCGTTTGAGCGTTTTCAGAAGTAATAAGCAGATTTATGCTCAGATCATCAATGACGAAACTGGTACTACTCTGGTATCGGCTTCTTCATTGGGTATGGAAGCTATGCCCAAAAAGGAGCAAGCTAACAAAGTCGGCGAAGCTGTGGCCAAGAAGGCTATTGAAGCTGGAATCTCTAATGTAGTTTTCGACCGTAACGGTTATTTGTATCACGGTCGTGTAAAGGAAGTTGCTGAAGGTGCCCGTAAAGGCGGACTTAAATTATAATGATTATGGCAGACAGAGTAAATATTAATAACGAAGAATTAAAAGATAGACTGGTTGCTATCAATCGTGTAGTTAAAGTTACGAAGGGTGGACGTACCTTTACATTTGCTGCTATCGTAGTAGTAGGTGATGGAAAAGGTACAGTAGGCTACGGCCTTGGTAAGGCAGGTGAAGTTACTGCTGCAATTGCCAAAGGAGTTGAAGCCGCCAAGAAAAACCTTGTAAAAATTCCGGTGATCAACGGTACTGTACCCCACGATCAGGAAGCTCACTTCGGTGGTGCTGAGGTAATCATCCGTCCGGCATCAGCTGGTACTGGTGTAAAGGCCGGAGGTGCCATGCGTGCTGTACTTGAAAGCGTAGGTATTACGGATGTATTGGCCAAGTCAAAAGGCTCTTCCAACCCGCACAACCTCGTGAAAGCTACCATTAAGGCTCTCGGCGAAATGCGTGATGCCTATACCGTAGCTAAACAGCGCGGAATTTCAATGGAAAAAGTATTTAGAGGTTAATAAAAGGGTAACAACAATGGCAACAATTAAAATACAGCAAGTAAAGAGCCGTATTGGTGCTCCCAAAGACCAAAAAAGAACGTTGGATGCACTTGGCATCAAGAGAATGCATCAGGTAGTTGAAAGAGAGGATTCTCCCGTTTTGCGTGGCATGATCCGTAAGGTACGTCATTTGGTCACCGTAACTGAATAAAAAATAAAAGAGTAAATTATGAAACTGCATACTTTGAAACCAGCTTTGGGTTCTGTTCACTCCCGCAAAAGAATTGGTCGCGGTCCCGGATCGGGCATGGGTGGTACTTCTACTCGTGGACACAAGGGTGCTAAGCAGCGCTCAGGCTATAAGAAGAAAATCGGATTCGAGGGTGGTCAGATGCCTTTGCAGCGCCGCTTGCCGAAATTCGGTTTCAAAAATATTAATCGCGTTGAATACAAAGCTATCAATCTTTCAACCTTGCAGGCTTTGGTTGACGAAAAGCAGCTTTCTAAAATCGGCATTGCTGAATTAGTAGCTGCAGGTTTCATCCACGCCAAGGAAAACGTGAAGATTCTTGGAAATGGAGAACTCAAGTCTAAGGTTGATGTTGAAGCTCATGCATTCTCTAAGAGTGCTGAAGCTGCTATCGCAGCCGTAGGTGGCACTGTTACTAAACTCTAAATCGCACTTCGATGAAGAAAATAATCGAGACATTGAAGAACATCTGGAGAATTGAGGATTTGAGAACTCGAATCCTCATTACTCTCCTCTTTATTGCGATATACCGTTTCGGTTCATTCGTAGTGTTGCCGGGTATTGATCCGGGAAGACTGCAGCAACTGCATGCGCAGACAAGCGAGGGTTTGATGTCCTTGCTGAACATGTTCTCCGGTGGTGCATTTTCTAATGCTTCCGTGTTTGCGTTGGGTATCATGCCTTACATCACAGCCTCCATTGTAATTCAGTTGCTGGCTGTGGCAGTACCTTATTTCCAGAAGCTGCAGCGTGAGGGTGAGAGTGGCCGTCGTAAAATCAACCAGTATACTCGTTATCTGACCATAGCTATTCTGCTGTTCCAGGCACCGACTTATCTGATCAATTTGAAGGCGCAGACACAGGGCTCAGGTGCTTTTTTGGTAGGTGATAGCTTCTGGTTCATGTTCGCGTCTACGATTATTCTTGCAGCCGGTAGTATGTTTATCTTATGGTTAGGTGAACGTATTACGGATAAAGGTATAGGAAACGGCGTATCCCTGATTATCATGGTGGGTATTATTGCCCGAATGCCGTCCGCAATTATTGAGGAATTCAACTCTACTCTCGAGAGCGCTGAGGGAGGTGGTCTTATTAAATTCATGTTCGAGTTTATCGCATTGCTTATTGTGATGTGTTTGGCCATCATGCTGGTAAAAGCAACCCGCAAGGTTCCGGTTCAGTATGCTAAGCGTGTTGAAAACGGAAAGCAGTATGGCGGTGCCCGTCAGTATATTCCTCTCAAGCTTTTTGCGGCTAACGTAATGCCTATAATCTTTGCTCAGGCAATCATGTTCATTCCGTTGTCATTGGCCAATGTGGCTGGCGAGAACAGTAGTTGGGCATTGCGCCAGTTCCTGGATCATACCAGTGTACTGTATAACGCCGTGTTTGTCCTGTTAATCATTGCTTTTACTTTCTTCTATACAGCTGTGACGTTAAATCCGGTGCAGATGGCAGAAGATATGAAGCGTAACAACGGTTTTATTCCTGGCATCAAGCCCGGTAAAAATACCGCAGATTACTTGGACAACGTAATGACGAGAATTACACTTCCGGGATCATTGTTTATTGCGTTGATTGCAATCATGCCGGCATTTGCAGGTTTCTTCGGAGTTAAACAAGGTTTTGCACAGTTCTTCGGTGGAACATCCTTGTTGATTCTGGTCGGAGTCGTATTGGACACATTACAGCAGATAGAGAGTCACTTGTTGGTACGCCACTACGACGGCTTGCTCAATTCGGGCCGTGTACGTACACGTTCCAATGGCGTGTCAGCCTATTAAATAACAGTTAGATGATTTATCTGAAAACTGATGATGAAATTGAACTGCTGCGTGCGGCAAACCTTTTGGTGAGCCAAACATTGGCAGAATTAGCAAAACTCATTCAGCCCGGCGTTACAACGAAACAGCTTGACGCCGTGGCCGAAGAGTTTATAAGAGATCACGGGGCCATTCCGACTTTCAAGGGATACCCTAATCCTTTTGGAGGAGATTTTCCGGCCTCCATCTGTACTTCGGTCAATGAAGTAGTCGTACATGGTATTCCCGATGACAAGCCTCTGAATGAGGGTGACATCGTTTCCATTGATTGCGGCACACAGCTCAATGGTTTTTGTGGCGATTCCTGCTACACGTTTTGCGTAGGTGAAGTAAGCGAAGCGGTCAAGCAGTTGCTGCGAACCACCAAAGAGTCCCTTTATAAGGGAATCAATGAGTGCTATCCTGGCCGTCGTCTCGGCGACATTGGAAATGCGGTGCAGTCGCATTGCGAAGCGGCCGGATATGGAGTTGTCCGTGAATTTGTAGGCCATGGTGTCGGTAAGGAAATGCACGAGGATCCGCAAGTGCCGAACTACGGTAAGCGGGGAAACGGCCGAACACTGAAAAATGGCTTATGTATAGCTATTGAGCCCATGATTGTGATGGGAAGTCCTGAAATAGCGCTTAAGCCCGATCGATGGGGCATTGTAACCAGAGACGGTCAGGTGGCAGCACATTTTGAGCATTCCATCGCCATTCATCACGGGAAATATGACATTTTATCATCATTTGAGGAAATTGAAAAAATCGTAGGACAAATTTAGCATGGCAAAACAGGCAGCTATTGAACAGGACGGCGTAATTGTTGAAGCTCTCAGCAACGCTATGTTTAGAGTAGAGCTTGAGAATGGACATCCCATTTTAGCTCATATTTCCGGCAAGATGCGTATGCATTACATTAAGATTCTGCCGGGTGATAAAGTAAAAGTAGAAATGAGTCCCTATGACCTTACAAAGGGCCGAATCGTGTTTAGATACAAATAAAAATAACAGATATGAAAACAAGAGCATCTTTAAAGAAGCGTACCCCCGACTGTAAGATTGTTCGTCGTAAAGGACGCTTGTTCGTAATTAATAAGAAGAACCCTAAGTTCAAAATGCGTCAGGGTTAATCCAAAATAGCATAAAATCAGAATTAGTATATGGCAATAAGAATTGTAGGCGTTGACCTGCCTCAGAACAAACGGGGTGAAATCGCCCTGACCTATATCTACGGAATAGGTCGCAGTAGTTCGGCTAAGATTTTGGATAAGGCCGGCATTGACAAAGACATCAAAGTTAAGGACTGGACTGACGACCAGGCTGCCAAGATTCGTGAAATCATCAGCACCGAGTACAAGGTAGAGGGTGACTTGCGTTCAGAGATCCAGTTGAACATCAAACGTTTGATGGATATTGGTTGCTACCGCGGTGTTCGTCACCGTATTGGTCTCCCTGTTCGTGGCCAGAGCACCAAGAACAATGCACGTACGCGCAAGGGTCGCAAGAAGACCGTTGCTAACAAGAAAAAAGCTACTAAATAATAAATAGGATATGGCAAAGAAAACAGTTGCAGCAAAGAAGAGAAACGTAAAGGTTGACGCAGTAGGTCAGCTGCACGTACACAGCTCTTTCAATAACATCATTGTATCTTTAGCGAATAGCGAAGGTCAGATCATTTCTTGGTCTTCAGCCGGAAAGATGGGCTTCAGAGGTTCAAAGAAGAATACTCCCTACGCTGCTCAGATGGCAGCACAGGACTGCGCAAAAGTAGCTTACGATTTAGGCCTTCGCAAGGTGAAAGCCTATGTGAAAGGACCGGGCAACGGCCGCGAGTCAGCTATCCGTACGGTACATGGTGCCGGTATCGAGGTAACTGAAATCGTAGACGTTACACCGCTGCCACACAACGGCTGCCGTCCTCCGAAGAGAAGAAGAGTATAATATTAGAGTCAACGAATTAAAGATCGAAATAAAGTAATATGGCAAGATATATTGGACCTAAGTCACGTATCGCCCGCAGATTCAGTGAGGCTATCTTTGGACCGGATAAAGTTCTTTCAAAGCGTAATTATCCTCCCGGCCAGCACGGTAACTCACGTCGTCGTAAGACTTCTGAATATGGAATCATGCTTGCTGAGAAGCAAAAAGCCAAATACACTTACGGCGTTCTGGAGCGTCAGTTCCGCAATATGTTCGACAAGGCTGCTCGTTCTGCCGGTGTAACCGGTGAGGTGCTGTTGCAGAATCTCGAGTGCCGTCTCGACAATGTGGTTTACCGCCTTGGTATCGCTCCCACACGTGCAGCTGCTCGTCAGCTTGTCAACCACAAGCACATCACGGTTGATGGTAAAGTGGTAGGCATCGCTTCTTATTCTGTAAAGCCGGGTCAGATTATCGGTGTACGCGAGAAATCTAAGTCTCTCGAGGTGATTGCCGATGCATTGGCAGGTTTCAACCACAGCAAATATCCTTGGATTGAGTGGGACGAAAACACCAAGTCTGGCAAGTTGCTTCACAAGCCGGAGCGGGCTGACATCCCCGAAAACATTAAGGAGCAGTTGATCGTTGAGTTGTACTCTAAATAATAAATAAATTCATGGCGATATTAGCATTTCAAAAACCTGACAAAGTTATAATGTTGGAAAATGACACCAAGTACGGAAAGTTCGAGTTCCGTCCCTTGGAGCCAGGTTTCGGCGTAACTGTCGGAAATGCCTTGCGTCGCATTTTGCTCTCCTCGCTGGAAGGCTTTGCTATCAACACCATTCGCATTGCTGGTGTTGAGCACGAGTTTGCTTCTGTTCCCGGAGTGCGAGAAGACGTTACCAACATTATTCTGAACCTGAAACAAGTTCGTTTCAAACAGATAGTAGAAGAATTCGAAACTGAGAAAGTTAGTATCACCGTAGCGAATTCACAGGAGTTCAAAGCTGGTGATATTGGCAAGTATTTAACTGGATTTGAAGTGTTAAATCCTGAATTAGTGATTTGTCATTTAGATTCCAAAGCTTCGATGCAGATAGATATTACGATTAATAAAGGTCGCGGATATGTACCGGCTGAAGAAAACCGCCAGTTCTGCACCGAAATTAATACCATACCTATCGACTCCATCTATACCCCAATCCGTAACGTGAAGTATAGCGTTGAGCCTTATCGTGTGGAGCAGAAAACCGACTACGATAACCTCGTGCTTGAAGTCACTACGGATGGTTCCATTCACCCGAAGGATGCATTGAAGGAAGCCGCTAAAATCCTTATCTACCACTTTATGCTCTTCTCCGACGAGAAGATTACCGTGGACGATGCCACCAGCATCGACAATGAGGAGTTTGACGAGGAAGTACTTCACATGCGCCAGTTGCTCAAGACCAAGTTGTCCGACATGAACCTCTCCGTTCGTGCACTCAACTGTCTGAAGGCTGCTGATGTCGAAACTCTCGGTGAGTTGGTACAGTACAACAAAACCGACTTGCTCAAGTTCCGTAACTTCGGTAAGAAATCGCTCACTGAGCTTGATGATTTGCTCGAGAGTCTGAATCTGTCGTTTGGAACTGATATTTCAAAATATAAATTGGATAAAGATTAAGAAAAACCATGAGACATAATAAAAAATTCAACCACTTGGGTCGTACTGCTTCTCACCGTGCAGCTATGCTCTCTAACATGGCTTGCTCGCTGATCAAGCACAAAAGAATCACTACGACTCTGGCAAAGGCTAAGGCACTCAAAAAGTATGCTGAGCCTTTGATCACCAAAGCAAAGCAGGATACTACCAACTCTCGTCGTGTAGTGTTCAGCTATTTGCAAGACAAAGTTGCCGTATCTGAACTGTTCGGTGAAGTAATTGCAAAGGTTGGCGACCGTCCCGGTGGCTATACCCGCATCATCAAGACCGGTTTCCGTGCTGATGACGCTTCCCAGATGTGCTTCATCGAGTTGGTAGACTTCGACGACAATATGGCTAAGACCGCTAAAAAGGCTACCCGTACGCGTCGTTCTCGCAAGTCTGCTGCCAAGGCTGCTCCTGCTGCTGAAGCAACTGCAGCTGAAGCTCCCGCAACCGAGGCTCCTGCCGCTGAGGCACCTGCCGAGGAAGCTAAAGCTGAATAATGCACATACTAATTCTATCTTAATATGGATCCCGTTGCCGGTCAGGCAGCGGGATTTTTTTGTCATGAGGTAAGGCCGGCCGGAATACTCCCGTGGGGGAGCTTTCCGGCCGTTGCGTGTTTTTTGCCCTGTATTTCTCCTTATTTTTTGCAGATTTTCCCGCTGAAAGCATTTTAAGCCCCTCTGAACGCCTGTTTTTGCTGCTGTGGATGTGGTGTCCGGCAATTTTGCGTTCGTGCGACACAGCGGATTTCTGAAGGCCGTTTTTCCGGGGACGAACGGCTCTCTTTTTTTTTCATTGGGCCGCAAGTGGCATAAAAGCGCGGGGAAGCTGTTTTTTCCGAGCAGGGGCGCGGCAGCCGGCTGGTGTGGGGCCGGAGGGGGCAGGGCATTGTGACGCTTCCGGCAGGTTCGGCGCATTGCTTCCGGCAGCCGTTCGGCACCTGTCGCGCCGGTTGCAAGGGGTGGGGCCGGACGTGGCTTCCCGGGCGCTGCCGGCTTACGGATAAAACTCCACCCCGCCATCGGCAAGCCCAGCTCCGCCAATCGGATTTGTGGCTTTTTTCAGATGTCGGGGGTGGGGCAGACGGTCGCTTAGGTCAGCGCTCAGTTCTTCTCCTTCAGATAGGGTTTCAGCAGCCTGGCCAGCTTTTTATAGCCGTCGTGGTTGGGGTGCAGTCCGTCTGAAAAGAGCGATTCCCTGATTTTCCCCTCGCCCGTAAGCAGTGGGGCCGAGAGGTCAATTACCCTGACGTTCTTTTCGTGGGCAAGGGCTTTTCGGAGCGTACGGTTCAAGGTGTCCAGTCGTTCTTCGTAATGTCGGCGGGGCAGTATCTCCACCACGTAAAGCCTTGCTTCGGGTCGTTTTTTCCGGGTGAGCCGTACGATGTCCTTTATGCCGGCAATGATTTCCTCGTCGGTGTTGGTGTCCAGGTTGTTGGTACCCATCAGCATGAATATCTTTTCGGCCCGGAATCCGTCTAGCTCGCCATGCACAATTCGCCAGGCCATGTTTTCCAGACGGTCCCATCCGAACCCCAGGTTGGCCACCCTGTGCCCTTCAAACAGCTTTTGCCATACGTCGTCGGCCACTCTTCGCGGTTCGTATGGCTGCCCGCCCCAGAAATGGGTGATGGAGTTCCCCATCATGACGATGTCGGGCTTTGTGCGTGCGTTGTAGGCCAGTACGTCCTCATGCCGTTCGCTCCATTGGTAGGTGTCGGCGTCACGGTGCTGCCGGCAGGCTGCGAGTCCCGTCGAGTCCAGTCCGGCAAAGAGCAGCTGCGCTATTTTCTTTCCGTAGGCAGTGGCATATTGGCGCATGCCCCAGTCGGACGCATGGGTGCCGTCAACCTGGCTGTCCATGTCCAGCCCGATTTCCTCAAAACTGAGGTAGTGCAGGTTTTCCACGTGGGGCTGGAGGCGGCTGAATGCGGCGCGCAGCTCGTGGTTGGTGGCCCTGAACGACTCTTCCTGTGCCCCCGAAGTGCGGTAGCCCATGTAGCCGTCGTGCTCCACCAGCAGGATGGGAGCGCTGCTCTTTTTCCGAATGATGCCGATGCCCTTTTCCAGCCGTTCCTGAATCTGTGCGGTGCGGTTTCCGGTCATGTTGGGCAGGCAGTCTATTACGTAGAGGGCCGCGTCGGTTTCGGCCAGCAGGTTGAATACCGCTTCTTCCAGCTGTCCGTTGCCCGAAAAGCCGAGGTTGACGACGGGCAGGTCCAGCTCACGTTGCAGGATGTTGCTCCAGGCCATGCCCGGGCGCGAGGCGCAGGCTCCCTGGGCTATCGACGTGCCGTAGATGACAACCGGTTTTTCCCGCGTGTGCCGCAGAAAACCGAACAGGCTGCCTTCCGGAGTGCCTATCTGCAGCCATCTGACGTGGTTGTAGAGGGGCAGGTAGAGCGTATATTCGTTTCCCTTGCCGTGGTTGTTGCGGTAGGTCAGTCGGGGGTAGGTGTAGCAAATGGTGTCGCCGAACTGGAACTGCGGGGCACACCAGTACTGCCGGCCGTTGCAGTCGGTGGCATACAGGTCCACGCCGCTCACGCCCGTGGCCGGCATGTGGGGCAGCGAGAGCGCGCCGCTCACCTGATATCTGACCTGTATGGACGTGGCGTTGGTGTGAAACTTCAGGTACATTCCGGCGCAGTCCTGCGAAAGGTCCCATACCTGTTTCCTGACGGTCTTTTCCGCCCTGTCGGGCAGGCGCTGGTAGCTGCCCGACAGGGCTTCCTGCGCCCATCCTGTGCCCTGTATGGGCTGGTGTGGGTCGGCGGCCGGGTCGTGCCATACGGTTTGTCCGTGTAGTGATGTGGGCCATGCGCATAGCGTAAGGCCCAGGGCGGCGAGTGATAAGGCTTGGTGTATTTTCATGTCAGCAGATTTAAGTTACGTTTCTCCGGCCGTAGCCGGCTGCTCCGTAAAGTTACGGATTATTCTGCACATGCAGGGCCCTATGTTCCCCGAAAAGCGCCGGCCGGCCGGTGCGTCCGCCCGGTGCTCGCGGCGGGTTGCGGGGGAGGGACACTTTTTTCTGACAGCCCGGCACTTTTTTCATCAAAGTGCCGGCTTTTTCCGTCAGGGTGCCGGTTTTTTTCTCCCGCGTGCAGGGGCCGGGCTTCCAGAGCCGACGCCGTCATGCCTGCGTCCGACTTTTTTCAACGTGTTATCCACCGGGTTTTCCACAGGTTTTTCCACCGTATAATCCATTCAGTATAAAATCATATATAAGCGGTCTGTCGATTGTGGAAAATAACATACTGTGTTTCTCTTTTTCTTCCTTTCGCTCCGGGCTGCGCCGTGCCGGTTTTGCTTACGTCAGGCCGTCGGGGACGGATGGCTTATGTATTTTTTTTGTAACTTTGCACCATTCTAAAAATCACAGCTTCATGAGGGCACTTAAAGAACGTATTCTGCGCGACGGCAAATGTTTGGAAGGCGGCGTGCTGAAAGTAGATAATTTTATTAACCACCAGATGGACCCCATACTGATGAAGTCCATGGCCGTGGAGTTTGTACGCCGCTTTGCCGGCCAGTCTGTCAACAAGATTCTGACCATCGAGGCCAGCGGCATAGCGCCGGCCATTCTGGTGGGCTATCTGCTGGAGCTTCCGGTGGTGTTTGCCAAGAAGAAAAAGCCGGCTACAATGGAGCATATGCTGGCCACCAAAGTGTTCTCGTTTACCAAGAACATCACCTACGATGTGTGCGTATGCCGCGACTATCTCGGTCCGGGCGACCGCGTGCTCTTTATCGACGATTTCCTGGCCAACGGCAATGCCGCCAAGGGCATTATCGACCTGGTGCAGCAGGCCGGGGCCGAACTGGCCGGCATGGGTTTCCTGATTGAAAAGGCCTTTCAGCATGGCGGCGACACGTTGCGCCAGATGGGCGTCCACGTAGAGTCGCTGGCCATTATCGAGAGTCTCGACAACTGCCAGATTAAATTGCGCGACTGACCCCCGCCGGCCCTTTCCCCTCAGGATGAAAGCGGCCGCTCGGTTCGTCTCTCTTTTCCCCCTTATTCGTTACAGCTTATGGAAGAACATCATACCCCGTCGTCGGGCCTGATTTACGGGCTCGACGACCGTCCCCCTTTTCGCGAGGCCCTGTTTGCGGCCTTGCAGCATCTGCTGGCCATTTTCGTAGCCATCATCACCCCGCCGCTCATCATTGCCGGCGCCCTGGGGCTTGACCTCGAAACCACCGGTTTCCTCGTCTCCATGGCCCTGTTTGCCTCCGGCGTGTCCACCTTTATCCAGTGCCGGCGCATAGGTCCCGTCGGTACGGGCCTGCTTTGCGTGCAGGGCACCAGCTTTTCCTTCATCGGCCCCATCATTGCGGCCGGTTTGTCGGGCGGGTTGGGAGCCGTGTTCGGCGCCTGTATGGCCGCCTCGTGTGTGGAGATGGCCGTCAGCCGGGTGCTCAAGTACATGCGCCGCATCATTACCCCGCTTGTCTCCGGAATTGTGGTTACGCTTATCGGGCTGAGCCTCATCAAGGTAGGCATTATGGCCTGCGGCGGCGGTCAGGCTGCCCTGGCCGACGGGTCGTTTGGCTCCATGCGCAATCTGGCCCTTTCGGGCGGTGTGCTGCTCATCATCATTGCCTTCAACCGCAGCAGCAACCGCTACCTGCGCATGAGCTCCATTGTCATCGGACTGATTGCCGGCTATGTGGCTGCCTGGCTGATGGGCGATGTCCGTTTCGACCAGGTGCAGAGCTACGGCGGTTTCAATGTGCCCGTGCCTTTGCGCTACGGGCTGCGTTTCGACGGCAGTGCCATCATTTCGCTGGGGCTTATTTATCTGATTACGGCCATCGAGGCCTATGGCGACATCACGGCCAATTCGCTCATTTCCGGTCAGCCCGTTGAGGGACCCGTATTCATGCGGCGCGCCTCGGGCGGTATTCTGGCCGACGGTTTCAATTCCATGTTGGCCGGCCTGTTCAATTCCTTCCCCAATTCCATTTTTGCCCAGAACAACGGTATGATTCAGCTCACCGGTGTGGCCAGCCGCTATGTGGGCTATTTTATAGCCGCCATGCTGGTGCTGCTGGGGCTTTTCCCGGCTGTGGGAAGGGTGTTCTCGCTGATGCCCGAGCCCGTGTTGGGCGGCGCCACGCTGCTTATGTTCGGCACGGTGGCTGCGGCCGGCATACGTATCATTGCCTCGCAAACCGTGACGCGCAAGGCCACCCTGGTCATGGCGCTCAGCTTTGCGTGCGGGCTGAGCGTGGAGCTTGTTCCGCAGATTCTGAACCATTTTCCCGAATGGATTAAGGGGATTTTCGCTTCCGGCATCACGACCGGCGGTCTGGTAGCCATTCTGAGCAATGCCCTGATTCGGATTCGGGAGGATTAGTCGTATTCTATAAAAAAAGCAGCGTCTGCTGCTGTCGGTTTCCTGACGGTTTGCCGCCTGAAAGCCGGTCGGCAAACCGTTTTTCCATGCGTTTTTGATGCATCCGGCTCACACAAATGCGTATTTCCCTTTCGTTTTGTCAGCGCTGCGCCATCTGTTTTTCTGCAAGGGCTCCATTTTTTTACGTTTTTAGGGTAGATTATAGAAAAAATGTGTAGTTATGATTTTTTAAAACTCTATTTAATATATTAATAATCAAATGGTTATAAGCGCAATGGGGGGGGGTATTTTTGAAAATAGACTTTTTGTGTGTCAATTTTTTAACATAAAATTCAACAAAAAGATACTTATTATCTCTATATTTGCATCAAAAAATCGAGCACTAAAAAGAACAAACCAAATTAGACAGCGAATTATCCGATTAGGAAAGAGGTGTATATCAACCCGTTCAAAAAAAACAAAGAAATTAAAATCATTCGACAACCTCTCCTTGTGTTTTTCCTGCCTTTTTTCGTTGACGTCTTTCTGTAAAGAAGACTGAGAATCGATTGATGATTTAACTTGCTTTTCCAACATGTTTCAGGTTGAGGCGGAGTACTTCCCCCATTCCGGAATAAGACGTGCTTTATGGTCAGATCTGATTCTCCCTTTTCTTGATAGAATACATAGGACAACAATAAGTGAAAACCATATAGTAAAAACAGCGTATGACTTGTATCAAGAAAAAGCGTAAGATTTTGCAGCGCGCATGGTTGCTGGCTGTATGCCTTTGGGCCGCCGGACTGTCGGCGTCTGCGCAGAATGTGGCGCTGAAAACCAATTTGCTGTATTGGGCCACCACCACCCCCAACCTTGGGGCCGAGGTGTCATTTGCCCGCAAGCATTCCGTGCAGCTCTTTTACGGGCTTAACCCGTGGCGTGCGTCGGGCTCGCGCAAGAGCATCCGTCACTGGCTGGTGCAGCCGGAGTATCGCTATTGGTTTTGCGAGAGTTTCAACGGCTGGTTCCTTGGCGGCCACCTGATGGGCGGCGAGTTCAACGCCGGTAATGTCGACCTGCCTTTCGGGTTGTTGCCGCAGCTCAAAACCCGCCGCTATGAGGGCTGGTACGCCGGCGGCGGCGTTACGGTGGGCTATCAGTGGCCGCTCAGCAGGCATTGGAATGTGGAGGCCTCGCTCGGCGTGGGCTATGACTACATCAAGTATGACAAGTTTGAGTGTGGCCGTTGCGGCAACCGCCTGGAGGACGGCCATGCCCACTATGTAGGTCCCACCAAGGCGGCCATCAGTTTTCTCTACGTGTTCTGACCCCCGTTAACAAAAATCTGACGCATTATGATCAACAAAATAGTCTATCGTACATTATTGCTGGCCGGCGCTCTTGCGGCGCTGTCGCAGCAGGCCGGTGCGCAAACTGCCGAGGGCGGTGCTCTGGCTGCGCGCGACGTAACGGTTGAAAACCTTAAGGTAACCCGTGCCGAGGGCTCGCTGGTGGTTGACTTCGACCTTAATCTCAGCCGGCTTGACCTCCCCGTCAATTCCCGCCTGGTGTTTACGCCCGTGGTGCAGCGGCGTGACGAGGTGCGCGCCATGGGGCCCATCATTGTCAACGGCCGCCGGCAGGACATCACGTTCCGCCGTTCCGTCCACAAGGATTATCCTGACGATGCCCTCTCCGTGCGCCGTCGCAACGGTACGGAGCAGTCCGTACATTACAGCGCCGTGGTGCCTTATGAGGAGTGGATGCAGAATGCTGACGTGGCCCTCAGTGAGGACCTCTGCGGCTGCGGTGACATTCAGGAGCAGAACACACAGGTTATCCGCCAGATGCGTACGCCCTACATGCCCTTTGTCCGTCCGGCTGCCGAGGCGCGCAAGGAGCGCCGCGAGGAGGGTCGGGCGTTTGTTGACTTCCCGGTTGACCGCACCGAGCTCCATCCCGACTATCGCAACAACCCGCGTGAGCTGCAAAAGATTGTCAATACCATTAACCTCGTGCGCAATGACCGCAACGTGAGCATCACCTCCATCTCTCTCCACGGCTACGCCTCGCCTGAGTCGCCATTTGCGCACAATGCCGAGCTGGCCCAGGGCCGCGCGCACACCATTAAGGATTATGTGCGCCGCCTCATGAATCTTGACGAGGGCCTGTTCCGCATTGAAACCACGGCTGAGGACTGGGCCGGCCTGCGCACCGCCGTCAGCGGCAGCAACCTGACGTACAAGGCGCAGATTCTGGAACTGATTGACAACCAGACCCTCGACCCCGACGCCAAGGAGTGGCGCATCAAGCTCACCTATCCGGATGACTATCGCTTTATGCTCCAGAACTACTATCCCGCCTTGCGCCGTACGGACTACGTGGTGGCCTACACCGTGCGCCCGTTCTCCGTCGATGAGGCCAAGGAGGTTTTGCGCACCAAGCCGCAGCAGCTCTCGCTGGAGGAGATGTTCCTGGTGGCCCAAACGTATGAGCCCGGTTCGGCAGAGTTCAACGAGGTGATGGAAACGGCCGTGCGCATGTTCTCCGATGACCCCACGGCCAACCTCAACGCCGCTTGTGCGCGTCTGCAGCAGGGCGACCTTGACGGCGCCGCCCGCTATCTGGAGCGTGCCGGCTCGTCAGCCCAGGCCCTGCACGTGCGCGGTGTGCTGGCCATGCAGCAGGGGCGTACCGACGAGGCGCGCAGCCTGCTCCGTCAGGCCCTCGAGGCCGGCGACGCCACGGCGCAGCGCAACCTCGACATCATCGACCTGTAATCTGTTTAATATTATCCTCCTTGCCCCTTGCGGGTTTGGAAAATCAATTATCATCAATTCATATTAATCCATTTTTTTACATTACAATCATGAAGAAAACGTATTTCTTTCCCTTGGCATTGACCACGTTGATGCTGGGAGCCTGTTCCAGCGAGGACGGCCTGAACCTTGGAGGCGGGGGCAGCGTGGCTCCCGGTGAGAAAGGTTATGTAAGTTTTGCCATCAAAATGCCCACGCAGCCTACCGCTAGCGTGCGCGCCAACGATGTGTTTGACGATGGCGATGCCGAAGAGTATAACGTAAAGGACGCCGTGCTGATTACGTTTGCAGGAACCTCTGAGGCTACGGCCACCTTTAACGGCGCTTATCAGTTCGATCTTGATGCCGCTGAAAAGGTAGGTAGCTCAACTGACAACATCACCGCTACTTATAAGTTGGCGCAGGAAATCACCAAGCCAGCCACTGAGGGACAGAACGTGTATGCCCTCGTAGTGCTCAATGGCGTGGAGAGCAAAATCATCAGTGTGGATGCGTCCAATGCTTCCTGCACCATTAAGGGAGCAACCCTTACGCAGGGAACCACCAAGGTTGCTGACTTGGAGGATGTCAAATATCAGTTGACCAACAAGGATGTGGGCAACATTGCCAATCTTGAGCCGGATGGTGAAGCCGGAAAAAATGGCTGTTTCCTGATGACCAACGCTCCGTTGTTCAGCAAGGCCGGCGGCGTGAGTGATCCCACGGGTGGCGTGGTGTCAACCCTTACCGAAATCCGCCCGGAGCGTGTTTATACCACGGCTGACGAGGCTAAGGCAAATCCCGCTGCCAACGTATACGTTGAGCGTGCCGTAGCTAAGGTAACCGTAACGGGTTCTACCACTAACACCCCAGTTACAGGTGCCGGAGCACTGGCATCTTATCAGATTCGGGGATGGGATCTTGACGTAACCAACAATGCCGGTTATTTGGTTCGCAAAACCAACGATGCCTGGTGGACGCTCAAATATGCAGATCAGTACCGTTTTGTCGGTGGTGTGGCTGTGGCTACCGATCTGTATCGCACCTATTGGGGCATTGATCCCAACTACAATGACACGATAGACTTGGCCACCAACTTTACCACTAAGGCCAATGGCGTACTCACCCAAATGCGCTCGTTGGATGATCCCGGCTACTGCCTGGAGAACACGTTCACACTTGCCAATATGAACGAGGATCAGACTACGCGCGTTATCGTAGGGGCTACGCTTTCCGTGGACGGCGCTGAAAGCAACAAGGATTTCTACACCATCAATGATAACAAAAACAGCATCTTGACGCAGGAGGGCGTAACGAATGCTGTTAAGCATGTGTACCTTACCAACGAGGCGGTTGTGGATACGCTCCACAAGTATTTGGCCGCTACTCCGGGTAACAGCTTGACCGGTGATGATCTTACCGTAACGTATGACCAGAAGTCTGTTACGGGTGGTTATATGGCCGTTACGGAGGTAAGCATCAAATCGTCTGCCGCCAGTAAGTTTAAGAACAACGTGATTCCTGTTTCGCTGACGGACAATACCAATTCTGCTATCATTGATTATATCAATGCGCACAACAAGATTGGTTACTACAAAGGAGGATTGTCATTCTATCCTGTTAAGATCCGTCATTTCCAGGATGGTGAAGTCAAGAATTGGGATGGAACGCTTACTGCTTATGACAGTGACAAGAACTTCCTGGGTCGTTGGGGCGTATTGCGCAACAACTGGTACAACATCGCGATCACCGGTATCAAAACCATCGGTTCGCCTGAGGTGCCCGAGGTTTATCCTACGCCGGATGACCCCACTGAGTCCTGGATCTCCGTTGAAATCAACGTGCTCTCTTGGGCCAAGCGTACGCAAAGTGCTGAACTCTGATTCCGCACCACACCCCCGCCGCGCGGCGGCGGAGCGTGTGTGAACCACTTCAAAGGGAGAGTGAGGACCGGCCGGGGCACGATGGTAAGCCCGGCGTTCCGGCCGGCCTCTGTTTTTCCCGCTACGTCATGAAACCGTAATTTCCTTTATCATGCGCCGACCCTGCCGGCGGCGGCTCCGCGCCGCAACAAGCAGGGCGAGGGGTGCCCTCCGGCCTTTCCGGCACCCGACAAAAAAACAACCGGAAAGCGCCATATCTCTTTCAGCGAGGGGGCGGTGTGCATCCGTCCTAATCACACATACATCACACACATAACACCAGGCGCTTGTGTGCCGCCCCCTCCTTTTTTTGTTAGAATGATCCGAGACTGCCCCCGCGGCGGCGCCCGTCCTCCCCGTACGGGCCGGCGCCGGCAGGCGTGGTCCTCCGCATAAGTCTGAAACTCACGTCCGCACCCCGGATTCCGCTCCACCCGGCGCGTCACTTCCCCGATGCGGCTATCTACTGAAATAACGCTCTGAACACACATTGTGCGTATGAAAAGTTTTATCACCTCCTCTTTGGCAGGGCTCTGCGGCTGCCTGCTTTCGGCCATGGCGCTGGGCTCCTGCAGCATGATGACCGACGACCGGTCAGACTGTCCTACGGGGCTTTACCTGACGTTCAAGTACGACTACAACCTGCAGCGGGCCGACATGTTCTCCGACCACGTCGGGGCCGTTGATGTGTACGTGTTTGATGAGCAGGGACATTACGTTACCTGCCAGTCGGCCGCCAACACCGCCACCGGCATCGGGCCGCTCGCCGACCCGCTCTACCGCATGCAAATGGACCTCGCGCCCGGCAAATACCAGTTTATCGTATTGGCCGGCCAAAAAAGCTACACCGAGCAGCTCGCCGCACAGCGCGCCCACTTTGTGCGCACCGAGCTGGCTCCCAGCGACTCGATGTCAGCCCTTGAGGTGCGCCTCGATGCCCAGCTGCGCCAGCGCGCCGTAAGCGACGTCAACCACCTCAACGCGCCGCTCGACACGCTTTGGCACGGCATCCACACCGGCCTCGTTGAGGTGTACCCCGAAAATCCCTCGTACGCCACCATCTCGCTGGTGCGCGATACCAAAAAAATCAACGTCACGCTGCGCGAGCTGGAGGACCCTACCGAGATGGACATTCATGACTACGACCTGCGCATCATTGACCGCAACGCCCACATCCTTTGGAACAACGCGCTGGACGAAACCGACACCGTGGTGTACACGCCCCATGCCCTTTGGAACACGGACGACCGCACGCCGGCTTTTGACGGCCAGGGCAACGAAATTGTAGGCACCGGCCACACCGGCCATGCTGATTTCATGACTTCACGCATCCTGTGGCATGACGATCCGGCGGCCGACGGCGTGCTGCTCGTCACCCATCGCCCCACCGGCAAGGTGGTGGCCCGCCTGAACCTGCCTGACTGCCTCTCGCGGCTGCGCACGGCGGAGGAAACGGGGGCCTATTCGCGCCAGGAGTTTCTGGACCGCGGGTATGACTATAATCTGTCGCTCTTCCTCAACGATGGCCGCCTGGTTGAGGTGGAAGTCAGCATCAGCGTGCTCGGCTGGGCGCAACGCTGGCAGCTTGAAGAGCTTTAGCGGGGCGGGGGAGAGCCGGCGGCCCGTGCTGCCCGTTCCCCGCGAGTTACATCATCTATAAATCATTATCCGACATGTTTACTGTTCATTCCCTCATTCCATTCGTCAGCCGCCGCGGCCTGCGCCGCGGGGTGCCGG
>ERZ779865.835-NODE-835-length-25297-cov-3.591910_pt1 | contig 25297 bp, 21 predicted proteins | sample MGYA00433088_ERZ779865 | MGnify/ENA primary metagenome ERZ779865 (study PRJEB29588, sample SAMEA2151703) | human gut metagenome | biome: human gut; feature: human-associated habitat; material: faeces | place: Denmark | collected 2008/2010 ... | reverse complement strand
GATTCTGGAGAAAAGCGGGGACGGCGTGTGCGAGACCTGCCGGAAAACGCTGCCGTGCACGGCGGACGTGAAACGCTCGTGCGACTTTGTCCGCGCCTATACTGCGCCCTTTTATTACGAAGAGCCGGTGCGGCAGGGCGTTCTCACGTATAAATTTGGCAACACCCCGGCGCGTGGAAAGGTTTTTGGCCGGATGCTCGGCGAGGATCTGCTCTCTCGCGGCATCAATGATTTTGATCCTGATGGAAAATCTTGAACTGCCATTTCTGTTTTTATGCTGGACCACTATGTATTTAACGATGGGGATTCATTTTATGCAGGATGAGAGTGATGAACAAAAAAGTGAGGGAAAGAAATGCAGAGCATGAAAAAAAGAAATAACCAGTCTCTGCCTGGAATAGCAGCGGCTGTGATATTGGGACTTGTATTGGGGGTCATGGCTGCATTTATGTCCATGGGCGCGGGAACTTCATTGAATGATTTCCTGAAAGCGGGAGCTGTCTATGATTTCCTGGATAATCAGCTGCAGAAATCGACTCCAAAGTGGCAGTATGACAGTGAAAACGGGTATTTTGCAATAACAGGCAAAAATGCCACAAAGAAATTTAAGATGTTTGGATCGAAGTACCGGTGGAATTATCTGTATGTGACAGTGGGCAAAATGAATGTGGAAAGTCAGTTTTTGGAGCTTCGGTATTATGACAAAAAGACAAACCAGATCGGAATGCAGGAAATCTGTTTCAGACAGGGAGAAAATGTTATCCAACTGAACGCAGAGTTAGAAGCGTACAAATTTGGATTTGTTCTGCCGGAAGCGGAAGGAGTATGTTTTTCACTGGATTCCATGCAGCTTCGTGAAAAACTGCCGGCATACAGTAAAACAAAATTTTTTATTGTATTTGGCAGCGTGTTTGTTGTGGTGACAGCAGGCAGTATATTGTTTTTTTATAAGACAGAAAAGCGAGATACTGTTAAAATTCCGGGAGAACTGTTGGGTTACATATATGAAAATATGGCAGGAACCGGAAGAAGCAGACAGAAAAAATGGAAAAAGAAAGATTGCTCTGTGATACGCCGGATATTGTTTGGAAGTCTTATTTTGCTTGGCATCTTTTCGGATGTGCTGGAATGGGATCAAAATGACACCGGATACCGTTATCCGCTGCTGATAGCAGCAGTGTTGCTGGTGTTAGCAGGAATTTTTTGCAGGGAAAAGGCACAAAAACATGTAAAATGGCAGAGTGCACTTGCCTGTTCCTGGTATGGAATATGGACGATTATGATTATTTCCGATTTTTTTGCCGGAAACCGCAGACATTTTCTTGGGTATGTCATGATATTTGCTGCAGGCTTTTTTATCTATATGTGGAGCCGGATGGCAGATCCGAAACAGATATGGAAAGAATTATGGGAAACATTAGAAATCATATTTGTAATGTCAGTGATATACTGCCTGTTTTTCCGTCCAAAACTGTTGGCTGTGCAGTATAATGGAATATTTAACAATGCAGAGAAAAGTGCTATGTTTGCATTGCTGATGGTAATATTGTTTTTTTCACAACTGGAATTGTTTGCAAGGGCAGAATACAGGGGAGGCAGAGTATATTTTGTTGTAACAGAATTGGCTCTTGCTGTGTATCTGGTACTTCGTGCAGAAAGTCCTGTGGGATATGCGGCACTTGCTGTGATTACTGCTTTATTTTTGGGAAGGATCATTGTAAACCGGCATCCGTGGAATAAATGGATACGATCCCTGAAACTACAGGCAGTTTTAGCAATTCTTTGCGCGGGAGTGATCGCGGGTGGATTTCATATGGGAATCAAGGTCGTTCCACAGACACTGGGAACAGCCTGTGCATATGAGAATGAACAAAAAACGACACGGGAGACCGACGAGATACTGAATTCACTGGCTCAATATGATCCGGCTGCCTTAGAAGGTGTAACAAAGGAAGCAGATATACCGAAAAACGTAATCTGGAAAAATGCGCTGCGTCATCTGAATCTGTTCGGAAATCAGAAAATGCTGAATGTTTACTGGGAGAAAACACAGATTTACAATGCTTATATTGATATGGCGTATCGCTACGGAATCCTGATTCTTGTGCCTTTCCTTCTGTATCTATGTTGTATTATTTTTATTGGTGTATCGTCATTTTCTGGAAAAGAGAGGACACATACGTTTTCTTTCTGGATGTTTGGGGTATGTATTATATTTCTATTGTTTAGTGTTGGCGGGAATATCTGGGATTATGTGACGCATCCGTTATGGATATGTATGTTCCTTGGTACAGGATATTGGTTTACATCAACAGAATAGATATGCTATAATAGTGCTGTTATACCTATGTGTATGACAGCATTTTTTGGAATATAAAGGACGATAACGATAGATGAAACAGTTAATTCGTGATAGACAGTTATTTATTCGCCGTATTTTTTTGATGTGTTATGATATGTTCGCTGTATTTGTTGCGAGTATGGTTGCACTGATGATACGGTTTGATCTGAACTTTTACAATGTACCGTCGGAGTATCTGAATGAAGTATGGAGAACGATTCCTTATATGATGGCGATCACCCTGATCATTTTCTGGGGGCTCAGATTATATTCGAGCCTGTGGAGTTATGCCGGGGCTCTTGAGATGATGTATGTTGTTTCGGCATGTATACTGGATGCGATTGCGGTGGCAGCACTTATCTTAGTGCGCAACTGGGGAGATATGTTCCCGGTTCCGCGAAGTTTTTATATTTTATACGGACTATTTTTACTGGTACTGATCATGGGATGCAGGTATTCTTATCGTGGATTCCGGGTCATCCGTAATATGCGAAGAGACGGCGTCTATCGCAGAAATGTACTTGTGATCGGTGCCGGAGAGGCTGGAAACCAGCTGATCAAGGAGATCAATAACAGCCGTTATGTCAGAAAAAAAGTAGTCGGTGTGATCGATGATGATAAAACAAAGATCGGCAACTACATCCATGGAGCCAAGGTAGTCGGTGACAGAAGCTGCATCCGGGATAAGGTGCTTGAACTGCATGTGCATGAGATCATTATAGCAATGCCATCTGCATCTCCGAAACAGATGAAAGGAATCTTAGATATCTGCAAAGAGACAGGATGTGAACTGAAGCGTCTGCCGGGAATCTACCAGCTTGTCAATGGAGAAGTAGGCATCAGTAAATTAAAAGATGTTGATGTAAACGACCTGCTCGGAAGAGAACCTGTCACGGTCGATCTCGAGTCTATCATGGGATATGTGTCCGGAAAAATCATCATGGTAACCGGTGGAGGCGGCTCTATCGGAAGCGAGCTGTGCAGACAGATCGCGGGGCACAAACCAAAGCAGCTGATTATTTTAGATATTTATGAGAATACCACATATGATATACAAAATGAGTTAAAGGTAAAATTCCCGGAGCTGGATCTGGTCGTTCTGATCGGTTCCGTGCGCAATACCAATCGTATGAACTGGATTTTTGAGACTTATCATCCGGAAATCATCTACCATGCGGCAGCGCATAAACATGTGCCGCTGATGGAAGAAAGCCCGAATGAAGCTATCAAAAATAATGTCCTTGGCACATGGAAAATCGTACAGGCGGCAGATCATTATCATGTAAAAAGGTTTGTGATGATCTCTACGGATAAAGCGGTTAACCCGACGAATATCATGGGCGCAAGTAAACGAATCTGCGAGATGATCATTCAGACTTATAATAAGCGTTCTAATACGGAATATGTGGCAGTACGTTTTGGTAATGTCCTTGGAAGCAACGGAAGTGTGATACCGCTGTTTAAAAAGCAGATCGAACGCGGTGGTCCGGTGACAGTCACTGATCCGAATATCGTGCGTTATTTTATGACGATACCTGAGGCTGTTTCTTTAGTTCTGCAGGCAGGCGCTTATGCCAAAGGCGGAGAGATATTTGTTCTTGATATGGGGGAACCGGTCAAGATCCTTGATCTTGCAAAAAACCTGATCCTGTTATCCGGTCATAAACCGGATGAAGATATCCAGATCGTGTTTACCGGACTGCGTCCCGGGGAAAAATTATACGAAGAGATGTTAATGGATGAAGAGGGACTGCAGGATACGGAAAATAATCTGATCCATATTGGAAAACCGATCGAATTGGATGAAGAAAAGTTCTTAAATCAGCTGGAAAAGTTAAAAGAGTATGTTGTGACAGAACCTTCTGATATCAGAGAGTGGGTAAAAGAAATCGTGCCGACGTATCAGCCGAAGGAGGAGTAGAAAGGGGAAATTATGAGACTGGAAATTCAGCATTTTTCCAAAATTAAACATGCGTCTGTTAAACTTGATGGAATTACAGTAGTTGCAGGTGAAAATAATACTGGAAAGAGTACGATTGGCAAGATTTTGGCATGCATGTTTAATTCTATGTACAAAGTTGATGAAAAGGCCTCTAAGAAGAAAAAAGAACAGATTGAGACATTGCTTCGCTATAATTGGGAAAATATCTGGTATCATAATTTGAGAAAAGGTGAGCAGAGAACAACTGTGAATGTGCCTTCTCGGATCAGTAGAAAAAGATATGCAAATGCAGCAGAATTGATTATGGCAGCAGATGAAGAAGGAAAAATAAAAATTATTTCTGAACTGTACAATAATTTCCAAAACGTGCTCGAAGATGAAAGTAGAGAGGCGTTATGTCGTGATATTTTAGAGAAAGTAAATGGTGTATTGAATTTAAAAACAGAGACTGTGGAACAGACATTGATAGCAAATACTTTCGGCAGATATTTTTATGACCAGATGAATGATCTGTATGAACCCGAAAGTGAGGCAGAAGCAACTCTGGTCATTCAGGGGAAAAAAGTGCATGTTGGTATTAAAAAAAATAGTGAGTATGTGATTGAACGGGAAATTCCTATCATGCATGAGGCAATTTCGATTGATTCTCCGGCAATTATGAATCATATGAATTCATGGGAGTACAGTGATGGATTGAGTGCTCAGGATCTGCTTTTGCTTCATAAATTGAGCGATACAACAGAAGATAATGTAGTTGCAGAGCTTGTTGCAGGGAAAAAAATGGATGATATCATGCAAATATTGTCAGAGGTTACAACCGGCAAAGTTATTAAAAATGATGATGGCGAATATATACTGGCAGATGATGAAATGCATTTTTTTGAAATTGGAAATTTATCCATGGGAATCAAGGCATTTTCAATATTCAGGACTTTATTGGAAAAAGGTACAATAAGAGAAAATGATATATTGATATTAGATGAGCCTGAAATACACCTACATCCGGAATGGCAGCTTGTATATGCAGAATTGATCGTATTGTTGGAGAAATATCTTCATCTGACAATTCTGATTACTACACACAGTCCTTATTTTTTAGAGTCGATTGAAGCGTATACCCAAAAATATAATATTGATGATATTACAAATTATTATCTTGCACAGGCAGAGGGAAAAGAGACTGTTATGAAAGATGTAACAGGTAATTTACAGCCAGTTTATCAGTTGTTGGCGAAGCCGTTTGAAAAGTTAGAAAGCGTACAGATGTCAGAATAGATCAGAAATGGGGTTGCAATGACAGAAGGAGCAAAAGAAAAACTTCCAGAAGTTATGCAGTCGATGACTGCTACGTTGAAGCATTGTTCAAAAGATGGTAAAGATTATATGACGGATAGTATGTTGACAGTTGTTAATTTTGACCGCTTTTCAAAATATTATTGTCATACATTAAAAATAGCACGACAGCCGAAAACGAATGATGCATTGTATTGTACAGAAGAGGGAAAATGGTATTTTGTGGAATTTAAGAATGGTGGAATAAAAAAGGATGAGATCTATCGAAAAATTTATGATAGTCTTATTATGCTGCTAGAGACGGGAATGATTCCAGATTATCAATTTGCCAGAGAAAATATAAGTTATATTCTTGTATATAATAAAGAAAAAATTATGCAGGAAAAACAGATTAAGGATAACAGTGCAAAAGAACAGATCCATCGACATATGGAACGAAAGCAGGAGCAGTTATTTTGTCTTTTTGAACTTGAAAAGCTATGTGGATATGTGTTTCATGAAACAAATACATATACCAAAGAGCAATTTGAGCAGTTGTTTGTAAAAAAATATGAAAAATTAGAAGGTGGCAGATAGAAAATGACAGGTTATCGATATATCAAACGAATCGTAGATGTCGTACTCAGCGGACTTGCAATTATCATATTGTCCCCGCTGCTTTTAATCTTATGCATTGCAATCAAACTGGATTCCCCGGGGCCGATCCTCTTTACACAAAAGAGAGTCGGTATCCACAAGACATATTTTCAGATCTATAAATTCCGGACCATGCGCACCGATACACCGAAAGATATGCCGACGCATATGCTTAACAATCCGGAGCAGTACATCACCAAAACAGGTCGTTTTCTTCGCAAGACCAGTCTGGATGAACTGCCGCAGATCTTTAATATTTTCAAAGGGGATATGAGTATCGTAGGTCCCCGTCCGGCACTCTGGAATCAGGATGATCTCGTCGCGGAGCGCGATAAATATGGTGCCAATGATGTGACACCGGGGCTGACCGGTTGGGCACAGATCAACGGGCGCGATGAACTTGAAATTCCGGTCAAGGCAAAGCTGGATGGCGAATATGTGAAAAAATATGGATTTGCCATGGATGTACGGTGTTTCTTTGGCACATTCTTAAGCGTCCTGCGTCAAGATGGCGTGGTTGAAGGCGGAACAGGGAGCATGAAGGGGAAATGAAAAAGGTATTGATTCTGGGCGCAAGCAGCTACATTGGCAATTCATTTCAGAAATATATCGAAGAAAATTACCCGGGGGAGTTTGAAATTGCCCGGGTTTCACTGCGCAATGATGCATGGAAAAAGGATGACTGGGCGGAATACGACAGTATTTTAAATGTGACCGGCAAGGCACATGCGGATATCGGCAGTCTGACAGAAGAAGAAAAACAGGAATACTATGCCGTAAACTGTGATCTGGCATGTGAAGCAGCCCAAAAGGCACTAAAGGATGGTGCGGGACAATATATTTATTTAAGCAGTGTAATTGTATATGGAGACAGCAGTCATGACGGAGGGGCAGTGCATATAACAAAAGATACAAAGCCGGCTCCGTCTAATTTTTATGGGGACAGCAAATGGCAGGCAGAACAGAAACTGCAGGCATTGTTCGCAGAGACAGCGGCAGATGACGGCAAAAATAATACTTCACTTGCAATCATCCGCCCACCGATGATCTATGGAAAAAACAGCAAGGGCAATTTTAAACTGCTGGTAAAATTAGCAGATAAGACACTTGTATTCCCGGATGTGAAAAATGAGCGCAGTATGTTATATGTGGAGAATCTGGCAGAATTTTTGCGACTTCTGATAGACAGCCGGAGAGCGGGATTATTTCTTCCACAAAATGATTCCTATGTGACCACTGCACAGATGGTGTCAGCAATCGCAGCGGCAAAAGGAAAAAAATTACTTTTGTGTGGTTGGATGAACCCTCTTGTGACACTTGCCAAAAAGATGCCAGGGAAGATTGGCGGCATGGCAGGAAAGGCGTTTGGTTCTATGACGATCGAACAGGAGCTGAGCAGGCAAGAGATAGATGGATACCAACGGTTCGGGTTGAAGGAGAGTGTGGAGAGAAGCGTGTGAGGCTGAGAGTCCCGTTTCTTTGCAACAGAATACCTTTGTGGTATAATAAACTCTGATAATCGCTTATAACAATGAAAAGGTGGCAGGATGTTAAAAAGATTAACAATCGGTTCCTATCGTGGATTGCGCAATCTTACGATGGAGAATCTTGGTCAGATCAACATTATAATTGGGGAAAATAATTCGGGAAAAACGTCTATATTAGAGGCTATTCAGTTATTTGACTGTGAGAATGTATTGTCGAGTCTTATTACAATAGCGAGAAGAAGAGAGACTCCGCTTGGAATTGCAGGGGTGCATGGGAAGCTGGATGTTTTTGACAGTCTTTTCTATTCATTTGACATGAAAGGAGAAACGAAAGAACTTTATTTGGAAGCAGACAGTGATAAAGATGGATGTTGTCGTGTCGGGGTTCGTGCAGAAGTAGAAAAAACATGGATTGAAAGAATCGAATGCACTCAGCCGGAAGAAAGACGGTATCTGCAATATTCAGACGAAGACGGAAATATCAGGGAGATGAGAGGGGAATATTTCTTTGAGCGAAAAAACCGTCAAAAAAGATGCGAGTTTTATTTTAATGAGCTGCAGCGTGGTCCACATATTGTAGAAAATGGAGAAATGAAAAAACAGGAAGCGGTTGTTCTGGGAAGGATAAAACATATTCAGTATATATCGCCAATGGATATTTACACGAATAAAATCATTAGTGCCAGCCTGTATAAGGGAATGTTAGTCGATGAAAAAAAGAGACTGCTCGATCTGCTTCAGATGTTTGATGAAAGGATCCTTGGCATTGAGACAGGAATCCAGTATGGAAAGCCAGTCACCTTTGTTGAAATGGAGGATTGTGGTCTGGTTCCAATTTCTATTTTTGGCGATGGATTGAAGAAAATACTGACGCTTGCAAGTGCGGTAATAAAAATGCGTGACGGAATTCTTTTGATTGATGAATTTGAAACGGGGATTCATAAACAGGCATTAATTCAGGTTGCCAGGTGGTTGTCAGCAATTACAGAAAGATATGGAGTTCAGGTGTTTTTGACCACACACAGCAGTGATGCGATAGATGCATTGTTAGGGGCATCAGAAGATCTTGATATGCTTAATGCGTATAGGCTGGAACATTATAAAAGCAATATTTATATCAAGAAATTTGAGGGAAATGATTTACAGAAGATAAAATCCGAGCAGGGAATGGATATTTTATGAGAAATTACTTGATCATGGTAGAAGGTGCACATGATATTGCTGTGCTTGAAAAGATATTGAGTTTTCGTGGAGTAAATGGGAGGATTAGCAATATTGTAGAGGCGGCACAGGTAGCATATCCTGAATTAATAGAACTTGCGGAAAAATTTGTAGAAGAAGCGTCTGAAATACAGAACAAACTGAAAAAAGACCAGAACGCAAAAAAAGCAAAAGTTGGATGTATCACAAATGCCATGAAGCCGGGAAAAGCAAATCAGGTTTCTATTGCAGATGATGATTGGGTATCTGAAGTGACATTGAGAGAATGTGAGATGTTAAAACGGCTGGATGAGGCTGTGGGAAAGTTTATTGGAGAATAAAAAGGAGATAAAAACTTCATGTCAGATAAAGTTTTACTGGTGGCTTCTGTAGCATCCATGATACAGCAGTTTAACATGAGAAATATCGATATTTTGTCACAGGTGGGATATCAGGTAGAAGTGGCATGTAATTTTGAAGAGGGAAATACATGTGCACCAGAACAGACCGATGAATTAAAAAAAGAACTGGAATCTAAACAGGTTGTGTGGCATCAGATTGATTTTGCCAGAAATGTATTTAAATTTGGACAAAATGCAAGAGCGTACCGGCAGTTAAAAGGACTATTTCAAAAGAATCAATATCATTTTGTACATTGTCACAGCCCAATCGGTGGGGTGCTTGGTCGGTTGGCGGCACATAAATATAAAACATATACAATTTATACAGCACATGGTTTTCATTTTTTTAAAGGTGCACCCAAAAAAAACTGGTTGCTGTTCTATCCGGTGGAAAAATTTTTGTCACGATATACAGATGAACTGTTGGTAATCAACCAGGAAGATTATGAATTTGCTAAAAAGAAATTTCATATGAAAAAACTTACATATATTCCTGGTATCGGAGTAAATGTTGCGCTACACGATATGACATGGGAAGCCAAAAATAAAAAAAGACAGGAGCTTGGAATACCGGAGAAAGCTTTCCTGATTGTACAGGTGGCAGAATTTACAGCAAATAAGAACCAGAGAACCGTCATAAAGGCATTGGAAAAAATGAAAAATGCTGATGTTTATTATATGATGTGTGGGATTGGACCGGAAAAAGAAGAGCTTGAACAGTATGTGAAAGAGCATAATTTAGAAAAAAATATACAATTTGTTGGATTCCGCAGTGATGTACAAGAAATTTTACAGTGCGCGGACTGCTTTGTTTTGTCCTCGTTCAGAGAAGGATTATCTGTTGCATTGATGGAAGCAATGGCGGAAGGTTTGCCTGTTGTGTGCAGCAGGATCAGAGGAAATGTCGACCTGGTCAAAGATGGTGAGGGAGGTTATCTGGTAACTCCGGAAGAAGATGGAGAATATGAGGAAGCGTTTGCAAAATTATTTGAAAGCAAAACGAATAAACCAGAACAATTAAAAAAGATGGGAGAACAGAACCGACAGAAAATCAGGCAGTTTAGTGAGGAAACTGTGGATGAGATTATGAGAAAAGTATACCGGAGGTGAGGGATATGTTCAGCGTTATTATTCCGGCGTATAACAGTGAAAAGACGATAGAAAAGACATTAGATTCGCTGCAGAATCAGACAAAACCGGAACTCATCCGGGAAGTGATCGTAATTAATGATGGATCTACAGATGCTACTAAGAATAAGGTTGAGCAGTATAAAAAACACGATGGATGTAATTTAAATATTATTTTACATAATCAGCAAAACGCTGGTGTTGCGGCTGCGAGAAATGCAGGAATCCGTATGGCAACAGCAGATTATCTGGCATTTTTGGATTCGGATGACTGCTGGGTGCCTGAAAAATTAGAATGGCAGGAAAAAATTTTAAAAGAAAATCCACAGATCGAGCTGCTCTGTGGCGGGCTGGAAGAAGGACCTTTAAGAATTTTTCTGCGAAAAGATTATTTGTTACATCGGTTATCGCTGAAAGAATATTGTACAAAGAGCGTTATATTTACCTCAACCGTTGTGATACGCAGGGCAAGAGTAAAAGATGTCGGATATTTTGATGAGTCTATGCAGTACTGTGAAGATATGAATTATTACCAGCGTTTTTTTGAATGGAACCAGGTGTATTATTTACCCAAGAAACTGGTTGATTATGGTATTGGACGGAAATATTATGGACAGAGTGGATTGTCGTCTCATTTGAAAGAGATGCATTGTGGGCGAAAAAGAAATTTTCAGATATTGAGAAGAAAAAAAAAGATTTCTTTTACATTTTATATTGTGATGATTGTATTTGGTGAAATTAAGTTTTTGAGACGCAAGATGATTATAAACAGACAAAAGTAAATGTAAAGGCAACTATTGGATTTTAAAATAAGTTATGTTATAATATAGCAGTTTTATATGAAAAATATAGGAAGAAAAGAGGAATCAGAGCGAGTAATGAATAAAATGAAAACAAGATGTCAGGTGTTATATAATTACAGACATCTGATTAAACAGTTGGTAACAAAGGATATAAAATTAAAATATAGAAGAAGTTTTTTGGGATATGTATGGAGTGTATTGAATCCATTAATGGTTATGGTTGTTATGTATTTAGTATTTTCCAGGATGTTTCGATTTGAAATTGAAAACTATTCTGCATATCTTATCATTGGACAGACTTTGTTTACATTTATGACAGAAGCAACAAATCAGGCAATTTTTTCGATTACTGATAATGGACCGTTGTTGAAAAAGGTTTACGTTCCTAAGTATGTTTTTACATTATCGAAAGTAACCAGTTCATTGGTTAATTTGGTTTTTTCTTTAGGCGCAATGGTTATTGTATTTATAATTACGAAAGTTCAGTTTTCATGGGCGATGTTGTTTTTCCCGATTATTTTACTTGAGGTATATATTTTTAGTTTAGGATTAGGATTATTTTTGGCTCAAGCAGCAGTGTTTTTTAGAGATATACAGTATATTTATAATGTGCTGACAACAGCGTGGATGTATATGACACCTATTTTTTATCCGATTAGTCAGTTGCCTGAATCTATGCAGCAGGCAATTAAAATATGTAATCCAATGTATCAATATATAACGCAATTTCGTACAATATCACTTTATCAGACATTACCACATGTACAAGATGTTGCATATGGATTTATGATTGCATTTATCTTTTTAATCATTGGATCATGGGCATTTATAAGAAAACAGGACGATTTTATTTTATATATCTAGGAGAATGAAGATGGATGACAAGAATATTGTTATTGATGTGTCGGATGTAACAGTGCGTTTTAACCGTGCATCACAGCAGGTCAATAATTTAAAAGAATATGTAATAAAAATGGTAAAAAAAGAACTGATGTTTCAGGAATTCCTTGCTCTGCAGGATGTAAGCCTTCAGGTTCGGAAAGGGGAAGCATGGGGAATCGTAGGAACGAATGGTTCCGGAAAATCCACATTGTTAAAGCTGATCTGTGGTATCTTAAAACCATATAAGGGAAGCGTAAATATTTCAGGCACGATTGCACCGTTAATTGAGCTGGGAGCTGGATTTGACGGTGAATTGACCGCGAGAGAAAATGTTTTGCTGAATGGAACATTGTTGGGGTATTCTGAAAATTTTATGAAAGAGCAGTTTGAAGAAATTATCGATTTTGCTGAATTGTGGGATTTTTTGGATATGCCGATTAAAAATTATTCTTCCGGTATGTCAGCAAGACTCGGATTTGCGGTGGCAACAATGGTTCAGCCGGATATACTGATTTGTGATGAGGTATTATCTGTAGGAGATTATAAGTTTCAAGAGAAATGCGAAAAACGTATGAAACATATGTTAGAAACAGGAACAACATTATTATATGTGTCACATTCTATAACATCTGTACAGAAACTGTGTGATCATGCATTGTGGCTTGACAAAGGACATGTGAAAATGTGTGGTGATGCTGATACAATTTGTGATGCATATATGAATTTCTAAACGAAGAATGATAAGAGGATTCTATGAGTGAGATAAAATTATTTGTAACCCATACGCCAAATCGCAATACAGTGAGAATAGAGCATCCACTGATGTATAATGTAATAGCGGGAAGTGCCTTCCTGACCCAGTCAGTTCCGGAAGGAATGCTTTTGGATAATGAGGGGGACAATATTTCATTTAAGAACAAATCTTATTGTGAACTGACGACACAATATTGGGCGTGGAAAAATCAAACTGCAGATTATTATGGTTTTTGCCATTACCGCAGATATTTTTCCTTTTCCAAAGTGAATCTGCAGGAAGCTGATTGCGGTTGCCTGATTTACCCGGTTTTGAGTGAAAACGTGAAACAGGAACTTTGTATGGATGAAGCATCCATGAGACAGACGATAGAGCAGTATGATTTTCTGATCGCAAAAGGGATTCCGGTAAATGCATTACAGGCGAAGTCTGTGTATCAGCATTATAAGAATGCACCGGAACTCCATATAGAAGACTTAGATCTTTTTCTTTCTATTATTCGTGAAAAATATCCCGAACTGAATGACGTGGCTGAAAAATATGTGCATGGGAAAATCTTTTACCCATGCAATATGTTTATTATGAAAAAAGAATTGTTCTTTCAGTATTCAAAAATGTTGTTTGATATACTGGGAGAATTTGAAAAAAGATGTGATATGAGCAGATATTCCAGGGAAGGCGTGCGGACACCGGGACATTTAGGGGAACGCATGACGGGAATCTTTTTTGAATATCTGAAACAAAAAGGCGGATACCGTCTGGGACAGCTGCAGATGGCACAGATTGAACAAAATGAAGGTACTTCAAAAATCAGTGTGTCAGAAGACGATGAAATACCGGTTGTGTTAGCTGCCAATCAAGGATATGTTCCAATTTTATATACATGTCTGCAGTCGATTGCAGACCATATATCGGAACAAAGAGATTATAAAATATATATTTTTCATACTGATATTGAGCCGGAAAGCCAGAATGAAATAAGAAAACTTCAAAAGAATAATTTTACGGTTTCTTTTATTAATGTAGGAAGCCGGGTGGCCGGATATCAGTTGAAAGCGAAAGAACATATCTCCACGGAGACATATTACCGTTTCCTGATTCTTGATATTTTAAAGATGTATCCGAAAGTGGTATACTTGGATTGTGACATGATCATCCGGCGTGATATCGCAGAATTATATGATATTGAACTCGGCGATCATATGCTGGCAGCAGTGATTGATCCGGATTTTGCAGGACAATGTAACGGAGCGAATGCTGACACACTTGCTTATTGCAGAGACGTCTTAAAATTAAAGGATCCTCTTGCTTATTTTCAGGCTGGTGTATTAGTGTTCCATATGGGGCAAATAGCAGATAAGATTAGTGTTCAAAAATTATTTGAAATGTCAGATACTGGAATTTACAAATATTCCGACCAGGATATTTTGAATATCGTATGTGAGGGTAAAGTTACTTATCTGAATATGCAGTGGAATGTTTTGACAGACTGTAATAAATATCGCTGGCAGCATGTGATCAAATCGGCACCTTATTATGTTATGGATGCTTATGAGAATGCCAGAAAGGATCCATATATCATCCATTATGCAGGTGCGGCAAAGCCCTGGAAAAATCCAAAAGATGATTTTGCAAAGGAATTCTGGAAGGTGGCACGCAGGACGCCTTATTATGAAGAGTTAATTTATGATCTGTGTGGGCAGGAAAAAAGAAAAGGTAATCCGGGAACGGCTGTGGTAAATGTGATGAGAAAAACGGCGAAAAAGATTTTACCACAGGGAAGCTGGATACGGCGGACAGTCGGAAATTTATATTGGAAATTAAAATAAACAGGAGAAAAAAGTTATGATGTATGATTATCTGATTGTAGGAAGTGGACTTTATGGAGCGGTTTTTGCCTATGAAATGAAAAAGAGAGGGAAAAAGTGTCTGGTTATTGATAAGAGAAACCATATTGGTGGAAATATCTACTGTGAAAAGATAGATGATATTAATGTACATAAATATGGCGCGCATATTTTCCATACTTCAAATAAAAAAGTGTGGGAATACGTTAACCAGTTTGCAGAGTTTAATAATTACATTAATTCACCGATTGCAAGATATAAAGATGAATTATACAACCTTCCGTTTAATATGAATACATTCAGCAAAATGTGGGGAATCGTGACACCGCAGGAAGCAAAAGACATCATCCGGTCACAAATTGCAGATTTAAATATTACGGAACCCAAAAACCTCGAAGAACAGGCATTGTCACTTGTAGGACGTGACGTCTATGAAAAACTGATCAAAGGATATACGGAAAAACAATGGGGAAGAGACTGTAAAGAATTGCCGGCTTTTATCATCAAACGTTTGCCGTTGCGTTTTACTTATGATAACAATTACTTTAATGATCGGTATCAGGGGATTCCGATCGGTGGATATACAGCCATCATTGAAAAGATGTTAGAGGGAACAGAGATATTACTTAATACAGATTATAAAGAGTTTACTGCAAAGAACGGACAGGTCGCAGATAAAGTTCTGTATACAGGAATGATCGATGAATATTATGACTATAAACTGGGTGTCTTAGAGTATCGTTCCGTCCGGTTTGAGCAGGAACGTTATGAGATGGAAAATTATCAGGGAAATGCTGTCGTGAATTACACAGACAGAGAAGTTCCATATACGAGAATCATCGAACATAAACATTTTGAATATGGAAAACAGCCTGTTACAATTATTTCCAAAGAGTACTCGAGTGAGTGGCATAAGGGAGATGAACCTTATTATCCGGTAAATAACGAGAAAAATAATTCACTTTATGAAAAATACCGCCAGCTTGCCGAGAGTGAGAACAATGTCATTTTTGGCGGAAGACTTGGTAATTATAAATACTATGATATGGACAAAGTGATTGAAGCAGCATTAGATAAAATTGAGGAGTTAAAATAAAAATGAGTGATATTAAGATTTTTGTGACACATACCCCGAACCGCGATACGATGCGTGTAAACAATTCATTACTGTACAATGTAATTGCAGGAAGTGATTTCCAGACAAAAGAAGTGCCGGAAGGTGTGTATCAGGATAATCAGGGAGATAATATTTCTTCTTTGAACAAATCTTACTGCGAACTGACAACCCAGTACTGGGCATGGAAAAATATGCAGGCAGATTACTATGGATTTTGCCATTACCGACGATTTTTCTCTTTTAGTGAAAAAAAGATCAAAGAGACATCATGGGGAACGATTGAATATGATTTCCTGAATCAGAAGGCAATGGATGAACTGGCATTGCATGAAAAAGCAATGCAGGATTATATTGAAAAGTATGATTTCTTGATTGCCAAAGGTGTACCTACTTCTGATATGAATGCAAAGAGCGTTTATGAGCATTATAAAAAGGCACCGGAGTTACATATCGAGGATGCAGAGTTATTTTTAAAAATCATAGATGAAAAGTATTCATATCTGAGTGAGACAGCCAGAGAACTTTTTGAAGGTCATACGTTTTATCCATGCAACATGTTTATTGCCAAAAAAGAACTTTTTGAGGATTATTCGAAAATTCTTTTTGATGTGTTAGAAGAATTTGAGAAACGTGCGGATATGAGCGAGTATTCCAGAGAGGGATACCGCACAACCGGTCATCTTGGAGAACGAATGACCGGAATTTATTATATGTACCTGAAAAAACAGGGAAAATACCGCCTGGGAGAATTACAGATCGCATTGATTCACAATGCAGATGCAGAGACAGAAATTACACAGGCAGCGGACGGGGATGTAGTACCGGTAGTACTTGCAGCAAACCAGAAATATGTTCCGATTTTATATACCTGTGCACAGTCGATCGTGGAACATACAAGTCATGACCGGAAGTATGAGATTTATGTATTCCATACAGATATCAATGCTGACAGCCAGAAAATGTTTACGGACAGATTGAATAGAGCGAATGTGAGATTTATTTTCGTGAATGTGAGCAGCAGGGTCGCCGGCTACGTCTTGCAGGCAAAGCAGCACATTACAACAGAAACATTTTACCGTTTCCTGATCCTTGATATTCTAAAGGTATATCCGAAAGTAGTATATCTGGATTGTGATATGATCATCTGTCATGATGTAGCAGAACTTTACGATACAGATATGGGAGACAGTCTGATTGCGGGTGCACTTGATCCTGATTTTGCAGGACAGTGCAATATGAAAAATTCAGAAATGCGTCAGTATTGTAAAAATACACTGGGACTGGATAATCCGTTTGTATATTTTCAGGCGGGAGTACTTGTGTTTAATGTTACAGAGATGAGTAAAGTTGTGACAGTGGACAAACTACTCGAAATGTCGGATACAGGAATTTACCGTTTTTCAGATCAGGATATTCTGAATGTTGTATGCAAAGACAGGGTAACTTATCTGGATATGAAATGGAATATGATCTTTGACTGTGATCATTTCCGCTGGCATCAGGTAATTAAGTATGCGCCGTATTACATTATGGATGCGTATGAAAATGCAAGAAAAGATCCATATATTATCCATTATGCCGGATTTTTAAAACCATGGATGAAACCGGATGAAGATTTTGGATATGTATTCTGGGATGTGGCCAGAAGAACACCATATTATGAGCAGATTTTAAGCGGAATGCAGCATCAGGGTGGGCAGAACGTGACGGTGGATACTGTGATCGAAGCAAGGGCGTTTAAAAGGACGAGAAGATTTTTGATGAAAATGTTTCCACAGGGAAGTGGGATTCGAAAAACGTTAGGAAAGGTATATTGGAAGATTTTTGGATAAGAGGTGGAAAAGGAGAGATTTATGGATGCACTATATAAAACCAGAATTTTTGAACCTTGTCTTGAGTTGATTCGTAAAGATGCTATTCTGAGGAATAAGACAAAGAATATACAAGAATATATGGATGTATGTGAAAGATCATTGCAAGTTAAGATAGATGAGGGGAAAATAATTATTCCGAGACTTGTAGTAACAACAGGACCAAGGTGTACATTGAAATGTACGGCTTGCGCGAATCTTATGCCGCATTATGATCATCCATATGATTTGGATATTAATGAAATAATAAGAGATATTAGAAAAATTTTTACATTGATTGATGGATGTATTTGTATAAATGTCATTGGTGGTGAACCATTTATCTACCCTAAACTAGATATTCTTTTAAATGAACTAATAAGTAATGATAAGATATTATATGTGGAGTTAACTACAAATGGTACAAAAATTCCTGATGATAAAATATTAAAGATACTTCAAAATGAAAAGATAGTGGTTAATATTAGTGATTATGGAAATATTACTTTATTAGCAAAATTTGTTTCTAAAATGGATGAATATGGGATTATATCATATTGTATCTCAAATGAAAAATGGATAGATGCGGGAAATTGCTTTGAACGAGGAAGAAACGATATGCAGTTAAAAAAACTTTATAGTGACTGTGAAAGTGGGAAATTGTGTAAGACAGTAATGAAAGGTAAAATTTTTGATTGTGCAAGGGCTTCTTCGCTACATGATTTGAATTATGCATCGAATCTGGAGTATATTGATTTATATGATGAGAATATAAAAAAACAAGATATTTTACAATTTTTTATGAGGGAAATGTCAACTGCTTGTGATTATTGTGATTTTAGTGTTTTATATCCTAAATATATTGAACCAGCAGAGCAGGAAAATGGAAAAAAATTAAAGCAGTCTCAGTATACGGTAATTGCGAGAAAGGATTATTCTGCAATTGTTGAAGCAAAAGAATGGTGGCAGACACAATACAATAATGTAGAAAAACAAAATGAAGAATTAAGAGATTGGATAAAACAATTAGAAGAGGCAAAGGAATATTTTCTAGGTCAAATTTCTAATTTGGAGAAAGAAAACCAGAATTTGAGAGGAAAAAATGAGTAAATATAAGATAAGTATTATTTTACCAGTATATAATGTTGAAAAATATATTGAAAAATCGGTAGAGTCGTTAATCAATCAGTCCATAGGATTTGAGAATTTGCAGGTAATTTTGATTGATGATAACAGTTCAGATCACAGTGCAGAAATCGTAAAACGATATGAAACAAAATACGAAAATGTATATGGAATATATTTGACGGTAAATTCTCATGCAGCAGGGAAACCAAGAAATGAAGGCTTAAATATCGTTGCAGGAGAATATGTTATGTTTTTGGATCCGGATGATATGTATGAGCCGGATGCTTGTGAAAATTTATATCGTGAAATGAGAGAAGGAAACTATGACTGCGTTGCAGGATATTACAAAGAAATTGATGAAGATGACAAAGTGGTCAATGAAAATGTATATGCTGCCATGGAGGTTGTTGGAGGAGTTTATGATATAGAAAATGATCTGGAAGATGTTTTAAAGTTTAGATCAGGCTTTTGGGCGAAAATATATAAGAGTGATTTAATTGAAAAACTAAAATTAAGATTTCCGGAGAATGTTCCGGGACAGGATTTGGTATTTTTTATCAAGTATTTGCTGAATTGTAAAAATTTAAGATATGTCGAAAAACCCATTGTAGATTATCGTGTCCGAAATAAAAAAAATAAGTCCATTTCTTTTTCATATAATGAATGGTTTTTTTCGGGAATCAGTCAAAGTTACAAGATGTGTTTAGAAACGTTTGAAGAAAAAAGTGTTGCAGATAAATTTGCCATTTTATTTAAGGGAGCATTAGATTTTTATATTCGGAGTATGATTGATTCAGACTTAAAGGAGAAAGTTATTGCGACCATATTAGCAGAATGGCAGTGGGCATATGAATATGAAACATTGCATGAACAGACGGAAAAGAATTTTTGGTATACTCCTGTTAGTAAATTATTGTTAAATAAAGAGTATGATAAAGCGGCAGATGTAATTTGTGAGATGCGTAATCTGAGAAATTGGAACAATGAGTTAAAAGAGGCTGCAGAATGGCATGCAAAGAATAATGAATCATTACAAAAGCAGGTTCAAGAACTAAAAGAGTGGAGTAATGAATTAAAAGAGGCTGTAGAATGGCATAAAAATAATGGTGAATCTTTACAGAGACAAATCAATGAATTAAAAAACTGGGTAACTCAGATTGAGGAGGCACGTGATTATTATAAATGTCAGATGGAAAATAGCCAAAAAGAATATGAAAAAGCTATTGATTTAAATAAAAAATTACAAGAAAGAATAAATGAACTGGGAGAAGGACCAGAGCAGCAAAATGAAGTCAATCAGGAGCAGATTGACATGTATGAACGTATGGAAATGGAAGCTAAGAAATGGAAATATAAATATAATCGTCTTATGAGTGATAAAACGATTGAGAAAATTGCCAAAAAGAAAAATCTTGATATTTAGGATATTGGGAAAGGATAATGTAAATGAAGGAATTTGATTTTTCGTTGGAGCCTGGGCAGACTTTAAAAGGTAAGTATGATATACAGGCTGTATTACAAGATGGGAAACCACTAATTTCAGTGATTACCGCGTATTATAATGCAGCTCAATATTTTGAACAGACGTTTAATAGTGTGATAAATCAGACATTTCCTTGGTTTGAATGGATCATTGTTAATGATGGGAGTACAAAGCAGGAAGATGTAGCATTTTTGAGAAAAATTGCAGAAAAAGATGATAGAATTAAGGTTATAGATCAGAAAAATGCAGGAGCTGTGAATGCCAGAAATAATGGGATTGATCAAAGCAAATCAGATATTATTGTTATTTTAGATGCAGATGATTTGATAGATTGTCGTTATTTGGAAATGGTATATTGGGGATTGTTATGCAATAAAGAGGTAAAGTGGGCATATACGGATTCCGTTGGGTTTCATCAGATGAAATATTCCTGGCAAAAAGAGTTCTCCTCTGAAAATATGAAAGAAGAAAATATCCTTTCATATATTGCTGCAATTAGAAAAGAAGTATTAATAGATGGGATATATGATGATTCAACTAAAAATAACTGGGAAGATTGGCAGCTATGGTTGAAACTATTAGCAAAAGGCTATCAGCCATTTCATATAAAAAAAAGAATGTTTTGGTATCGCAGGCTTGATACCGGAATGTTATCGAAGATTGAAGAAAATGCAGAATTAAAGGAAAGATTACAAAAACAGATTGACACGTTGGCTCAGAATGTCCCTGATGGGATAAGAGCTGTATGCCCGGATAATAGAAAGGAACTGGAATTTGCAGAGATAAAAACCTGTGATTGGAAACGTAGATTACCGTACAAAAAAAAGAAAACAAATATTTTATTTTTGTTCCCTCATATGGAATGTGGAGGCGCTGATAAGTTCAATGTTGACATTATCACAAATTTAGATAAAGATAAATATGAGATAGGTGTTGTAACAACTGTTGGGGATGAAAATGAATGGGAAGACAAGTTTGCCAAAGAGATAGAGGATGTATTTGAACTGCCTCGCTTTTTACATAAGAAAGATTGGATTCCTTTTATTTATTATTATATACAGTCACGTCAGGTCGATATTGTTTTTAATATCAGTAGTTATTGGGGATATTACATTTTACCATTGCTGAAAATAGATTTTCCACACGTTGCAATAATTGATTGTGTGCATGCAGAAGGGAATTATTGGAGAAATGGCGGATATCCGCGTGTATCAGGTAAATTTTCAAATATTATAGAAAAAACATTTGTATCGAATGATTTTACTAGAAACATATTGGTAAAAAAATATGGTGCAGTATACGAGAAGACAAAACTTATATATACGGGAGTTGATGAAGAAGAGTTTTGCGAGGAGGCGATTGATTGTAGAAAAGAGAGAAAAGAATACAATATATCGTCAGATAGACCTACAGTTTTATACTTATGTAGAATGTGTCCTGAGAAGAGACCATTTATGATGCTTGAAATTGCTGAGCAAGTCGTACAAAAGAGATCAGATATTCAGTTCCTTGCTGTAGGAGGAGGAGAATATCTTGAAGAACTAAAACAAAAAGTAAATGAGATGAAACTGCAGGATAATGTGTTTTTTACTGGAAGAGTAGAAGATACGAAACCCTTTTATAAAATGGCAGATTTGTTCCTGTTATGTTCGTTAAAAGAGGGACTATCTGTGACAACGCTTGAGGCAATGATTATGGGATTACCATTGATAAGTGCTGATGTTGGAAGTCAGTATGAGTTAGTTAGTGAAGAAACTGGAAAATTGATTCGATGCAGGGCAGATGAACAACAGGATTTTTATAATCGTAAAAATGATCCAGATGAAGTCAGGGAATATGCGGAAGCGATTTGTGAATGGATAAATAAGCTGGAGGCAGACAGAGAAAAAGTAAAATCTGCATGTAAAAACAAGATAAAAAATGGTTTTACATTAAAAGATTTAATACAAACTCTTGATGAAGTGTTTACAGAATTGACATCTCAAACAGCCATTTCAAAGAGAATGTCAGAGGCAAAGGCTTTATCTCCTTACAGGGGTATGTTTGAAGAATTAATGATGCTTTGTAATAGTTTTGGCAGTAAAGAAGCAGAGGCTAATGAAATTTGGAAGTCGAAAGAATGGCAATATCAGCAACTTCAAGGAGAAATTGTTTCTGAGGAACAAAAAACAGCTGGTATTTTGGCGGAAAACCAAAGGTTGGAAGATGAATTACAAAGAATATATTCACTTCGATCATGGAGAATAATTACACGATATCATAAAATGATGAGTGAAACAAAAATAGGCAATGTTTTAAGTGCTTTGCGCAGAAAAATATTAAAATAAAGTTTGGAGGAAACCACAATGGGAATGTTTGATGGAAAGAAAGTATTAGTAACTGGTGCAGATGGATTTATTGGATCACACCTGACAGAAATGTTGGTAAAAGAAGGCGCAAAAGTAAGAGCATTATCACAGTATAACTCATTTAATAACTGGGGCTGGTTAGAAGATGTTTCATGTCTTAATGAAATTGAGGTTGTCTGTGGAGATGTCCGGGATTCTGCATATTGTCAGCATATAGCAGAGGGGCAGGATATCATTTTTAATCTGGCTGCTTTAATCGCTATTCCGTATTCTTACGTTGCACCGGAGAGCTATGTTGATACAAATGTAAAAGGTGCACTCAATATATGTAATGCTGCTTTAAAAAATAATGTCGGTAAAGTTATTCAGACGTCTACAAGTGAGGTGTATGGTACCGCACAGTATGTACCGATTGATGAAAAACATCCTTTACAGCCACAGTCACCATACAGTGCAAGTAAAATAGGGGCAGATGCTATTGCGATGAGTTTTCACAATGCGTTTGATCTGAATGTAACAATTGCAAGACCATTTAACACATATGGTCCAAGACAGTCTGCAAGAGCAGTTATTCCTACAATTATTACACAGATTGCAAATGGTATGAAAGAAATTAAAATTGGTGATGGCACACCTACCAGAGATTTTAATTATGTAGAGGATACATGTCTGGGATTCTGTATGTTGGCTGCAAATGATAGTGTAAACGGTGAAACTGTTAATATTGGTTCTAATTATGAAATCAGTGTCATTGATACATTGAATAAAATTCGTGATATTATGGGAAGTGATGCTCAGATTATTTGCGATGAAAATAGAATCAGACCAAAGAATAGTGAGGTTTTCCGTTTGTGGTGTGATAATAGTAAGATTAAGAGTTTGACAGGATTTGAACCGAGATATTCAATTGATGAAGGATTAAAGAAAACGATTGACTGGTTTACAAATTCAGGGAATTTAAGCAAATATAAGGCAGGTATTTACAATGTATAATAATGATGAAAAATGTGCAGTTATTTTAGCAGGTGGTAAGGGAACAAGATTGAGACCATATACAATTGCTATGCCAAAACCACTTGTCCCAGTAGGTGACTATCCTATTATGGAGATATTGATCAGACAGTTAGCAAAATATGGATTTAAACGTGTGATTATTACTGTTAATCACCAGGCTGATTTAATAAAAACATATTTTGGAAATGGTGAAAAATGGGGAATTCAAATTGAATATTCTCTCGAAACAAAACCGTTAGGAACAATGGGACCCCTGAAACTAATCGATAATCTGCCTGATAATTTTATTATCACAAACGGAGATATCTTAACAGATCTTGATTTTGGAAAATTTTATGAGAATCATGTGAAGAATAACAGAATTTTTACTATTTCCGGTTATAACAGAAAACATAAGGTGGATTATGGTGTATTGCATACGGATGATGCGGGGGTATTGAACGGATTTGAAGAAAAACCGGAACTGGATTATACCGTTAGCATGGGAATTTATGCTGCCTCAAAAGAGATTGTACAATACATACCAGAAGACACATATTATGGATTTGACAGTTTAATGATGCAGTTAATTGGAATGCAGAAGAAAGTAACGGTAGATAAATTTAATGGCTATTGGTTAGATATAGGAAGACCAGAAGATTATCAGACAGCAACAGAGCGCTTTGAGGAAGAAAAGGAGAAATTTCTGTAATGAACATTCTTGTAACAGGTGCGGAAGGATTTATAGGAAAAAAACTTGTAAAGAGTTTAAAGGAAGCGGGACATAATGTTATAATGCATTGTTATGCAGATGGTGATATTGCCCAAAAGGATGGACTGAAAAAATATGAGGATAGAAACATAGATGTGATATATCACCTTGCAGCAAGAACATTTGTACCGGATAGCTGGAATGATACATATGAATATTTTCAGACAAATATGATGGGGACGATAGCGGTGTTGGAGTTTTGCAGAGAACAGCATTGTGCAGCAGTATTGATGAGCACATATGTCTATGGGGAACCACAGTTTTTACCTGTTTCAGAAGAACATCCGACGGTGGCAATTACTCCATATCATGAGACTAAGATTTTACTTGAAAATATTGGAAAATTTTATTCTGATAAATTCCAAATACCTGTTACAGTTTTTCGACCCTTTAATGTATACGGGGCAGGGCAAAATGAAAATTTTCTTTTGCCCAAGATCATGAAACAGATACTTGATGAAGAGATTAGTGAAATTAGATTGATGGATTTGAAACCAAAGAGAGATTATGTGTATATAGATGATGTAGTAGAAATTATGTTATGTGCATTACAGGTGAAAGAAGGATTTAACGTCTATAATATTGGAACAGGAAAGTCCTATAGTGTAGAAGAAGCACTTAATATTTGTATGGATGTGACTGGAATTCATAAAACATATTGTGCAACCAACGAGGTCAGAACACAGGAAGTTTCCGATTGTGTTGCGGATATGTCAAAAGTAAGAAATACATTTAATTATGAAATAAAGTATTCATTACCAGATGGAATTCGGAAATGGTATGAAGAATTAATATTGGTTTGAAGATTATTGGGAAAATATAAATTTTTTTGAGGAGAGAAATTTAGGAAGGACTTTTAGAACATGGAATTAGAAAAAAGAGTGATTAATGC
>ERZ779865.834-NODE-834-length-25320-cov-3.325272_pt1 | contig 25320 bp, 20 predicted proteins | sample MGYA00433088_ERZ779865 | MGnify/ENA primary metagenome ERZ779865 (study PRJEB29588, sample SAMEA2151703) | human gut metagenome | biome: human gut; feature: human-associated habitat; material: faeces | place: Denmark | collected 2008/2010 ... | reverse complement strand
AAAGGCAAACAACAAAAACTCTCCGAAGCGGGAGCGGAATTCGATTCTTCGCAGTTGAATACCGACGTATTCAATACCGTTATCGCTTTCAGAATGCTTGAAATCATGCGGAATAACGGATTGATTGACGAAAGCGAGTATGCAAAGGTCGAGAAAAAGCGCGCCCGCTACAAGGGGAACGTGATAGACAAAAGAAAGACGAAAAAGGCGGTGATTCAATATGATTGAAAACGGTATGGTAATGCCGACAGACGTAAACTTCGACTGTAAAAGACAACGGAAAGTTGTATTTTACGGGAGGGTAAGTACCGAACATGAAGCACAATTGGCTGCGCTGGAAAATCAGATACAGTGGTATGACGATATAGCGGCGAAAAATCCGAATTGGTACATTTTAAAAAAGTATATCGATGAAGAAATAATTTATGGGGAACAATAATTAAAAAATTTAAGAATCCGAAGCGATTTTTTCACTGAAAATAAAACTGAATTGTGACGTCAAATCTAAAAACGATTGAAAAAGATCGTTATTTATGCTATACTATAAAAAACGGTTGTCGGGAGGAGAGGCGATAGATATTCGGTTGAATGGTCATGAACCCGATGACGGCTCCGATCGTGGCATGCGGGCAAGATTTGTATTACTCTTGTCGGCATACTGCGAAATAAGGAATTGTTTGCTGTAGGAAGAAGCGAATGGGATTTAAATTAAAAGTCAAATCCGGCGTCGGCAGAATATCTGAGAGAGGAATTATGAACGGAGTAAGAGCAAAAAAAAGAAAATTGTCGTTAGTTACCGTTTTTGCTTTGATAGAAATAATAATCATTTTTCTGTTCGGGGTATTGCTATCGGTAAATCTGTTCGTATCGAACAGAACGGCAAAAAACAGGACGAAACAAATCGTGGAAGACAGTTACGCCGCGTTGACGGAGAATCTTGCGAACGATATCAAAAATATATCGAGAGCGGGTTTTTCGCTGATGAACAGCGATACCGTTATTCGCCTTAAAGCCTATTATTACGATAAAATATCGGGCGATTCCTATGCGCGTAATGCCGCGATTAACAGAACGATAGACGACCTTGTGTCGTTGACGACCTATTACGACGTAATCGATTCGTGCGCGCTATGGATCGCTCCCGACGGGGAATTATCGTATAATACGCTATACACTTTCGTCAGCGACGATTTTCGTAAACAGTTGCTTGATAAGGCTATAGAAGAACATCGCTATTCGCCTACCTACGAAGGCAATCTCAGAAATAACGGTGAAATATTGATCACGTTGTCGCTGTCCGAACAGGATAATTCCGTTTTGGCGGTATTGCTTGATGCGGATCATATCGCAAAAACCTTGGCTCTTACGGCATTTCCTAAAGTGCAGGCGAAGCCTTGTGCGGAAAATGATTCTTTATTGATCATCTGTTCGGACGAAGACGTTGTGCCGGGATCTGTTTTATCGGAAGAAGAAACGGACAAACCGATACTCAGAAAAGGAAGGATCGTTTACTATACAAAGCTGATGAATATACTTCCGTTATACGTAAGTTTCGACGCCGCGTCTGCAGATCCCGCTTTAAGCTCGTTTACAATCTATTTCATTGTTGCATGCGTATTGCTTTGTTTTTTGGCTTTTGCTTTATTTTTAATGTTCCGGCATTTTTTCAGCCGCCCGTATTCACGGTTGCTCGGCGCGATGCGGCTGGTGAGCGACGGAGATTTCGACGTCCGCATAGAGGATAACATTACGTCCGATTTTCAGAATATATACGACGGATTCAATTATATGACTTCTTCGATATCGAGTTATATCGAAGAAAATTACAGGCAGAAGTCGATGCGCGTCGAAAGCGAGTTCAAGGCGTTGCAAGCGCAGATAAATCCTCATTTCTTATACAATTGTTTTGCGAATATCCGCAGTCTTTGCAAAATGGGCGACATAGAGAGCGTAGAGCGCATGACCGGCGGATTGTCGAAACTATTCCTGTATATTACGCGCAATGCCGAGCCGATCGTAAAGCTGTGCGACGAAGCCGATAATATGCGCGATTATCTCGAAATACAAAGAATACGCTTTAACGAGCGGGTAGATTTGCAAATCGATTCTCCGCCGGAAGCGTTTCGTGCAATGCCTATTCCGAAGTTATGCATGCAGCCCATTGCCGAAAACGCTTATAAATATGCATTCGCGAATAAAGAAGAGGGCGGGGTATTCAGAGTGCGTTATTTTGCGGAAGGAAACAATCTGAGAATAGAATTCGACGATAACGGCGATATCCGCGATTCGCAGATCGAAGAGTTATCCGAAAAACTTATTAATCCCGAAGAAACGTCCGGATTGGTGAACGTAAGCAGAAGATTGCTGCATTATGCCGGCGGGCGCGGCGAGCTGTTTGTGAAGCGCAGCGATCTCGGAGGATTGAAAGTAACGATTTATCTGTGTTCGCAACGGGAGGATTGAAAAATGACGATATTGGTGGTTGATGATGAGAGAAATATAGCCGATTCGATAGCCGGCACTTTGATTGCCGAGTTAAACACGGACGCCGAAGTGCACGTTTGTTACGGATCGCAGCAGGCAAAAGATTTTTCCGCAACGCATTATATAGATATCATCGTGTGCGATATCGATATGCCGAAATGCAACGGGATATCGCTATGTAAATCGCTTTTGTCATCGTACCCGGATCTGAAAATTATTTTTCTCACCGGGTATAGCGATTTTTCCTATGCGTATGAGGCGTTGAAGTTTCCGGAGGCGTCTTACGTATTGAAATTAGAGGATGACGCGGTTTTACTGAATGCGGTTCACGAAAAAATCAACGAGGCGGAGAAAGAAAGACAGAGAGAATCGGAATTGGCTTTTCAGGTACGGCTGAATGATGAATTATCGGCGGAAGTCAACGGTATGAAATTGCACAGCTCCATAGAAGAGAACGGCGAAGAATACTCCGGACGGCTGTTTTTGTTTATGATTTTCTCGGAACGTAAAACGGATATGGCGAATGTTCTCCGCAATACTTTCGGAAATGACGTAGCGGCGTTTTGTAAAGAAAACGGGTGGTTTGCGGCGATTCCCGTTTCCGAAAATGCGAACGTGGCGATCGAACGAGCCAAAAGATTGCAACAGGATATTTTCGAGCGGGACGGTAACTATTCTGTTTTTGCCGTAGATCTGCCGCGCGGAGAGAGAGACGGAATACGATATTCCCGTCTGGAAAGGTTATGCGGCGGAAATAAGAGCGGATGCCGTTTTATCGGCGACGGGCAGGAAGCGAAAAACGTTTCGGAAGATTGCGGCGACGAAATTATCGGATCGGTTAAAAAGTATATAGATACGCATCTCGGCGACGATCTTTCGCTGACGACATTGGCTTCGACCGTTTACTATAATCCCGCATATTTATCGCGTAAGTTCAAGGCTGTCGTCGGCGAAAATTTACATTCGTATATTCTCGGTCAGCGAATGAGGTTTGCGGAAAGATTGCTTGTAGAAACGGATGATTTTGTGTCGAATATCGCCAAAAAATGCGGTTTTGCAAACCCTGCGCAATTCGGGATTGCCTTTGCGAAATTGCACGGCTGCACGCCGATGGCTTATCGGAGAAAAAACACTTAGCGCATGTAAAACGAAATAAAGATGATTTTTTCGGCTTTTCTCGTGAAAAGCCTTTTTTTTGTTTAAAATGGTAAAAAAAACAAAAGAATGTAAAAAAACAGGATATTGAATCCGAAGTGTTTTCGTGATATAATTAACTCAAAGAAAATAATCGGCGGAGGAAGATTATGAGTAAAAAAAATTTAAAATTCGTCAGTTTTATTTTGGCGGCATTATGCGCGATCGGCTTTTGCTCCTGCGGCAAAAACGGCGGGAATGCGGGGCCGGATTATGACGATCCCACCCGCAATCCGTTCGGAAAGTACGAAACTACGGTCAAGATTACGGGCGTAATGGAGTATCAGGCACACAACGACAGCCGCGTGCCTCAGAGTGTAACTCCCGATAACCAGCAGTTCATCAAGCTGATGAAAGAAAGGTTGAATCTGGAGTTTTCCTATTTGTGGAAAGTTCCGCCTACGCAATACAGCGAAAAACTGAGTCTTTCCATGTTGTCGAACGAACTGCCCGATATTTTTAAGGTCACGGCAAGCGATTATGCCTCGCTGAAAAAGGCGGGTATGCTGAAAAATCTTTCTACGGCATACGAATATGCGTCCGACGACGTAAAGACGTTTTTGAATCGCGATCCCGATGTTATCAAAAGGCTTACCGACGCCGACGGCGGAATTTATGCCGTGCCTCAGTATTCCGACAATCGCCGCGGCGTTCCCGTGATGTATATCCGTCAGGATTGGCTGAACGAACTTAAACTCTCCGTTCCCGAAAATCCGGAAGAATTGTACGAAGTGCTGAAGGCGTTCAAACAAAAGAAAGGGGCAACGTGCGGACTTGCGATGAGCAATGCTATTTCGGGTTCATATTTTTCGATCGACAGATATATGAATGTGTTCGGGTCAAGTCCTTATGCATGGCTTTTGGGCAGCGACGGGAAATTGCACGCGGACGAAGTATCCGAAAACAGCAAGACTGCATTGAAATGGCTGAACAAACTTTATAACGAAGGCATTTTAACGAAAGATGTTGCCGCGGCTACGGTAGACGCCGTGCAGGCGGACGTTCTCGGCGATAAGTGCGGCGTTGTGATCGGTCCGTGGTGGCAATTCGAATATCCTCTCGGTACGGCAATCGGAAACGACGCCGACTGGGTTGCGGCAAAAATGCCTCTTGCCGAAGGTAAAAACGTAGTAATCGATCGTCAGCAGGTGGAGTTTTACTACGTCGTGAACAAAAAGTGCAGAAACCCTGAAGCTTTGTTCAAGATGATCAACATGTATATCGCCCTCGACGGTACGCCGGAAGCGGCGCCGGAAAACGGTTACGTATGGAGTTGGTGTCCTACGCAATTTTACGATCCGTATGATATCAACGAACAATACGTAAATATTAACAAACAATTGGAGAGCGACCCGAAAGCGGAGGGCGAAGCGCCCGAAACCTGGACGGCGCACATGAAAAAACTGTGGAACGCTTATCCGGAATATCTTGTGTGGAAAGCGGATCATTACGCTACGAAGTATCAGGAAAACATGTTTGCGAACATTATGACCCGCGTGAATAAAGACGGGGCATGGGCGCAGATTCTGAAGATTTACGATGAAGAAAAGCGGGTATCTTACGATGAATTCTACGGGATTTCGACGTCTGCCATGTCAAGCAAAGGCGCGTTGATGGCTCAGGAAGTTTCGGAATACTATCTGAAAGCGATTATGGGCGAGAAAAATATCGACGACACCTGGGATTCGTTTGTTTCATCGTGGAAAAAAATCGGCGGAGACGAAGTCGCCGCGGAAGTGAACGCATGGTATGCCGAACAGGCGAAATAAATATGAAAGCAAATATATTACAACATAGTACCTCGTCTAAATTCGGGCGATTCGTAAAAAAACAATGGGTGTGGTGGCTGATGCTGCTGCCTGGCGTTGTTCTCACGGTGGTTTTTAAATACGGCTCTATGTTCGGCATCGTGATGGCGTTTCAGAAATTCGATATTTTTAAAGGAACGTTTTTCGGTCAGGAATGGGCAAGCAATCACGGATTCGGAAACTTTATTTATCTTTTTAAAATGGAAAAATTCTGGAACTCGGTGCGTAATACGTTACTGATTTCCGGGATAAAGATAGCTCTCGGAATCATTGTGCCGTTGTTGTTGGCGATTTTAATCAACGAAGTAAGTAAAAAATGGTTTTCGCGGTTTGCTCAGACAATGTATTTTTTGCCGTTCTTTCTCAGTTGGATTATTTTAGGCAGTATTCTGCTTGAAATGTTCGCTTACGGCGGCATTGTGAATACTATGTTGGAGAAATTGTTCGGAACGAGAATTATGTTTTTTCTCGACAACGGTTGGTTTCGGACGCTGGTGATTTTATCGGACGTATGGAAAGGCATGGGTTACAATATGGTAATCTTTCTTGCCGCCATTATGGGTGTGGACGAAACTTTGTACGAGGCGACCGAAATCGACGGCGGCGGCAGATTCCGACAGATTATTAACGTTATGCTTCCGAGCATCGCTCCCGTTGTGGCAATGGTCATGACTTTATCTATCGGCGGAATACTGAACGGCGGGTTCGATCAGGTATTGGTGCTTTATAACCCGATGGTTTACGAAGGCGGAGATATTATAGATACGTTTGTATATCGGCTCGGCATGTTCGGTAATCGTCAGGTAGACGTTGCAAGCGCCGTAAACCTCGCAAAGGCTGTCGTAACTCTCGTGCTTATGGGCGGAACGTATTATTTTGCCTACAAAAAGTTTGATTACAGATTGTTCTGAGGTGGCGTGAGATGAAAATCAAAAAAAGTAAAGGAAGAATCGCTTTCGAAATTATAAACTATACGGTGCTTACCTTATTGGCGTTGATTTGTATTCTTCCGTTCATTCATCTTCTCGCGATGTCGTTTTCATCCGATGAATTTACAAGCAAAGGCGTGGTGTTTCTTCTGCCGAAAGGGTTCACATTGCAGGCTTACAAGTACCTTCTGCAGAAAAATGAATTCTTTACGTCGCTCGCGATCAGTGTGATGAGAGTGATATTCGGTACGTCGGCTTCGCTCATCGTAGTGGTGCTTACGGCATATCCGCTGTCGAAAACGGACGGAAGATTCAAAGGAAGAACCGGATTTACGTGGTTTTTTCTGGTTACCATGTTTTTGAGCGGCGGATTGTTTGCTACGTATTTCCTGTATCAACAACTCGGATTGCTGAACAGTTTTTTGATTTACGTTTTGCCGGGGGCATGCGACGTCTGGTTTGTGCTGATGCTGATGAATTTTTTCAGAGGCATTCCGCGAGATATCGAAGAGGCGGCTTTATTAGACAGAGCGGGGCAATTTACCATTTTGTTTAAAATATATATTCCGCTTTCTATGCCTTCAATCGCTACGATCGTTTTATTTACCGCGGTAGGGCAATGGAACAGTTGGTTTGACGGAATCATGTTTATGAACGATCCCTCCTTGTATCCGTTGCAGTCTTATTTGTATACGATGATCGTTTCAAGCGATCCTACGAAGCAATCGGGATTTACGCTTACGCCCGAACAGTTGGAAGCCTTGAAAAATATCGGAGGAAAAAATTTGCAGGCGGCGCAGATATTCCTGGGAGTATTGCCGATCGCGCTCGTATTCCCGTTTTTGCAGCGTTATTTCGTAAAAGGGATTACTGTGGGAAGTGTAAAGGGGTAAACATGAAAATAACCAAATTTGTAGCGGCGGCGTTATCGTTGATTCTTGTAGGTTCCGTATGTTCCTGCTCACCGAAAAACGAAGCGGACGCAAAAGTTTTGCTTTGTTATGCGGGCGATAGCAACGACGAATTCGGCGGCGGCGTATATGCTGCCGCCAAAGACGAGGCAAAATGCGGATTCAAAACGCTTGAACTCGGAAAAAACGCAGATAATTATCGCCGTGCGGTGGAGGAAGAAATAGCAAAGGGTGGAATCGAAACGGTTGCCATCGTGGGGAGAGACGCATATAACGGGTTGTCCGGTTATGTGAAAAGTTTCAAAGGAATGAATTTTATCGTTTTGGACGCGGCTCTTCGCGAAGTCAGAGAGAACGTGTGCGCGTTGGAATTTCAACCCGAGGAATACGGATATCTCGGCGGACGGGCGATTGCGGAAAGCGGCGCAAAAAAAGCGGGATATGTTTCCGTATATGAAAACGGTTTCGATAATCGTGTGTTGTACGGCTTTTTGCAAGGTGTCGGCAACGCTTCGGTAAGCGTAAAGTACATCGAAGAGCAAACGAACGTGGTAAAAGCCGAAGATTATGCTTCTTCGGCATATCAGAACGGAGTAACGGCGATTTTCGATACAAGCGGGCGGAGCGCGCTCGGCAGTATGGACGCGGCAAAGAAAAACGGCGGAACGATATATTTCGGCGGTGTAAATCTGAAAAAAGCGGCGAAAGAATCAAAAGACGACGCCACGTTGGAAACGGTTCGCGGCGGAATCGAAAAAAACTACGTCGAGGCGATGAATACGATACGCGATATGGCGAAAAACGGATTCGAAACCGGAACGACGAAATATCTTTCGGCAAAAGACGGCGCTTTCGTTTGCGATTTGTCCGCGGAAAACGTAAAGTATTTATCGGATAATCAGCAGGATTTCGAGCGGTTAAGCGATGAAAAAATCGCTAAGGACGACTCGGCATACACGCCGAAATATTCCGTAGACAGCGCGTATCACGAAGCCGTACCCTCTTGCGCCGATACCAACGACTGGAAATATCACCCGAGAGCAGGTTCCGGCAACGGCAACAAACCGCTCGGCTGGAAGGGCGTGGGAATCTGGTCTACGATATATCTTCAGAACGGACAAAATCCCGTTTCCAATACGGGTATCGAATTTCAGAACATGAAAATATGGGCGTATACGAAATCTTCCGGTTGGGTTTTGCTTGAACATGCCAATCCGAAAGGATCGTTTTACGATGAAAACTTCGGAAACGACGCGCATAAAAACTTTCTGTCAAACAGTATCAATTATGCCGAAGAAAAACGCACCAGGATCAAACTCGATTATGCTACGCTCGGTTATAACTATCACCCGTTCGGAAGTCAGGTCGATCTGGTTGAGATGGGACTTCTTAACGCGGACGGCAGCGTAAAAAACAACGAAACTTTGTATATTCTGTCTGAGATGGATATAAGACTGTGCGTATGGGACGCGTCGCAACCTTCCGATATCGACGAAGCGAAATACGTAGCGAATATCGGAGCGGACTGGTGGCGTGAAAAGGGTTTGCAGTGGACGCCCGACTGGAACAGCAATAAAGACGTTTGCGTCGGACAATTCCGCACAATCACGCAAGACTGGAAGCGTTTGTACATGACGAATGTTCCGTCTGCAATCTATGAGGAGATCTTTAAAGATTTTCCGTTTAATCAATGAGGCCTTAATTAAATATATATATTTGGAGGAAAACTAATATGAACAAAAAAGGCAAACTTTTAGCGCTCGCAATGACGCTCACACTATCGGTAACGTCGGTCTTTGCTGTCGGATGCAGAGGACACAAGAAGATTCCGGGAACTTCTTCATCGATCACGCTCGATAAAGAGAACCTTAGCCTGGATGCGGGCAGAAGCGAAAAACTTTCGGCAAGCAGTGCCGAAGTGGACTGGAAAACAAGTGATCCGGGCGTGGCTACCGTAGACGAAAACGGTAACGTAACTGGTGTAAACGAAGGTACGTGCAAGATAACCGCGTCTACGAAAGACGGGAAATTTGAAAGCGAATGCGTCGTTGTGGTTTCCGGTTATCGTCTCAGCAAAAATGTCGTATCGGGAATCAACAAAATCGAGAACAACACTTATAACGGAGAAATCAATTACGTCGTGAACGGAAGCGACGACGATGCGTTTGTGGTATCTTACGACAGAAGCAAAATGACGAACGCCTGGACAAGTCTTGTCCTTTGGTATGACGCGGCCATTGATGCAACGAGTTTCGAATTCGAGTTCGAAGTTACGAAAGGAAGTTTACCCGTCATGCAGTTTGAATTCGGCGGCGAAAGCAGTTTCAAACAGTATCAGCGTTATGCCGTTAAACCCGGGAAAAACTCGGTCAGTCTGAATACGACCGACGTGGATCTCGACGGTGAAGGAAGTTGGAAAGCCATATACCTCGAATTGAATAATCCTTGTCCGTTGGAAGGTACGACCGACGAAACAAAAGGAGAAACCGAAATTAAGTTCACTAAGATTGCCATGGTAGCGGGTGAAAAACAGGCTCCCGAAGCGCCCGGTTACGCCGAAGTGAAAGACGGCGTCGTTTATTGGGAACGTGTTTTTGCGGCTTCGGAATACGAATTGGAAGTGGACGGAAGCGCAATTACCGACCTTACGCAACGTACGCGTCCTTCGGGCGACGCTCCGATGATGTGCCGCGCGTATAAACCCACGGAAGAAAAAGCGTTTGCCGTAGGTAAGCATAACGCAAAGATTCGCAGCAAAAACAGCGCGGGCGTTTCCGAATGGAAGGAGTTTACGTTCACCGTTGCGGCAAGTTCGCAGGAAGAAGCGGAAACCTTCCGCGGGATAACGGGACATGGCAATAACCAATGGAATGCCACGAAAGATTTTTATACCGCAACGATAAACGATGATAAAACCGTAAAAATCGGATTTACCGCCGCGGCTACCGATGAGTGGAGTACGTATCTCTTTAACTTCGATACCGCTACCATAGAAGCAACCAAGTTGCACATTAAGGTGCGTCTCGTCAGCGGAGATCTTGAAAAAGTACGGTATCAGGTAGACGGAGCGAACGGAACGGTTTACGGAGAGGATCTCGTGTTTGACAGTGACGGGGTAGCCGAACTGACTATAGACGTAGAAAGCACAAAACTTGCCTCTTCCTACGGTTCGGTTATGCTTTTCCTGAATAAATACGCTACTGCGGGAGAAACGTTCGAAATCGAAATAGAAGACGTTTCGCTTTTCTGAAAGAATTGATGACGGCGGCGGGCTTAACGATATGCTAAGTCCGCCGTTTTTCGGGAGATACTATGACGGTTCGTGAATATATTCGCAATAGTTGGGAAAAAAGTTTAAGAAAAAAAGGACACCGTGCCGACGGAATTCCGTTGCCGTATCCTTATAATTCGCCTTGTGCGGAAGGAATTTTCGATGAGTTTTATTATTGGGATACTTGTTTTATCAATAAAGGGCTGATAGCCGACGGAAAAATCGAAGACGCGCTCCGTAATGCTCTCGATATGGCGTTCTTGATACAAAAGTACGGGTATATGCCCAACGCCGCGGTGACGGGTATGCTCAATCGCACGCAGCCGCCCGTTTTCGGCATTATGGTCTGCGATCTGCTTCCGTTTATCGACGGCGAAAACGCCGCGATTCTTTTGTCCGCTATGGAACGAGAATACGATTACTGGATGAAAGAACGCGTATTAACCGGCGGATTGAATCATTACGGCAATTCCGCAGACGCAAAGACAAAAATATTTATGGCTGACGAAGCCGAAGTCAGATTGAAACGTAAATTCAAAAACGCCGACAGAGAAACGATAGGAAATAATATTCTTGCCGAATGCGAATCGGGGTGGGATTTTTCACCGAGATTCGATTTCCGTTGCAGCGAATTTGCCGCCGTCGATCTTAACAGCTTGTTATACCGTTACGAAACGACGCTTGCGAAATTCGGCGAAAAGGAAAAACGTTCCGGGTATATCGCCGCATCCGAAAAACGGAAAGAAATGATGTATCGTTTTTGTTTCGACGGGCAAAAACTTACCGACGCCGTTCCCGGTGGACAATTCGGTTGCGTTACGTCCGTTGCCGACATGCTTCCGTTCTGGGCGGGGATAAGTAACGATAAAGACGTTTTATTGCGCATTCTGAAAAAATTGGAATATCCTTACGGTATTGCGGCATGCGAAAAAACGGATGAGGATTTTGCAGGGCAATGGGGATATCCGAACATGTGGGCTCCTCTTGTATGGTTTGCGTTTTACGCGCTTAAAGCGGTCGGCTCGCATGAGGAAGCCGTGAGGATAGGAAAGAAATATCTTTCTACCGTGGAAGATTGCTTTGCAAATACGGGAAAGCTGTGGGAAAAATACGACGCGGTAAACGGCGGAAAAGCCACGGCGAACGAGTATACGGAAACGGAAATGTTAGGCTGGACGGCGGGGGTTTATAACGATATTTATGAAGAAATCAATCAATGAAAAAATAATTGCCGTAACGGGGCGGGATAACTGGTCTACGGTGGAAGCATGCGGGCTTCCGTCGCTCAGAGTTTCCGACGGCCCTCACGGGTTGCGTTTTGTGACCGAAGAAAAAGACGGCGAACAGATCGCCGCGGAATCGGTTTGCTATCCTACTCTTTCCGCGCTCGGCAATTCATTCGACGAGTCGCTTGTATACGCCGTAGGGCAGGCTATCGCGGAGGATTGCATAAAACATGACGTTGCGGTCATTCTCGGCCCGGGCGTGAATCTGAAACGCACGCCCCTTTGCGGACGAAATTTCGAATACTTTTCCGAGGACGGAGTTCTTGCGGGAAAACTTGCAGCCGCTTATATCGAAGGCGTTCAAAGCAAGGGAATAGGCACGTCGCTGAAACATTTTGCCGCAAACAATCGCGAATACGATCGTTTTTTTCAGAGCAGCGAAATGGACGAGAGAACTTTGCGCGAAACGTATTGCCGCGCGTTCGAGATCGCGCTGAAGGCAAAACCATGGACGGTGATGTGTAGTTATAATCCCGTAAACGGCGTTTACGCTTCCGAAAACAAGCACCTTTTAAACGATATTCTTCGCAAAGAATTCGGTTTTGACGGGGTTGTCGTTTCCGATTGGGGCGCGGTAAAACATCGTGCGAAGTCGTTGAAAGCGGGCATCGATCTTGCGATGCCGTATAGTGCCGATTACGAAAAACAACTTACGGATTGGTATGAAAAAGGACTGATCGGCGAAGACGATCTCGACAGAAGCGTCGGAAGACTTCGCGAACTTGCGGAAAAATATCGTTCTGCGGTTTCCCGGAGAAGAGTTACGATGACGGAGGAACAAAAGCATGAACTTGCGGTTCGCGCCGCCGAGGAAAGCGCTGTACTTCTGAAAAACGAAGACGATATCCTGCCCGTATGCAGGGATAAGCGAATCGCCGTGATCGGCGGTTTTGCGGAAACCCCCGAATTTCAGGGCGGCGGGTCGTCAAGAGTAAACGCCAAGGTTTCTCAATCGTTATGCGATTGCCTGAAACAGCTTGGGTTTAACGTGGATTTTGCCTTAGGCTATATGATCAGGTATAATATTCTAACGCCGTTCGGAATACGTTACGCCGTGGAAACGGCGGCAAAAAACGATTGCGCCGTGGTGTGCGTGGGAAATACGTGGCTTACGGAGAAAGAGGAAACCGATCGTTTTTCGTTGAAACTGAATCCTGCGGCGGAAGATCTTATTCTCGACGTCGCGCAGGTTAATCCGAACGTGATTGTAGTTATTTACGCAGGTTCCGCCGTCGACGTTTCCGCGTTCGAAGGAAAGGTAAAAGCAATACTTTATATGGGGTATTGCGGCGAGGGCGCAAACGAAGCGGCGGCCGATCTGATTTCGGGGAGGGTTTCGCCGTGCGGAAAACTTGCCGAAACTTTTCCGAAAAGCCTTGAAGATACGGCTACGGCGGATCGGCGCGGCAACGGCTATTCGGAAAGATATCCGGAGGGGGTTCTCGTCGGATATAAGTATTACGAATATAGCGGGATTGCGCCTGCCTATCCGTTCGGCTACGGTCTGTCGTATACGGCGTTTCAATACGGAGATTTGAACGTGAAAAAACTCGGCGAGACTGATTATTACGTCTCTTTTTCCGTAAAAAACGTCGGTCGGCATGCGGCTTCGGAAATCGTGCAGGTGTATATTGCCGATGACGCGAGTATGGTAACGCGTCCGAGAAAAGAACTCGTCGCTTTCGGAAAAAAACATCTCGAAGTCGGCGAAACGTGTACGTTCGGGTTCAATCTTACCGAAAGAGATTTTGCCTATTTCAGCCCCGTTTTAAATGAATTTTATGTGGAAAACGGAACTTTTACGATATTGATCGGCGCAAGCAGCGCGGATATCAGGTTACAGGAAAAAGTGGAAATAAAATTGCCTGACGAGAAGCAGTTTTCACAGTATTGAGGAAGAATATGAAACTAACAATCGATTATCTCGAAGAAGAACGTTTTTTCGGCGGAACGGTAAACGACGGCATTTTTATGCCGTATTCCGCAGGATTTTCGCGCGACCTGCGCGTATGGCACGCAGGTAATCAGGCGTCCTCGTTTTTATTGTCGGACAGAGGAAGAGCGATTTATTCGGAAAAACCTTTTAAATATGAATTCTTTTCCGACCATATGGAAGTCGAAGGGGACGAAATCTTTGTGGAACGCAACGGCGACACGCTGAAAAGCGCATACACGTCGATGTGTAAAAAATTCGCTCCTGCGGGGAAGAATACGATTCCTCCCGAGATCATGTTTTCGAGTCCGCAATATAATACGTGGATAGAAATGGAATGGGATTGCACGCAGGATAAAGTGCTTGAATATGCCGATCGGATACTTTCACACGGTTATCCGGCAGGAGTTTTAATGATCGACGATTGCTGGTGTCGGGCATACGGAGACTGGAATTTCAACGCCGCGTCCTTTCCCGATCCGAAAGCAATGATAGATAAATTGCATCGATCGGGTTTTAAGGTCATGCTGTGGTGTTGCCCGTTCGTCAGTCCCGACACGGCTGTTTTCCGCGAACTGGAAAAACTCGGCGCGCTCGTAAAAAAATCGGACGGAACAACCGCGATTTCTCATTGGTGGAACGGATACAGCGCGGTGCTTGACCTGACGAATCCGACGGCAACGGCGTGGTTTGAAAAACAAGCTTCCGCTTTGATGGACGATTTCGGTATAGACGGTTTTAAATTCGACGCCGCAGACCCCGAATATTATGACGACGATTTTGTGTTTTCCGATGGCTCGGACCGTTCGACGCAGGCGAAAATATGGGCTGAAATCGGCGCGAAATATTCGTTTAACGAATTGCGCGCCGGGTTTAATGCGGGGTGGCTTCCCGTTGTCAATCGTCTTCGGGATAAAAATCATTCCTGGGATAACGACGGGTTGAACACTTTGATTCCAGACGGGATCGCGATGGGTTTATGCGGTTATCAATATCTTTGCCCCGATATGATCGGCGGCGGAATGGTTCCGGATTTTCATCGCGACGGATTTGTTTTCGACGAAGAATTGTTCGTGCGTTATTGTCAGGTGGCGGCAATGTTCCCCATGATGCAGTTTTCGCGTGCGCCGTGGAAAGTTTTATCCGAAAACAATCAGAAAATTTGTCTCGATGCGGTCGGATTGCACGGCGATCTTGCGGAGTATATCATACAGACGGCAAAGCGTTGCGCCGCTTCCGGCGAACCTATGATAAGAAATCTCGAATATGCTTATCCTCATAGCGGTTATGCTACGGTGAATGACGAATTTTTGCTTGGCGAAGATATTCTGGTCGCTCCGCAGTTGAAAAAAGGCATGAGTATGAGGCAGGTAGTTATTCCCAACGGAATATGGGAAGACACGGCGGGGAAAAAATACCGTAAAGGCAACTATACGATCGATACGCCGATAACGGCAATCCCCGTATTCAAAAGAATCGGCAAATAAAGTTAAGCGCAGACAGAAATACGCACGGTTTTTAATGAAAAATCGCTGAAAACTTGCCTGAAAACGATATTGCAATAGTTGATTATCGTAATAGCGAGGAACGTATTTGGCTTGCCAAATACCGACTTAATAAGTCGCCTCGTTAGGGAAAAGATTTCCCTAAGACCCTTTTGAAAATAACGAACGAAAAAACATAAAATCAGTTTACAAAACGGAAAATTTTTCAGGAATATAATAAAAAGCAATTAAATAGAATGATTGACCATCATAGGACAAAAAAGTTGTCAGATACGGTTAAAGTCGTTGAAGCGTAAAGGTTTCGGCGGCTTTTTTATACCCAAAATCAAGACGAGGAGAAGTAGAAATGAATTATTACAATTTTTATCGCCCGCCGTAAAACGGAATTTATAGAACTAATTAAAAAACTACGGGAGGTAATGTTATAGAAAACAGAACGAGACCATTCGCCTACACGTTTAGGGCGAACGAAAACGAGAAGAATTTAATCGACAAGGCAATATCCGCAAGCGGACTTACAATGCGCGAATTCGTTATTCGGGCTATCATAAACAAACCCGTTATTGTAATAGAGCGCGGCGGCAAGATGCTCGCGGAATTGAAGCGGAATGGAAACAATCTGAATCAGGCTGTGAGGAACAATTATTACGGGATAGATACAGAGCGCGAAATAAAAAGTTGTATCGCCGACCTGAAGGAATTATATCGTAAAATTTCCGTTGCCGCAGGCGGTGCGTGATGCCTCTTTTCAAATGCAGCGCAAGCAAGGCGAAACCGAAAAACGGGATATGGTATATCACCGATCCGAATAAAGCGGCGTTTGTGTCGGTGAAAAATTTATTCGACGATGAAGATTATGCAAAGCAATTTGAAGAAACGGCGAAAAGGTTCGGTAAAGGCGGGAAGTTCGACGAAAGGAAATACTATCATTTCAAATTGTCTTGCGCACGGAAAGATAACGTAACACCGCGCCGGGCGCACGACTTTGCCGAAGAAGTTGCGGAAGCATTTTTTAAGAATTACGAATGCGTGATCGCAACGCACACGGATACCGAAACGGTTCACAGCCATATTATCGTAAACGCGGTTGATCCGATTACGGGGAAAAAGTTGCAATTCGGTAAAGCGGAATATGCCGCAATGAAAGACGAAGTCAATCGAATCGGAAAAGAACACGGTTACACCGAAACGGATTTCCGCAAGCGAAGCAAGAACAGACGCACGTCTGCGGAAAAGAAAATTATATTAAAAGGCGGAACGAGCTGGAAAGAAGAACTGCGCGAAGTTATCGCCGAAGCGGTAAAGAAAACGAATTCACTCGAAGCGTTCAAAAAATATCTTGACGAATGTTACGGCGTAAAAATCACGCGGGACGGAAAGGATTATTCCTATCTGCACCCCGAAAAACAAAAGCCTGTTCGAGGGGCGAAACTCGGAACAAATTATACGAAAAGCGAGGTAATAAAGAAAATTGGAGAACAGAATCACGGGGTTAAGTCCTCAGCATATAACGGAGGACGAAGTGGATTTAACGGAAAACGTACCGGCAGCGGAACTGTGCGAAGAGGTAAAACGGTTGACGGCGGAAACGCGGGAAGCATTATTAGAGCAAGCCTTAGCGGTATCGAACGAGAAATGCAACGCCTTAATTTCGCGGCTGAATGCGCGGGTGGAGGACTTGACGCAGCAAGTGAGGAGCGTAGAATGGACGAACGACGCGCTCGTGATGAGACTGAAAGAAGACGTAGAGCAGCTGACGAAAGATATGAAAGAGGACAATCGGAACTTGCTGTCGAGCCTGCGGATAACGCTTCAAAGGATAACGGAAACGGTAACGGAAATACAGCGGCAAGTAAGTACAACTATGGCAAAGGCGACTGACGAGGCGACGGAGTTATTAAAAGAGAGAATCGCGCTTGCCGCTGACGATGCCGCCGAAGTAATCGATGCGCACACGAAAGAACTTATGAAAAAGGTGCAAAGTCTCGAAAAAGAGGTGGATAAAGCGAAAGAAGAAATCTATTACGAGCGAGGCTTTCGGAAATTCTTTTTCTGGCTGACGCCGGTATTATTGATTGCGCAGGGAATCTTGACTGCAATTTTACTGTTGAGATAAAAACGAACAATCCGACGATTGAAAGTGATGTTGCTTTCAATCGCCGGAGCCGACGCACAAAGGGGCAATACGGTATATAGAGTTAGCCGGAATGATATTGCGGAGTAAGTAATAAAGGGTGTAACGGCGAAAAGCAGAAGGGGTTTTACAGGATAAGGGTAGAACGGAAAAGACAACAAATAAGAAATTAAGAGAGGAAAAGTGGCGAGAAATAAGAAGGAAGTAAACGATATCGGATACTTGTCCGCACCGAAAACGAGTGTAAAGATGAGTATCAAAGGGGCAGATTATTTGGTGGAGAGTTATTTTATCGGAAAGAAAAATATACACGATACGCTAATCGTTTTAGCGGAAAGGGAGGCATATGATGAAATGTTGAAATCAAGAAAAATAAAAGGAGTGTACGGGGCATGAACAGCTTGAAGTATTTTTATAAATGTGGTAAAATAAAGGCAAGTGAAAAAATCGCTTCGGTTCGGGAGGTAAAACATGGAGCCTAAGCAGTATAAAAATTACATAGCAGGCATTTATTTGAGATTAAGCCGCGACGACGAGCGCGCAGGAGAATCGCTTTCTATCGAGAATCAGAAAATACTCGTAACGAAATACGTAAAAGAAAAAGGCTGGGAGATAAAAGACGTATACGTCGACGACGGCTATTCGGGTACGAATTTCGATCGTCCCGGAGTGAAACGCTTACTCGACGACGCGAAAGCGGGAGAAATCAATACGATCGTAGTAAAGGATTTGTCTCGTTTCGGCAGAAATTATATTCTTGTCGGACAGTATATCGATTATGTTTTTCCGTCGTTCGGGATAAGATTTATCGCGATAGAGGACAGAATCGACACGGCGAGCAAAGATACATCGGCAATGGATATGATGCCGATTATGAACGTTTTTAACGAGTGGCATTCTGCGAATACGAGCAAAAAAATCCGCGCTGTAAAATATTCTTGTGCGCAGGCGGGGAAATATCTTGCCTCGAAAGCGCCTTACGGTTACGTGAGAAAAGACGATAAAAATCATACGCCGATTATAGACGAAGAAGCGGCGCAGGTGGTAAGGCGGATTTTCGAACGGCGAGCCAAAGGCGAAAGCGCGTATCGGATTGCTCTGGATTTGCAAGCGGACGGGATTTCATCTCCTGCCGTGTATGCCGAGCGCAAGTTCGGGAAAAAGGTTACGGGCGATGGACATAATTTTTGGTCACCCGCGGCTGTCAGAGGTATATTGTCGCAGCAACTTTACGTCGGAGATCTGGTTCAGCAGAGAGTGAAGCATATTTCTTACAAAAATAAGAAGGTCGTAAAAGTTCCTAAGGAAGAGCAAGTCATTATTCCGAATAATCACGAGCCGATTATAAGCCGCGAACTGTGGAATAAGGTAAAAGAACTCGAAGCGACGGCGAGTACGGGTAAGATAACGAAAGAGCGGGTAACGCCCGCGCTTTCGGGAATTATGCGATGTTCAACGTGCGGCGCAACGATGGAATACCATAGAACGACAGGCGGCAGACATAAAAAACCTATCGTTACTTATGAATGCGGATTGCGGAATCGGTACGGCGCGGATAAATGCACGAAGCATTATATCAACGGGGACGTGATTCATAAAATCATACTCGACGATATACGAGCGAAAGCGAAAATCGTAGCCGAGGACGAAGAGGGTATTCGTAAAAGATTTATCAGGCGAAACGCGATGCTTGCCGAACAGTCGGGTAAAGAAACGGCAAAGGCAATAAAGACGAAAAGAGCGAGAATCGCTGCGCTAGACGATCTGATGAGCAAGGCATACGAAGATAAACTTTTAGGGAAGATGCCCGAAGAACTTTGTATGAAATTTATCGACCGCTACCTTGCCGAACAGGAAAATTTGCGGAAGGAAGTTTCCGGACTCGAAGCGGAACTGAGAAACGCAAAAGACATGCGGGAAAATATCGACGAATTTATGAGCCGCATTAAGAAGTATCTTGACGTAACGGTAATAACGCGCGAAATGATGCTGGAATTGTTCGACAAAATCATCATCGGTGAGAAAGAGCCGCCGAACGGCGCGCCGCGGCTGATACAACTTGTTTACAAAGTCGATATCGACTCGGTTTTATAACAAAACAACAAAATACGCTCCACGTAATTACTGTGTACCCCATAAAGTACTTACGCGGACGAAGGCATCACGGGCACGCAGGCGAAGAAAAGACCTGCGTTTCTGCAGATGGTGCAGGATGCGAAACAAAAGAAATTCGACCTAATCGTAACGCGTGAAGTATGCCGTTTTGCAAGAAATACGGTGGATACGCTCGTCGTTACGCGTGAGTTGAAAAACTATGGCGTTGAAGTGTATTTTGTGGAAGACAATATCCGGACGATGGACGGAGACGGCGAACTACGGCTTACGATTATGGCGACATTGGCGCAGGAAGAGAGCCGTAAAATTTCCGAACGCGTCCGCGCGGGGCAGAAAATAAGCCGCGACAAGGGCGTGTTGTTCGGAAACGGAAATATTCTCGGATACGACCGCGATAAAGCGAAAGGGACTTATGTCATCAATCCCGAACAGGCGGAAACGGTGCGTATGATTTACGATATGTATTCCGCGGGCAAGGGGATGTCGCAGATACGCAACGAACTGATACGCCTGAAACGCAAGGACAGTTCCGGGTTGGTGCGCTGGGAAAACTGCAAGATAGCGCGGATATTACATAATTCAACCTATAAGGGGTACCCCGCGTATCTGAAATCGCGCAGAAATAATTTTCTCGACCAGAAAATCATAAGAAACCGCGACGAAGATACATATCTGTATGTGAAAGGCGATTTCGAGCCGATTATAAGCGAGGAACAGTGGGACAGATGCCGTCAGATACGGGAACAGCGCGTCCGTCGCAATAAAATTCTTACGGAAAACGGGGAAAAGAGTCATCTGACAGGCGTTCATACAAGCGACGACGTCTGGAGGAAAAAACTCAGATGCCGTTGCGGTTATCGTATGCGCAGAAATAAGTGGCGGAAGAACAGAAACGGCGAGTTGATTTACGGATATAAGTGCTATAATCAGTTGAATAACGGCACAAAAACCACAAGGCAACAGGCGGGCGTGGACGATTCCGGGTTCTGCGACCTGAAAGAAATCTGCGATTGGAAACTTGAAATGATGGCAAGGCGCATTTTTTCGGGTTTATGGGGAAACAAGAAAGATATTCTGAACAAAGTGTCGTCGTTATATCAGGTAGGCGTGTTTATGGAATATCGCGAAGCCGAAACGGTGAAAGACCGGGTAACGGAACAGCTTGCCAAACTGGACGAAAAACTGAAAAAACTTACCCGTATGCGGCTGGAGGACGAAATAACGCGGGAATCGTATTTCGAGTTCAAAAGCGAGATAGAGAAAGAAAAACTCGATTTGCTGAGCAAACGGCGGGTGCTGGATGCGGGAATGGTGCCGAACGGAAATCCGGAAGATCCGGCGAAAAAGGCAGAAGATTTTTTGCTGGCGAAAATGGATTTTACCGACCATCGTATCGACAGAGACGTAATCGGTCAGTTCGTCGGCACGATTGTTCCCGTTACGGAAACGTGTTTCAACTGGTATATGAATTTTGACCTTGCAGACAAATCCGACGAAATGAAAATGCTTGTGTGGGAGTTTACGATAGATTATAAAGAGGCGAAATCTTACCGGAAAGAGCGGGACGGAATGCTTAGGCAAAATCAATGGCACGACCTGACGGTAAGAGTGTTTATGTAACTTTACCGGCAGAAAGAAAAACTCCGTCCTTTGCTTTTGCGGAGGACGGAGTTTTTTAATGCTTTCAGATTAAAAAACAGATTTTGAGTTTGATATATTCCGATTTTATTCCTTTTTTTCGAGAAAGCAATATCGGATTTTATTCCTTTTTTCTCAAAAACAATATCAGATTTTATTCCTTCTATATACGTAGAGGAACTCTTTTTTGAATAATCAAGATTAGTCTAATCTTAATTTGACAAAATTATTAGAACAAGACAATAAGAGATTGACAATAGATCTGAAGAGCCAAAACGGAGGGGATTATCAGAAAATAATCCGTTGTTTACAAATTATTCTTATTGTATTTGCATAAAAAATGCAAAAACGGCAAAAATATTTGCGTAACGGGGCGGTTTTGGTTGACTTTTTGGAGTTTAAAAAATATAATATAATCAAGAGGTATAGTTATGATCATTGATTTTAAATTTAAGAACTATATGTCGTTTGCCGACGAATGTGATTTTACAATGCTTGCCAACAAAGATAAATCGCATGAGGAAAATCTGATCGTTGAGAAAAAAGACAGGATTTCGAAAACAAGAATGATTTACGGGGCAAATGCTTCGGGTAAATCGTCCTTTATCAATGCGATGCTTTTTGTCGTTTCGTTTATTGCCAACTCAAACGCTTTACTCGAAAAAAGACCTATACCTGTAAGTCCGTTTAAGTTTTGCGACGACTGTTTTAATAAGCCGTCGGAATTTTCCGTTACATTTATTAAGGACGGATTAAAATACGCTTATCGTTTTAGTTGTACGAGAGAAAAGGTGATCGATGAACGCTTGGATATTTATTATTCGGCGAAGCCTACAATGATTTTCAACAGAACAAATACAAATAATTACGACTTTAATAAAGATGGAAAGCTTTTGAATGTATTGAAGGACAGAAATCTGGAAAACAAGTTGTTTTTGGTTACCTCGGCATCGTGGAATTATGAAAAAACCAAACCGGTGGTGGATTATTTTCTGAATACCATAATGGTAGCATTGGATATAGAGCCACTTTGGAAAGCAAATCTGGATAGAATTTACGCCAATAATGAAGTCAATGAATATAAAGCATTTTGTTTGAAAATGTTGAATAGTGCGGATATAAGTATAAGCGATTTCAGCGTGGATTCAAAAAAGATTAAAGATGTCGGTAAAAACATAGACACTATCAAGGAATTTCTTCGTATAGCAACCAAAGGGAATGAAGAAGCAATAGCGCATCTTGAAAACTCAAACGTATATGATTTTATGACGTATCATGATATTATGAGTGATACGGAGACAAGGAGATATGCGTTGAATATAAACGAAGAATCTGTCGGTACAACAAAGATGTTTATGTATTCTCCGTTACTGTACTATGTGTTTAAAGAAGGTAAGGTTTTATTTGTGGATGAACTTGATAAAAGTTTTCATCCGTTGATGGTAGAATATCTTGTAAAGATGTTTCTGGACAAAAATATCAATACGAATAATGCTCAGCTTATTGCAAATACGCATGACACGAATCTGCTTGACTTAAATATTTTCAGGAGAGACGATATCTGGTTTACGGAAAGGGATTATGAAAGCGGTAAAACGGAAATGTATCCGTTATCCGATTTTTCGCCGAGAACATCCGAAAACATTGAAAAGGCGTATCTTTTGGGAAGATTCGGTGCTATTCCTTTCATTAAGGGGGTATAGTATGGCTCAGCGCGCGAAATATAAGAGAGACCGAAAACCTCTTATTTTTATTGTTTGTGAAGGGCGTAATAAGACTGAAAGGACGTATTTCGGACATTTTAATATCAGAAAAGCACCTTTCAATTTACATATAGAGAACAGTGAGGCTACAGATATCGCCAGCATGGCGAAAAAGGCCGCAGATATATTTATCGAAAACCAACTGGATCTCGAATTGGGCGATAAGGTATATTGCCTGGTGGATTTAGATTTGGAACAATGTAAATATGAGAAATACGCCAAAGCCAAAAAGAAATATAAAAACATAGAAATTATTCCGTCTAATCCATGCTTTGAAATCTGGCTTTTATATTATTTTACAGAAGCGCCCAAAGTAGTTCATTCATCTCAACGCGTTAAAGAAGAAATGGTAAAGAAATTACCGGGGTATACGGAAAGTATGGATGTTGCAAATCTGTATGACAAACATTGGATTGCAATCAATAATTCGGAAACAAAAAATAGCAGGTATGCCGAGGAACTTAACATGCTTTCGAAAAATCCGTATACCGAGGTGGCGACCGTTGTCAAGGAATTGTTAAAGAGGCTGAAGGAATTGTAAAAAGACGTATTTAATTGTTTTTTATTTTGGTTTTATAATTAACTGTGATTGGCTAAAAATTCAAAAAAATACGGAAAAACGGCGCAGGAAAAACGTAAAAAAATATTGCGTACAGTCGGGCGATAACATATATCCCGAAGACGGGCGATTTTCGATTGCCGACAGTAATGTTACCTATCGGTTGCTTTTGGAAGCTTTTGCGCAGGCGAACATCCGTAATCCGAGGGCGACAAAATAAGTCCGAAATCGGCTGAAAAACGCATAATTTATACTAAAATACACGAAAAGCAGTCATTTTTGCAAAAGAGTGACTGCTTTTTTCTCTCACCGCGCCTTCCGAAATAATTATAAAACAAAAAAAATAAGGTATTCCCGAAAAACACCGTTCGATTTGCTTGACAAAATTAAATCCGACGGTTATAATAATAGTAGAATTTTTAAATCGGTACAGAGATGCCGTTAAGATCCGGATAAAAATACTTTGAATTCCGCATTTTTAAGGCGGATTAGGTTTGATTGCGATCTTGTCGGCTTCGACAAGGTTTTTTTTATGACGAATTTTCAAAATGCCGGCATACGGAAAAAAATAGATTCGATGATCGCTAAGTTTCAAAGCGAAGATTTTTTCGTTCCCGTTATGTTCGATAATTTAATGCTTTTTCCCGGTTTTTGCGATGTGCATGTGCATCTCAGAGAGCCGGGATTTTTTTATAAAGAAAGTATTGCTTCCGGCACAAGAGCCGCTGCAAGAGGCGGATACACGGCTGTGTGCGCCATGCCGAATCCCAATCCCGTGCCGGACAATCTTGATTCTTTGCGCGTACAGCTTTCCATAATAGAAAAAGACGCGGCAATCAAGGTGTATCCTTACGGCGCGATCACGAAAGGAGAAAAAGGAGATGAAATTGCCGCGCCGGAAGAAATCGCTCCGTATGTTTGCGGTTTTTCGGACGACGGAAAAGGCGTTCAGCGGGAAGAAATCATGCGAATGGCGATGGAGAGAATAAAACGCTTAGGCAAGGTGCTTGCGGCGCATTGCGAAGACGAATCTTTGATCCGCGGCGGCTATATCCGCGAAGGGCGGTATTCGAAAGAACACTCACATAAAGGGATAGATCCCGCAAGCGAATATATGCAGGTGAAGAGAGATCTTTCCCTTGCCGAAGAAACAGGCGTGAAGTATCATGTGTGTCACGTATCTGCAAAAGAGAGCGTGCAGGCGATACGAGAGGCAAAACGCCGCGGGGTAAACGTTACTTGCGAAACCGCTCCTCATTATCTGTTGCTTACGGAAAACGACTTGCGGGAAGAGGGAAGATTCAAGATGAATCCGTCGCTCGGCAGCGAAGAAGATCGCGCCGCATTGATCGAGGGAATAAAAGACGGCACGATCGATATGATTGCAACAGATCACGCGCCTCACTCTGCGGAAGAAAAAGCGCGCGGGTTGCAGGCAAGCCCTTTCGGAATCGTCGGATTGGAAACCGCTTTCCCGCTTTTATACACGAGATTTGTAAAAACGGGCGAAATTACGGCGGAAAAACTTACGCGCCTATTGTGCGTAAATCCGCGGAAACGCTTTGATCTTCCCATGACGAAAGAAGATTACACCGTGTTTGAAATCGGCAGAGAATATACGATAGAGCCGAAAGAGTTTTTATCCAAAGGCAAAAGTACGCCGTTCGAAGGCGAAAAGGTGTACGGGAAATGTTTGTTGACGGTTTGCGGAGGTAAAACGGTATGGCAAGAAAATATGACAGAAAACTGATACTTGAAGACGGGAGCGAATATTATGGCTACGGCTTCGG
>ERZ779865.832-NODE-832-length-25331-cov-4.959962_pt1 | contig 25331 bp, 23 predicted proteins | sample MGYA00433088_ERZ779865 | MGnify/ENA primary metagenome ERZ779865 (study PRJEB29588, sample SAMEA2151703) | human gut metagenome | biome: human gut; feature: human-associated habitat; material: faeces | place: Denmark | collected 2008/2010 ... | reverse complement strand
GTAGAGGAGGGTAGCTATAAGTAATCCCTGGCTGCATAATACGTATACTATCACTTGGAGATACTCTCTTTAAACATTCTAGTATCTTATCTTCTTTATTAGTAAGAATAAAGTTAGAATGCTTACCCATGATTTCTATATAGAGATGGTACTCTACAAGATCCTTGAATTCATTTCTACCTCTTAAAGTAATCTTTAATATACGATCAAGTCCAACCTGTTCAATACTCTCAATAAACGAACCTTCAATATGCTTTCTTAAAAACATAGTGAGAGCGTTAGGAAAATCAGGTGTAGGATAATTTAATTGTGTTAACTGAACACGTGCATACATTGGATGAATAGAAACAAGAAGCTTCTTATTCTCATTCTGTGCACGAATAGTCATTAATAATTCATATTTCGATATCTGATATAATTTTGAAATACGTCCTGTCACAATTGTTTCATTTAATAATTCTGTAACACGTGACAATACAATTCCATCAAATGCCATATTCATCACCCGACTTAGTATAACACATTTAAAAGTGTTTGACATCACTGTTTTATTCATGTAGGATTACTTAAAAAGGGGATGTAGATAAGTGAAAAGAGGCCTTCTAATTATCCTGAGTGGACCTAGCGGCGTAGGCAAAGGAACAGTCAGAGAACAACTATTTAAAGAAGAATCATTAAACCTTGCATATTCTATTTCAATGACTACACGTTATCAGAGACCTGGCGAAAAAGAAGGGATCGATTATTTCTTTGTAGACGTTGATACATTCAAAAAAAAGATTGAGCAGGGTGAATTACTAGAATACGCACAGTTTGTAGGTAATTATTATGGAACACCTAAAGCCTATGTAGATCAGCTACTAGATGAAGGTAAGAATGTTGTATTAGAGATTGAAGTACAGGGTGCAATGCACATTAAGGAACAGTATCCGGATGCGGTACTGATATTCCTGACAGCACCGAATGCAGCGACTTTACAACAACGCTTAGAGGGACGCGGTACAGAAGAAAAGAAAGTAATTGCTAAGAGATTGAAGAGGGCATATGAAGAGACAGATGATATGCCACAGTATGATTATCTGGTTGTCAATGATGATTTAGATACCTGTGTGGATGATGTACATGCGGTTATCCGTGCAGAGAGTTTTAAGACGCAGAAACATAATGATTATATTAACAATATGAAAGAAGAATTAAATGCAATTCGAAAGGAGATTTTATCATGATACATCCATCTTATACGGATTTAATGGCAGTTGTAAACAGTGAGGTTGAACCGGGTGAACAGCCGGTAGTTAACAGCAGATATTCCATCGTACTTGCTACCGCAAAAAGAGCAAGACAGATTATTGCAGGGGATGAACCTCTTGTAAAAGCCGAGGAAGGGAAGAAACCATTATCCATTGCTGTTCAGGAATTATATGAAGGCAAGATTAAGATTATGGGTGAAGATGAAGAAGGTGACGAGGAAGATTTAAAGTTAGAGAGCTCTGAATTAGAAGGTAATTTTGGTGCAGTTGATGAGGCTGAGATTGATATGGAGACACAGCTGACAGAGGATGCACAGAACGAAGATGAGGAATAAGAACAGAGAGTATGCTAAGAGCGGTTTTCTGTATATATAGTAAACCAACAGAATCTGTCATTGGCAGCTTTGTTGGATACATAGCAACGTTAGAAGGCTGTTACACAAGAGGTGCAACAGCCTTTTGTTCCTTATTTGGTCAGGAGGTATTGAAATGAAATTAAGTGAATTACTGAAAGATGTAGAGTATGAGCTTTTACAGGGAAGCCCGGATACAGAAGTGAATATGGTTCAAAATGATTCCAGAAAGGTTACACCGGGTGCTTTGTTTTTTTGCGTAACCGGAGCCGTATTTGACGGACATAAATATGCAGCAGAAGTAGCAGAGAAGGGAGCGGCTGTCATTGTTGTAGAAAAGGATATTGATCTGCGGGGAAATGAAACGGTTGCAGTTGTAAAAGTGAAGAGCACACGGTATGCAATGGGTGTGATTTGTTCTGCATTTTACGGGGAACCATCGAAGAAATTAACTGTGGTTGGAATTACGGGAACCAAAGGTAAGACAACTACAACATATATGATCAAATCCATGTTAGAGGCGGCCGGACATAAGACCGGTCTGATTGGAACGATAGAGAGTATAGTAGGCGATAAGGTGACACCTGCAAGCAATACTACGCCGGAATCCATTGTAATGCAGAAAACACTACACGAAATGGTAGAAGCCGGACTTGACAGCGTGGTGATGGAAGTATCGTCACAGGGATTGATGTTAGACCGGGTTGCCGGAATTGATTTTGATTATGGTATATTTACGAATTTGTCAGAGGATCATATCGGCCCGAACGAACATAAGGATTTTGCGGAATATTTAGGCTGGAAAGCAAAGCTGTTTACATTGTGTAAGACCGGCATTTTCAATGTGGATGATACATATTGTGAGGATATTTTAAAAGGACATACCTGTGATGTGATCACTTATGGGGAAAAGGACGGATCGGATTATCAGGCAGAAGATCTTCATTTATACAAAAAGGACGGAGAGCTTGGTATTACTTATCATCTGAAAGGAAAATACGAAGAACAGGTACAGGTGAGTCTGCCGGGTGAGTTTTCGGTGCATAATTCTCTTGCGGCAATTGCGGTTGCCAAGGAAATGGGTGTTGCAATGGATCAGATATTGGAGATTCTTACGCATATCCATGTAAAAGGGCGTGTGGAACTGATTCCGATTTCGGATGCATTTACAATATTGATTGATTATGCACATAATGCAATGAGTCTGGAGAGTATTTTAACAACGTTGCGTGCTTATGAACCAAAACGGTTGATCGCATTGTTTGGATGCGGAGGCAATCGCTCAAAGGTTCGCCGGTATGAGATGGGAGAGGTGTCCGGTAAACTTGCAGACTTTACCATAATCACATCGGACAATCCAAGAGATGAAGAGCCACAGGCGATCATTGATGACATTAAGACCGGCATCGGAAAGACAGACGGAGATTATATAGAAATTATTGACCGGAAAGAAGCAATCCGGTATGCGATCATGCATGCCAAAGAAGGGGATGTGATCGTTTTGGCAGGAAAGGGTCATGAGGATTATCAGGAGATCAAGGGTAAGAAATACCATATGGACGAACGGGATCTGATCCGGGAAGTGTTGGAGGAAGAAGATGTCTCACAAATATGCGGATATAATAATCGATATTTCGCATGAAGCGATCGACCGGACATTTCAGTATAAGATTCCGGAAACGCTTGCAGCAGAGATTGGGATAGGCACAAAAGTGTCTATCCCTTTTGGTCGTGGTAATCATTTGCGTACAGGATATGTGATTTCATTTTCAGACACACCGCAGTATGATGAGAGCAAATTAAAGCAGGTTGACGGAATATGCGAAAATGGAATTGCAATTGAACGTGAATTGATCGGGCTTGCCGCATATATGAAGGAGCAGTATGGTTCTACAATGATCAACGCATTAAAAACCGTAATGCCGATCAAAGAAAAAGTCAGGGGACTGAAACACAGGGAAGTTTGTCTGCTATACGGATATGAGCAATGTATAGAGCAACTGGCGCGATATAAGAAAAAGAATGCGAAAGCAAAAGTGCGACTGCTTCAGGAGCTGTTTCAGGAGAAAGTGATACCATATGAACTGGTTACCGGCAAATTAAATATATCTTCTTCTACATTGAAAGCAATGGAAAAAGAAGGCGTAATCGCTGTTCAGGAGGAAGGATATTACCGGAGTGTTATAAAACACCAAAATGATTTTGATGATAATGCATATGCGGAGTCTGGCACACAGAAAAGAGAGATTCCCAATGCGGAACAACAGGAGGTGATCAATCGCATCCTGACCGATTATGAAAATGGAAAACGTGACACATACTTATTAAAAGGTGTGACCGGGAGTGGCAAGACTCTTGTATATCTTGACGTGATTGAAAAGGTGGTAGCAACGGGTAAACAGGCAATCGTATTGATTCCGGAGATTGCGCTTACTTATCAGACAGTGAAACGATTTCGCAAACGGTTCGGAGATAAGGTTACGATCATGAATTCACGCTTGAGTAAAGGCGAACGTTATGACCAGTTTGAGCGTGCAAAACATGGCGATGTTTCGGTTATGATCGGACCTCGTTCTGCGTTGTTTGCACCTTTTCCGAATCTGGGAGTGATCGTGATAGACGAAGAACATGAAACGAGTTACAAGAGCGAATATCCGCCGAAGTACCATGCAAGAGAGATTGCAATCGAACGTGCCAAAATGTCGGGTGCATTTGTCCTGCTTGGTTCTGCCACTCCATCTGTGGAATCTTATTATCATGCAATGAAAGGAGAATATCAGCTTCTGACATTGAAGCAGAGAGCCAAAGAGAGTGCCTGTCTGGCAAATGTGTCAGTGGTTGATCTGCGGGAGGAATTAAGACAGGGAAACCGCAGCATATTCAGCAGACATTTAAAGGAGTTAATGACGGAACGGCTGCAAAAGAAAGAGCAGACAATGTTATTTATCAACCGGAGAGGTTTTGCGGGTTTTGTGTCTTGCAGAAGCTGTGGGTATGTGTTTGAATGTCCGCATTGCGATGTATCCCTGACAGAACATTTTCAGGGAACGGCAAGGGAGAAATTGGTTTGTCATTACTGTGGATATGAGATAGCCAAACCGAAGGTATGCCCGAAGTGTGCATCACCTTATATCGCAGGATTTGGAATTGGTACACAGAAGGTGGAAGAACAGGTAAAGACGTTATTTCCGGGAGCACGGGTACTGCGGATGGATGCAGATACAACAAAAAATAAAAATTCACATGAACAGATCCTTTCCAGATTTGCTAATGGGGAAGCGGATATTTTAGTGGGTACGCAGATGATCGTAAAGGGACATGATTTTTCCAATGTGACACTAGTTGGTATGATCGCAGCAGACCTTACGATGTTTGATAATGATTTTCGCTCATCGGAGCGTACCTTTGATCTGTTGACGCAGGCGGCTGGACGTGCGGGAAGAGGAGATCTTCCCGGAGAGGTTGTGATCCAGACATATGTACCGGATCATTACTGTATAGAGTCAGCGGCAAAACAGGATTATGAAGCATTTTATGAAGAAGAGAAGGCATATCGGAGTCTGATGTCATATCCGCCATTTGGACATATGCTGGCAGTGTTTATGGAATCGGAACAATATAATACGGTAATGCAGTTATCGCTTACACTAAAAGAATTGGCAGAAAATGCACCAAAGGGACAGGAAGTAGTTGTAGTGGGTCCGTGCGATGCGACGATTGCAAGGATCAATGACCGGTATCGCAGAGTGTTGTATTTAAAATATAAGGATAAAGACAGGCTGATAAGGATCAAAGACCGGATGGAGCAATACTTAGAACAAAGCGGCAATGACGGTGATTGTTATGTGACATTTGATTTTGATCCGTTGACATCATATTAATGAAATTGCATGGGATGATAGTATTTATGGAAAAGGAATCCACAGGTGACATTGGAATACAGATATGCTATACTAAAACTATCTGTGTGAGAAAAGGAGAATAACTATGGCAATTAGACAGATCCGTTATGACGGAGATGATATATTAAGGAAAAAATGCAAAGAAGTAAAGGAAATGACAGATCGTACCCGCACATTGATCGATGATATGTTTGATACGATGTATGAGGCAAATGGTGTAGGACTTGCTGCACCTCAGGTGGGTATTTTGAAACGTTTAGTTGTGATTGATGTGGATTATGAGCATCCATATGTATTGATCAACCCAGTCATTGTAGAAAAGGACGGAGAACAGACAGGAGATGAAGGATGTCTGAGTTTACCGGGCAAGGTGGCAACGGTGACAAGACCGAATCATGTGATCTGTAAATGTCTGAATGAAGATATGGAAGAGATTGAGATTGAGGGAGAGGGACTTCTTGCGAGAGCAATCTGTCATGAGTTAGATCATTTAGATGGTATTCTCTATAAGGATGTGGCAGACGGTCCGCTTCATGACGTAGAATATAATGAACCGGAAGCAGAATAGATAGGTTGGTGAGAACATGAAAGTTGTATATATGGGCACTCCGGATTTTGCGGTAGATACATTACAGGCTATTGTAGACGCAGGACACGAAGTAGCATTAGTTGTTACACAGCCGGATAAGGCAAAGGGCAGAGGCAAAAAATTGTGTTACACGCCGGTTAAAGAGAAAGCAATGGAATGTCATTTAGAGGTTGCACAACCGGAAAAAGTCAGAGAAGAATCTTTTGTAGAGAGATTACAAATGATTGCACCTGATGTAATCGTTGTGGTTGCATTTGGACAGATCCTGCCGGAATCCATATTGAATATACCAAAGTATGGTTGTATCAATGTGCATGCATCTTTACTTCCTGCATATCGTGGGGCGGCTCCGATACAGTGGGCAGTGATTGACGGACTTGCTGAGACGGGAGTGACAACCATGTATATGGAAAAAGGATTAGATACCGGAGATATCATTTGCCAGAGCAGGATTCCGTTAGCGGCAGACGAGACAGGAGGTTCCTTGTTTGACAAACTTGCAAAAGAAGGTGCATCCTTACTGGTAAGAACATTGAAGATGTTAGAAGATGGAACTGCAACAAGAACCAAACAGGATGACAGTCGTTCGAGTTATGCAAAAATGTTGTCAAAAGATATGGGATGCCTTGATTTTTCAAAGGATGCGGTTATATTAGAGCGTCTGATACGAGGACTCAATCCATGGCCGAGTGCATATACGGCAATTCAGGGAAAGACCTTGAAGATATATGCAGCCGAGGTTGTTGCAGAGGAAGAGTGTACGTCAGGTGCTGCGCCGGGAACCGTGATCGCAGTAGATAAGAAGAGTTTTACGGTTCGGTGCGGAAACGGAGCACTCAGAATCTATAATCTTCAGTTAGAGGGTAAGAAACGGATGGACACTTCTGCATTTTTGTTAGGATATAAGGTAGAAAACGGAATGCAGCTTGGTGGCAGATAGAGAATAGGAAAAGAAAATGGCAGATTCAGAAAATACCAGACTTCTTGCATTAGAAGTATTGGTAGAGGTGGAAAAAAAGAATATATTTGCAAAGGATGCACTTCATAAGGTCCTGTATGCCAGACAGTTTATGAGTAAACAGGACCGGGCATTTATCACACGGTTAGTCGAGGGAACGATCGAGTATCAGACACGGCTTGATTATGTGATCAATCAGTATAGCCGGACCAAGGTAAATAAATGTAAACCGTTGATACGATGCCTTTTGCGGATGGGCGTGTACCAGATGTTATATATGGACGGAGTGCCAAATGGTGCTGCGTGTAACGAGTGCGTCAAACTTGCAAAGAAGAAAGGATTTCATAATCTGTCCGGATTTGTGAATGGCGTATTGAGGTGCGTGGAACGCAATATTGATCAGATTCCATTTCCGAAAGAGGAAGATGGTGAGATTCCATATCTGTCGGTACAGTATTCGATACCGGAATGGTTAGTGGAGAAGATGATTTCCTGGTATGGCATACCAACAACCAAACAGATATTAGAAGCATCTTTGCAGGCAAACGGTATTACGATCCGGGTGAATGAAAACCGGATTTCAAAGAAAGAGCTTACGGATAAATTGCAGCAAAACGGAATAGAAGTATCAGACGGATATTATTCGGAAGATGCATTGCATTTGGATAAGATCAATTATGTAAGCCGGATTCCGGGATTTCGTCAGGGCGAATTTTTTGTACAGGATGAAAGTTCTATGTTGTTATATCCGATTGCAGGCGCAGAGAAGGAATATAAGGGAGAAACGCTTCATATTTTAGATCTGTGTGCAGCACCGGGTGGAAAATGCACACATTTTGCACAGAAGCTGGGTAATAAGGCAATGATTGAGGCAAGAGATGTATCCGAGCACAAGATTGCCCTGATCGAAGAGAACAGAGAAAGGTTAGGACTTTCCAATATTCAGGAAAAAGTATGGGATGCATTAGTACCGGATGAATCACGAAAAGAATGGGCAGATATTGTGATTGCAGATCTTCCGTGTTCCGGTTTCGGTATTCTTTCCCATAAGAATGATATCAAATATCACATGAGTGAACAGCAGTTATTAGAATTGGCCAATCTGCAAAAGACCATTTTAACAAATGCAATCTCATATGTGAAAACGGGTGGTTTATTATTGTTTAGTACCTGTACGATCAATCCGGAAGAGAATCGCGATAATGTGAAATGGATGTTGGATCATTATCCGTTAGAGCCGGAGCCAATAAAAGAACATTTGCCGGAGACACTGCAACCATATGTGGAAGACGAAACGTTGCAGTTATTGCCGGGTGTATGTTTATGTGATGGATTTTTTATAGCCAAATTAAGAAAGAAAGATGTGTAGAGATGGATATCAAATCAATGTTGCTGCCAGAACTTACGAATTATGTCGTAGAGAATGGTTATCCCGGATTCCGAGCCAAACAGCTTTATGACTGGATGCATGTTAAGCTGGTAAGAAATGTAGAGGAAATGAAGAATATTCCGAAGAATATGCAGGAATGGCTTACAGATCAACTTGTATCGGTTGAAGTAGTGGAACGTTTTGAATCAAAGATAGATGGAACGAATAAGTTTGTATTCCGGTTACAGGACGGCAATGTGATTGAAAGCGTCTTTATGCCATATAAGCATGGTAATTCCGTATGTATTTCATCCCAGGCAGGATGCAGAATGGGATGCCGTTTTTGTGCGTCTACATTGATGGGACTTGCCAGAAATCTGACGGCATCAGAGATGTTAGACCAGATATATGCCATTACACGGATAATGGGACAAAGGGTATCTAATGTAGTGGTAATGGGAACCGGGGAGCCATTGGATAATTATGACAATCTATGCCGGTTTATTCGGATGCTCACTGACGAGAATGGATTGCATATCAGTCAGCGTAATATTACTGTATCAAGTTGCGGATTGGTTCCGAAAATATATGATTTGGCGGATGAAGGATTTGCAATAACATTTGCACTGTCACTACATGCATCAACGGATGAGAAAAGACGGGAATTGATGCCAATCGCCAATACATACAGTATTGCGGAGGTATTAGAAGCGTGCCGTTATTATTTTGATAAGACCGGGCGCAGAGTGACTTTTGAATATTCTTTGGTTGCGGGAGAGAATGATTCCAAAGAGGACGCCAAGCGTCTGGCGGATCTTTTAAAAGGTATGTCATGTCATGTGAATCTGATACCGGTGAATCCGATCAAAGAGCGTTCATTTAAGAGAGCAGATGAAAATTCTATTCAAAAATTTAAACAAATGCTTGAAAAGAATACAATAAATGTTACAATTAGAAGAGGTATGGGTAAAGATATTGATGCAGCCTGCGGGCAGCTTCGAAAGACCTATATAGAATCAGAGTAGGATTGGAGGGTTTTGATGATATCCTATGGACAAACAGATATTGGAATGGTTAGAAGCATCAATCAGGATAGCATCTATTTTTCAGACAAACCAGTTGGAAACCTTCCGAATCTATATATTGTTGCAGATGGTATGGGCGGTCATAAAGCCGGTGATTATGCCTCTGCACATGCGGTATCCTGGTTTGTGGATTATGCAAAAGAATGTAGCTATGAGAATCCGATTACAATTATGAAGACAGGTATCGCAAAAGTGAATGATATGCTCCTGCAGATGTCAAATGAGCACAGCGAGCTAAAGGGAATGGGAACCACATTTGTGGCGGCTGTGATGATAGACGATAAGATGTATGTTGCCAATATTGGTGATAGCAGATTATATGTGATAGGACAGGAAGATACCAGACAGATTACCTTAGATCATTCGCTGGTAGAAGAATTGATTCGAACCGGTCAGTTAGACCGGAGAAAAGTTCGGTTCCATCCGGAAAAGAACATTATAACAAGGGCGTTAGGAACCGGAAAAGAAGCAGTTCCGGATTTCTTTGAGGTTGAATTGCAACCGGGAGAAAAGGTGTTGTTATGTTCGGATGGTCTGACGAATATGGTGGAAGATGATGAGATTGGAAGCATTGTGATGAGACAGCAGTTTGTAGACAGAATTTGTGAACAGTTGATTGATCGAGCCAATTATTATGGCGGTAAGGATAATATAGGTGTAGTAGTAATAGAGCAATCTTTGAATGAGGTGTAGAATATGTTTGAACCAGGTACGATCATCCAGAATCGATATGAAATTATAGAAGAAGTAGGCACTGGCGGAATGTCAGTTGTGTATAAGGCCAAATGTCATGTATTGAACCGTTATGTTGCAATCAAGGTATTGAAGCCTGAATTTGCAGATGATAAGAGTTTTGTCAGCAAATTCCGGGTCGAGGCACAGTCGGCAGCAGGACTTTCCCATCCGAATATTGTGAATGTATATGATGTGGGAGAGGAAAACGGTTACTATTATATAGTAATGGAATTAGTAGAAGGAATTACGCTGAAGGAATATATTCAGCAGAATGGAAGACTGCCATATGCGACGGCATTGAATTTCATTACACAGATCTGCTCCGGCATTGAGGCGGCACATGAGCATCATACCATTCACAGGGATATCAAACCACAGAATATTATTGTATCAAAGAATGGTACATTGAAGGTTACAGATTTTGGAATTGCCAAAGCAGCAACTTCTAATACGATTGCATCAAGTGCAATGGGAAGTGTACATTATATTTCTCCGGAACAGGCTCGTGGTGGTTATTCGGATGAGAGATCGGACATTTACTCATTGGGAATTACGTTATATGAGATGCTTACGGGCAGAGTACCATTTGAAGGAGAGAATAATGTAACCGTAGCATTAATGCATATTCAAAGTGAGATTATTCCGCCGCGTGAGTATTATCCGGATATTCCGGTTGGAATTGAACGGATCGTTTTGAAGGCAACACAGAAGAAACCGGAACGCAGATATCTGACTACGAGTGCAATGCTTGCAGATTTGAAAAAGATTGCATTAGATCCTAATGCAAATGTTGGAATTACCAATACAATGGTGTCTGACAGTGCACCAACGATACAGATTTCAGAAGATGAATTATCGGCAATCAACAATGCAACCGGCAGACAGGAAGGAATATCCATGTTTCCGGTTGATCAGCCTAGAAGAAACAGTGAACTGGAAGAAGCAAATACGGAATTAGAAAAATTGTATAATGAATCGGAGTATGAGGATGACGATGATGAGGATGAATATGATGATGACGATGATGTGTTTGACGAAAAGGATGACAAAGATTCATTAGATCCAAAGATGGAGAAGCTGATCACAATCGGAGCAATTGCAGCAACTGTTTTGATCGCAATCATTTTGATCGTGGCAGTGGTATCGATCAGTGGTATTGGAAAAAAGAAGAATGCAACAACGGAAGCAGCATCTTCTACAGAAGCGACGGCAGATACAATGATCTCTGTGGTCAACATGGACGAAGAGGAGGCAACGGAAGCGTTAGATAAGGCTGGAATTGCTTATGAGATTGAGAGAGAATATAGTGATACCTTTGAAGAGGGGAAAGTAATCAGCCAGAGTATTGAGGAAGGAACCAAATTAAAAGAGGATGACCGTGTTAAACTGATCATCAGTAAGGGTCAGGAAATGGTGGATGTTCCGGATGTAACAGGTAAGACTTCCGATGAAGCACAGACAACATTAACAGCAGCCGGATTCAAGGTAGAGATTGATGAAGAGAATGATGATGAAGTAGAAGAGGGAAAAGTAATCAGTCAGACTCCGGAAGGTAATGGAAAAGCGGCTAAGAAATCAACGGTTACCATTGTTGTCAGCAAGGGAAAAGAAGTAAAAGTAGTGGAAGTTCCGGATCTCAAGAAGATGTCGATCAAGGATGCGGAGAAGGCTTTATCTGATGCCAAATTAAAACTTGGTAATGTAAATCAGGAATATAGTGATACAATAAAAGAGGGACTGGTTATTACACAGAGCGTGGAGGCCGGTGTAGAAGTCAAAGAAGGTGCAGAAGTATCTATTACGATCAGTAAGGGTAAGAAGCCGGATACAACACAGGCATCTAAGACCACGTACAAGGCAACATTTTCCGGTTCCATCAGTAACAGCAGTTACTCTTTCCCGGAGGGTGGACAGATTAAGGTTACCGTCAAATTACAGGCAGATGGTAAGACACATGTTTTAGTACAGGATTATTATGATGAAGCATCTTTGCCTTTGGATGGATCTTCCTTTGGCTCAATAACAGGTATTAAAGATAAGTCTAATATTTCTTTAGTATACAGTGTGCAGGATGCAAATGGAAATGACATAACGGGTAATTTCTCATCGACCTTACAGGCGAGTCTGAAAGCGGAGTAATCAATGAAGGGAAAGATTATTAAAGGGATTGCAGGTTTTTATTATGTATATGCCAAGGGTAGTACGTATGAATGCAAAGCCAAAGGAAAATTTCGGAATCAAAAAGTAAAACCATTAGTTGGTGATGATGTAGAGATCACCGTATTAGACGAAAAAGAATGTCTTGGTAATATCGATCAGATATTACCAAGACATTCTGAGTTGATACGCCCTGCTGTGGCAAATGTAGATCAGACAATGGTGGTATTTGCAGCGGCATCACCGGATCCGAATTTAAATCTGCTGGATCGTTTTTTGATCATGATGGCGCGTCAGAAGGTAAGTACGATCATATGTTTTAACAAAATGGATCTGGTGGATGAAGCTGTAATTGAGGAGTACAAAGGGATATACAAAGATAGCGGATGCCGGATATTAAGTGCGAGCACATATGAAGAACATGGAATGGATAAGATCCGTGAGGTGCTGGCGAGTAAAACAACGGCTTTAGCCGGTCCGTCCGGTGTTGGTAAGTCATCTATCATGAATTTACTGAATCCGGATGCGAATATGGATACCGGTGCAATCAGTCAAAAGATACAGCGCGGCAGGCATACGACAAGACATTCCGAGATTCTGCCAATTGGAGAGAACACATATTTAATGGACACACCGGGCTTTAGTTCTATCTATTTTTATGATTTAGAGCCGGAAGAGCTCAAAACATATTACAAGGAATTTACAGAGTATGAACCTTATTGCAGATTTGGAGGCTGTAATCATGTGGGCGAGCGTGAATGTGGTGTGAAGCAGGCAGTTAATGATGGTGAGATTGCACGGTCAAGGTATGATAATTATTGTCTGTTTTTTGAAGAACTAAAAGATAAACGCAAATATTGAGCGTAAGAGAGTATATGTAGTATAGAGACAAAGAGAGGTAGAGACATGAACTATTTAGCACCATCTGTTTTATCGGCAGATTTTTCAACGTTGGGAAAGGATATTGCAGTTGTTGCATCTGCAGGAGCAGAGCTTATTCATTTAGATGTAATGGATGGTAAGTTTGTTCCGAATATTTCATTTGGCGCACCTGTCATTTCATCTGTCAGAAAGATTACAAATGCAATCTTTGACGTACATTTAATGATTGAGGAGCCGATCCGCTATCTGAACGATTTTGTAAAGGCAGGAGCGGATATTATAACAGTGCATTATGAAGCTTGTACGGATGCAGCCAATACATTACAGGAGATTCATAAGGCGGGACTTAAGGCAGGACTTGCAATCAGTCCGGACACACCGGTTTCCGTGTTGAAACCATTTTTGAAAGAGGTGGACATGATTCTCATTATGAGTGTACATCCGGGATTTGGTGGACAGAGTTTTATTGAAGAGAGCCTGAATAAGATTGAAGATACCAGGAGCATGTTACAGGAATGTGGCAGGGATGATGTCTGGATTGAAGTAGATGGTGGAATTGGCACTGCGAATATCACAAAGGTGAAAGATGCAGGAGCAAATGTATTTGTAGCAGGCTCTGCGGTATTTAAGGGAGATATGGTGGTCAATACCAAACAATTATTAGCACTTATTTAGAATGGAGTAAGAATATGAAACATATTGTTATCATATCCGGAGGTTCTTTGAATCCTGCATTCGTAAAGACGTATATGAAGAGTCTGTCGTATGACAGACTCTTTGTTGCAGATAAAGGATTGGAATATGCAAAAACATTGGAGCTTATACCGGATTATGTAGTAGGGGATTTTGATACGGTAAATGCAGATATTTTAGATGAATACGAACAAAAGGCAGAACAATCCGGACAAATTGTTGTCGAGAGACATCCGGCAAGAAAAGATGAAACAGATACGGAACTGGCGGTGTGGAAAGCAATGGAAGAGGGTGCAGAACAGATCACGTTGTTTGGGGCAACCGGAACACGTTTAGATCATGTGTTTGCAAACGTGGGTCTGTTAAAACAGACTGTTGAACGGAATATAGAAATGTTCATTGTGGATGAGACCAATCGGATTCGGATCGTAGATGGACAGTGCCGGCCGGAATGTTGTATTCGAAAAGAACAACACTTTGGAACATATCTTTCCCTGGTTGCACTGACAGACGAGGTATGCGGTGTGACGTTGAGGGGATTAGAGTATTCGTTAACAAATGCAACAATTTATCGGGGAAGCAGCCGGACGGTCAGTAATCAGATGGCAGAAAAAAGAGCATACATTTCCATACGAAAGGGACAACTGCTTATAATGGAAAGCAGTGATGAATGGAAAATGGATGCTCCTATAATGTAATCCGGTTATTTTTTGTGTTTGTCGGAAGCTTTTTTGCGATTCTTTGTATCTTTTTTATTTACTTCCGTTTTCAGCGCTTTCTTTTTGATAGAATCTGTTTTTGATGGGTTAGCTGCTGTCTTTTTGGAATCATTTGAATCCGGGACAGTAACCGGTTTGGCAGGTTCTTCTAATACAGGTGTAATATACTGTGATTCGTAATAGTGATAGAGCGCTTTGTATTCTTCGCTGAAACTATCATTAGCATGTCCATGCATTTCATCAAAATCACGGTCATTTCCTACACGTTTTACAATGTGGAGGGAAATGTTTGCACAGTGGGAAGAGATACGTTCAAAACTAGTTACCAGATCAACTAATGCAATACCACCTTCAATTCCACAGTCGCCGGATTGGAGACGTTCTACATGGTGTGCTTTTATAACTTCTTTTAGTTTGTCAATAATCTCTGCCAATGGCTCAATACGGATAGCGGCTGACGCATTATCGTGTTTGAAGGCTTCAAATGTAGTCTTCATAGTATTGTCTACTGCCTGAATGATTGCCTCCACTTCCTGATGTCCTGCAGGAGAGAAGTGAATGTTCTGTGCGTTCTTGTCCTGAGCCACATAGAATATGTTGATACAGTGATCGCCCATACGTTCAAAGTCGCTGACAGAGTTCAGAATCTCGGATACCACTAAACGGTCATCTTTGGATAACCGTTTGGAATTAATCTTCACAATGTAGGAAGAAAGGGAGCTTTCACATTTGTCGATGAAAGATTCGTTCTCGTCTAAGATTGCCTGTTTGGAGGCATCATAGTTATAAATAAGATCAGTTGCAATCTTATAGTTCTCATAAATAGCATCCGCCATAGAGCAGATTACATGTTTACACTGTTCCAATGCGATGGTTGGTGTATTTAACAGCATATCGTCCAATGTGGCAAGTTCTTTGTCTGTTTTGGATATCTCATCATCACCGATGATCTTTCCTGTAAGGTTACCAAACTTTTCACTAAATGGAAGCAGGATCATACTGGTTAAGAAGTTAAACAGAAAATGGACATTTGCAATGTCACCACGGTTCACTGTATTGTTCCAGAAACTGATTCCTACGGTATAATAGATTCCGTATATAAGGATGGTAAATACAAAGGCACCAAATATATTAAATAATAAATAGCTGAGAGAAACACGTTTCGCTTTCTTATTCGCACCGATACCACCTAAAATGATGGTCATACATTTTCCGAGGTTCTGTCCGATGATGATCGGAACGGCAGTCGCGTAACTTACACTTCCGGTTGCGGATAAAGCCTGTAAGATTCCGACGGAAGCGGAAGAACTTTGTATGATAGCGGTAATGACTAAACCAATCAGAATGCCGAGTACAGGATTCTGGAAAGAAGTAAATGCCTGCTGGAAAGTTGGGGAATCTTTTAATGGAGCAAATACACTTTCCATCGTTGTCATACCGTAAAATAAAACACCAAGACCAACCAGAATTCCGGCAATATCCTTCGCTTTTTTCTTTTTAGTGAACAAGAGGATAAAGGCACCGACACCTACAAGCATTGGAGCAAAGGAAGATGGCTTGAGTAACTTTAAGATTAAATTGTCAGAACCGAGATCGCCTAAACGAAGAATCTGTGCGGTTACGGTACTACCTACATTTGCACCCATGACAACAGGGATTGCCTGATAAAGTTTCATAATACCAGCATTCACAAAACCGATCAGCATGATCGTCGTAGCAGCGGAACTCTGAATAATAGCAGTAACTCCGGCCCCAAGTCCCCAGCCTTTTACATATCCGATACCTTTTCGTTTACCGGTGGTCAGTTTTTCTAAGATTCTCTCTAATCCGGAACCGGCTAATTTCTCTAAAGATGACCCCATGAGACTCATTCCGTATAGAAAGAGTCCGATGCCTCCTAAAAGCTGCAATATTGATAAAATGTCCATTTTTCTCCTCCTGCTTTACTTAGATTTCATAAAAGTAAGTAAATGGTGTTATTGTTGAAATTATGTTAAATGCATGTATGATTTATGTTAAATCACACACGACAATATTATAAGTTTTTTTTATTTGTTTGTCACTATGTATTTTTATTATTCTAAAAAATTTGAAAAAAATGTGTTTATATGATAGAATAAGTCATATTTTTGTGTTAAGGAGAAAACGAGTATGACAGATTCATTAGTATGGATTCTGCTTGCATTTGCAGTGTACATGTGCGTCATGATTGTGATTGGTGCCAGATATGCAAAGCAGACAAAGAATTCAGAGGACTATTTCCTTGGAGGAAGAAATTTAAATGGATGGGTAGCAGCATTGTCTGCACAGGCATCCGATATGAGCGGATGGTTGTTAATGGGATTACCGGGAAGCGTATATGCGTTTGGTACCGGACAGGCATGGATTGCAGTCGGACTATTTATTGGTACTGTATGTAACTGGCTGTTTGTTTCATCCAGATTAAGAAGATATACGATCTGTGCAGATAATGCATTGACATTCCCTTCTTATCTGGAAAATCGTTTCCATGATAAGAAGCAGATTTTGTTGGTAGCATCTTCCGTTGTAATTGTAATTTTCTTTTTGGTGTATACTGCATCAGCATTGACAGCGGGTGGTAAACTATTTGCTTCCGTATTTGGCATTGATTATACAGTGGCATTGACAATTGGTGCGGCTGTTATTCTGATCTATACATTTTTAGGCGGATTTATGGCAGTGTGTGTAACGGATTTCATTCAGGGTATGCTGATGCTTGCAGGAATCTTGTGTGTACCGATTGTTGCGTATGTTTTGGTAGGGCCACAGAATGTAATATCGTTAATTGGAGAAAGTGGTGTGGCCGGTGGAGCCAGTTCATTTCTTAATATTATGCAGGATTCCGGATCACAGGTGTCACCGGTATATGTGATCTCGCAGTTAGCCTGGGGACTTGGATATTTCGGTATGCCACATATCTTAGTGCGGTTTATGGCAGTTTCAAGCGAAAAGGAATTGAAGAAATCAAAAGTGATCGCAATTATCTGGGTTGCACTTTCTCTTAGTGCAGCAATCTTTATTGGAATATTAGGACGTGCATATCTGTATCCGACAATTCTTGGTGAGACAACAGATATATCTACGGAGAATGTATTCATAGAGATGATCAAGCAGGTATTCACACAGGATCTTCATCTTGCATTTATTGGAGGATTGTTCTTATGCGGTATTTTAGCCGCTATCATGTCAACAGCGGATTCACAATTGCTGGTTACGGCATCTTCTGTGGCAGAAGATTTGTTTAAGGGTGTATTCCGAAAGGATGCATCTGATAAGACGGTATTAAGAGTCAGCAGAGCAACTGTTGTAATTGTGGCAGTAGTGGCATATATCATTGCATTAAATCCAAAGAGTTCAGTAATGGGACTGGTTTCCAATGCATGGGCAGGATTTGGAGCAGCATTCGGTCCGATTGTATTGCTTTCCCTTTATTGGAAGAGAGTAAATCTGCCGGGAGCAATCGCAGGTATTGTGTCCGGTGCAGCAGCCGTACTGGTATGGGATTATATTCCGATGTTTGCAACGGGGGTAATGGATGAAAAGGGCAAAGAGATTGTGAATACGCTCGCAACACAGACCGGATTGTATTCTTTGGTGGTAGGTTTTGGAATCGGTCTGATACTGATCGTTGTGGTATCTTTGTTGACGGAGAAGCCATCCGATGAAATGATGCAGGAATTTGAAGCAATGAAGAACATGGATATTTAAGTTTAGTGAATTTCACAATGTGCATGTAAAAAAGAGCTTGCCAAATTGGTAAGCTCTTTTTATAGTATAAGGGAGAATTTATGAAAAAATTATGAAAAAATTACTATGCTTATAATATAAAGTATAAATATGAACAAATTATGACATTGATAAAAACAAATTGAAAACATTTACATAATATGGACGGTGAGGAGTATGTTATATCGGATCTTGTGTGTTGGAAAAGTGAAGGATGCGTTTTTTAGAGATGAAATTGAAGAACTTACAAAGCAAATTCATAAGACGGGCAATCGATTGGAAATGATAGAGCTGCCAGATCTTAAGATTCCGGATCATTTAAAATCAGATAAAAAAGAGTTGTTTCTGGAAAAAGAATGCGAAAAGATGAGAGCGAAGATATGTAATCAGGACTATGTGATTGCTTTGTGTATTGAAGGAAAAGAACTTACCACAAATAAACATGCGGAATATATAAGGAAAGCAAAGGATGAGGAGTGCAGAAGTGTTACGTATGTCATCGGAGGTTCTTTGGGATTGCCGGAATGGATCAAAAAAAGAGCAAATCTTCGGATGAGTTTTTCGAAAATGACATTTCCGCATCAGATGATGCGAATGGTGTTATGTGAAGAAATTGCAAATGTGATATTCAAAATGCAATAGGAGAGATGATCATTTATTTGTGATAGGTCTTACCGTGAAGAATGGTGTAAGCACGATATATTTGTTCTACGAGTAACAAAGCGATCGTACTGTCTGAAAGCTGAAAACCGGTCATGCGCATATATTGAAGTGACTGGTCGATATCAGGTATTGTGTAAAGCCGCGTGAGCAGATCCGGTTTGTATCCGATCAGGATATGAACAGTAGAGTTACCCTGTTGCTGAAGTGTATCGATCATGTTGGAAAAATCTTCAGAACTGTAGGTGGAGATACCCGGTTGAATCCAGAAGACCGGCTGCCCGGTTTTGTATATACGAATCAGATCATTCAGATATTCAGTACAATGGAGCTCTGTATTACAGTATGCGGATAAGCGCTTGGTGTATTCCCCGATTGCGTCAGAACAGTTATGCGGAAGGGATCTGGTATTACAGAAAATATGATAATTCATAGAAATAATATCCTCCAAAGTCTGTAAATATAGGAATTATAGGCATGAAAAATGCACCAGAGAGGAATCGAACCTCCGCACATGGCTCCGGAGGCCATTGCTCTATCCACTGAGCTACTGGTGCAATCACAAATAGTATCATACTACAAATCTTTCAAAATAGCAAACGAAACTTGCATTTTAATTTGCATTTTGTTAGAATGATGCTGTATGACGTGTAAAACAAAGTAATCGGTTGTTTTACAAGAGATGAAATGAGGCGATAATTATGAAAAAAAATATATTTGATAGAATGTCTGATTCTTATGAAAGGTTTCACTTGAAAGAATCTGAGATACGGATGGGAAATGACAGCATATCGGTTAGCCCAAAGTTAAAACTTGTATTGGGATGGAGCGTTTTTTTATTGTGTGCGGTATTGGCATATGTGTTTGTGGGATTTCCGTTTTTGAATGTGGGTGGAGCAACGAAGGTAGATAAGAAAGACGTGCTCTCTCAAAAGGTGGATACGAAGAATGAACATGATACGATCGTTCCTTATGAAAAGGATGCTGACAAGGAATTGAACGCATTTATTGGGGATTACTTTAAGGCAATTACATCCTGTGATAATGAAAAACTGCAGGACATGGTAACGGATTCTTCCGAGTATAGTAATAATGAGAGTCTGAAGAAAAAGGCGGAATTTATTACCGGATATGATAATATTACGGTTTATACAAAAGAGGGTTTGGAAGAAGGAAGCTATGTAGCATTTGTCGTGTCGAATTTAACGATTGCAGGAGTGAATTCTTCGCCATATGATATCAGCACTCTATATATTGTAACAGGTTCGCAGGGATTCCGTATCCAAAATGGAACTTTACCGGATGAAATCAGCAAATATATAGAAAAGGTAAAAGGAGATAAGGACATACAGAAAATATACAAATCTGTTGAAAAGAAAAATGAAGCGCTAAAAGAAAAAGATTCTTCTTTACAACAGTTCTATGAAATTATCAGCAGGCGTAATGTAGAGACCAATTCAGTTGCAGATCAGACTTCCGAACAGACGGATGATGCTACAACGGCCGCTGAGAGCACAGAACCGGCTTCCACTGAAGCAGAGACAACGGAAGCACCTGCTACGGAAGCACCTGCTACAGAGGCAACGGCAACAGAAGCAGCACAGTAAATATAGTTATATAATAGAAGCTCATATACACAATGATTGAACAAATACATTATGTATATGAGCTTTTTATGTTCCCTTGTATTCATCAAAATAGCCGGAAACGGGGCTGTGACCGCTTAGGCATTCTCGTCGGATTCCAATTCTTCCGGTGAACCGGTGGCATAAACGTCGATTCCGCGTGGTTTTACAGGGGTAGAAAATACGATTTGAGTTTCTGTTTTTCCGTATTTTTGCAGTTGCCCGATAAACGAATCTAATTCCATTGTGCTTGGAAATGCAACTTTGATCAGCATTGAATATGCGCCAGTGACACAGTTGCACTCTAGTACATTGGGACAGGATTCGATATAAGGATAAAAGATTGGTTTTTGTTTTGGATCCAGTGACATATTAATAAATGCTGTCACATGGTAATCTAACATGACCGGGTCTACAGTTGCGTGATATCCTGTTATAATTTCTGCTTTTTCCAAACGATCAATACGTGCAGAAACGGCAGGGGAGGATAAAAAAACTTTACTGGCCAGATATTTTAATGGATAACGGGCATTTTCCTGCAATAAATGTAGTATTTTCTTATCAATACTGTCCATGAGATCACTTCCTTTGATAAAATTTGTTCTCTTGTAGCATAAAAAAGCGAGATGCTCTTAATAATGTAAGAACACCTCGTTGTATTCAAGTTGTATTATAGCCGTTTCTCTTAATTTTTTCAAGTGGAAATTGTATTTTTTTACAAAAATTATAGAAAAGTGTTCCGGATAGCAGGATATACAAATGATTTCATAGAAAAATTTGAAAAAGAGAAATGAGCGTGTTATGATAGGAAAGATAATGATCGCAAATGAGGTAAAGCCGTTATGGGTGATAGAGTTCGATTGAATAAATATTTGAGTGAGGCAGGTGTGTGCTCACGTAGGAAAGCAGATGAATGGATTCAGGCAGGAAGAGTGTATGTGAATGGAGTAACCGCACAAATGGGAATGCAGGTTTCCGATGAGGACGAAGTTGTTGTAAATGGTCAGCGTATCTGCAGACAACAAAAGTTTGAATTAATAGCATTTTACAAACCAAAGGGATATGCATGTACTGCGTACAGAGGAGATCAATCCAATATTTTCCATAATTTTAATTTGGATCCGCATTTAAAATATATTGGTCGGTTAGACAAAGATTCGGAGGGATTGCTGTTACTTACGAATGATGGAGATCTGTGCAATGAGATTGCGAAAGCACGTAATCAACATGAGAAAGAATATGTAGTAACGGTGAATCGTTCTTTAACAGATGACTTCCTAAAAGGTATGGCGAATGGTGTACGGATTAATGACTCCAATAAAGATCAGTGGGTTGTTACGAGACCTTGTAAGGTACAGAAGAAGAATGACAAGACATTTTCTATTGTTTTGACACAGGGGTTGAATCGGCAGATCCGTAAAATGTGTGACCATTACGGATATAAAGTTGTCAAACTGCGCAGAATCAGAGTGATGAACATTTTGTTAGAGGGAATGAAACCGGGAGAGATACGAACAGTTTCGGAGGCGGAGTTTACACAGTTACAAAAGCGGATTAAGAATGGTAAATTTCAAACAGAATGATTATTTAATAAGAAAATTGAGGAAATGATATGATTAAAAAGGATAGAATGAAAGAATTAGTGGCGGTTTTGAACGAAGCGTCCAAAGCATATTATCAAAAAGATACGGAGATCATGTCTAATCTGGAATATGACAGGTTGTATGATGAATTGGTATCTTTAGAGAAAGAAACAGGAATTGTGCTGGCGAATAGTCCAACCGTTCATGTCGGCTATGAAGTTTTGAGTGAGTTGGAGAAACAGGAACATCCAGCGCCGATGCTGTCATTGGATAAGACCAAGGAAGTAAGTGCATTAATAAGCTGGCTTGGTAACCACGAAGGCGTTCTTTCATGGAAATTGGACGGCTTGACAGTTGTGCTGACATATGAGGGTGGAGAACTTAAGAATGCAGTAACAAGAGGAAATGGCGAGATTGGGGAGGTCATTACAAATAATGCAAAGACATTTGTAAATGTTCCCAAACAGATACCGTATTTAGGAAGACTGGTACTTCGTGGAGAAGCGGTTATCCGTTATTCGGATTTTAATAAAATGAATGAGGAGATACCGGAGGCAGAAGGAAAATACAAGAATCCGCGTAATCTGTGTTCCGGTTCGGTCAGACAGCTTAATAATGAGATAACTGCAAAGCGGCACGTTCATTTTTATGCGTTTGCACTCGTTGAGGATGTATTAAATGAGCAACAGATGAAGGAGACCGGTTATGACAATACAATGACAGGACGTTTTTCCTGGCTTGCGAAACAGGGATTTGATGTGGTGGAACATTTTGTTGTTACGAAAGATACACTGGAAGATCAGGTGATGGATTTTGCGGCAAGAATACCGGATAATGATATACCATCGGATGGATTGGTATTATCTTATAATGATATTGTATATGGAAAGAGTCTGGGAACCACTGCCAAATTTCCGAGAGATTCGATTGCGTTCAAATGGGCGGATGAACAGGCACAGACCAGACTTTTGGAAGTGGAATGGTCACCTTCAAGAACAGGCCTGATCAATCCGGTGGCTGTATTTGAACCGGTGGAACTGGAAGGAACAACCGTGACAAGAGCGAGTCTGCACAATGTCAGCATTTTGCGGGCGCTGGGTTTGGGAATCGGTGATGAGATCACGGTGTACAAAGCGAACATGATCATCCCACAGGTGGCAGATAATCTTACAAGGAGTAATGATCTTGAGATTCCGGCGGTTTGTCCGGCATGTGGTGAACCGACTACGCTACAGGATGTAAATGGAGTACAGTCGTTGTATTGTATGAATCCGTTATGCAGTGCAAAGCAGATTAAGGGATTTTCACATTTTGTATCGAGAAATGCCATGAATATAGATGGGTTATCGGATGCTACATTAGAGAAATTTATCTCTATGGGATTTTTAAAAGATCTGTCGGATATATTTCATCTGAATCGGCATGAAGAAGCAATTGTTGAGATGGATGGATTTGGACAGAAGTCTTATGATAACCTGATGAAGTCAATTGAAAACGCAAGAAAGGTCGCGATGGCTAAGTTTATATACAGCCTTGGTATAAGTGGAATTGGTCTTGCAAATGCAAAAGTAATCGTTTCCTATTTTGAAAAGGATTTTGAACGTATTATTCATGCGACGGAGGAAGAATTGGTTGCGATTGATGGAATCGGAGAGGTGTTAGCCAAAGCATTTTGTGATTTTTTTGCCAATCCACAGAGAATGCAGATTGTGAATGAATTACTTGCGGAGATTACTTTTGAAAAGGAAGAAAATGATTCGGAGCAGACATTAGAAGGTAAGACTTTTGTTATAACAGGCAGTGTGGAGCGGTTTGCCAATCGAAATGAATTAAAAGATTACATTGAAAAATTAGGAGGTAAAGTAACAGGATCTGTATCAAAGAATACAGATTACCTGATCAATAATGATGTTACCTCGAATTCTTCCAAAAATAAAAAAGCAAGAGAACTTTCCATTCCGATTCTTTCAGAAGAAGAATTTGTAAGAATTGCAAATGGAGAAGATATAATAGGATAGATAGAAAAGAGGAAATGTTATGCCAATTAGAATTGATAATGATTTACCGGTAAAAAAGATACTGGAGGAAGAGAATATATTTGTGATGGATGCAGACCGGGCAATGAGTCAGGATATTCGTCCGTTGGAAGTTGTGATTCTTAATCTTATGCCATTGAAGGAAGATACGGAATTACAGTTACTGCGCAGCCTTGCAAATACACCATTGCAGGTTAATATTTCATTTATCCGTACGGGAACATATGAACCCAAAAATGTTGCCAGAAAACATTTGGAACGGTTTTATACAACATTTGAAGAGATTAAGAACCGTAGATTTGATGGTATGATCATAACCGGTGCACCGGTAGAAAAGATGGATTTTGAAGAAGTGGAATATTGGGATGAACTGACTAAGATTATGGACTGGTCAGAGATAAATGTGACATCGACGCTTCACATTTGCTGGGGAGCACAGGCAGGTTTATATTATCGGTATGGTGTCAGAAAATATCTGCTTCCGGAAAAATTTTCCGGTATCTATAAACATTATACGTTTCATAAGCGGACACCATTGGTGAGGGGATTTGATGATTTCTTCCTGGTGCCACAATCCAGATATACCGGCGTGAGCAAAGAAGATATTGTGGCGAATGACAAATTAGAGATTGTTTCAGAAAGTGAGATTACCGGACCATATCTGATCATTGCAGAAGGTGGTAAGAATATTTTTGTTACCGGACATCCGGAGTATGATACGATGACGCTTGATCAGGAGTATAAGAGAGATGTAGACAAGGGCTTGAATCCGAAAATACCATGCAATTATTATCCGGATGATGACCCGTCGCAGACGCCGATCAAATCCTGGAGATGTCATGCCAATACCTTGTATTTCAATTGGTTGAACTATTACGTTTACCAGGTAACCCCATACGTATTGTAATCTTATTCCCTTGCACAGCGTAAGTAACGGACGTGCGAAACGGATAGAATATGAAAGCAGTTGTACGATGATAACTAAATA
>ERZ779865.827-NODE-827-length-25561-cov-3.656943_pt1 | contig 25561 bp, 18 predicted proteins | sample MGYA00433088_ERZ779865 | MGnify/ENA primary metagenome ERZ779865 (study PRJEB29588, sample SAMEA2151703) | human gut metagenome | biome: human gut; feature: human-associated habitat; material: faeces | place: Denmark | collected 2008/2010 ... | reverse complement strand
AAAAATTCCACAGTCAGTATATAATCTTGCCGTCGAATCGTTATAGTTTCCGGTTCCAAGATGAACGTATCTGCGGATACCATCCTCCTCCCTGCGGACAACAAGCGCAATCTTACTGTGCGTTTTCAGACCCACCAGTCCATAGATAACATGGCAGCCTGCCTGCTCAAGTTTTTTTGCCCAGACGATGTTATTCTCTTCATCAAAACGTGCTTTTAACTCCACTAAAACCGATACCTGTTTACCATTTTCTGCTGCCTGTGCCAAAGATGCAATGATCGGCGAATTGCCGCTGACACGGTAAAGTGTCTGTTTGATTGCAAGGACATCCGGGTCTGATGCCGCCTGACGGATAAAATCAACGACCGGATCAAAGGTCTGATACGGATGATGTAAGAAGATATCGCCCTTCCGGATCAATTCAAAGATATTTTCTCCCGGTTCGATCTTTGGATTTTTCTGCGGCGTATACGGTTTATAGCGCAGATGATCACAGCCGGGAAGTCCATACATTTTCATCAGAAATGTCAGATCGATCGGCCCCTGGATACAGAAGATATCTTCTTCTGCAACTTTTAGTTCATCCTTTAAGAAACGCAGCAGGCGTTTGTCAATTCCACTCTCCACCTCAAGACGGATCACTTCTCCCCACTGTCTCATTTTTAACTGTTTCTGGATCTCTTTTAACAGATCCTCCGCCTCGTCCTCATCGATCGTCAGATCGGCATTCCGCATGATACGGTACGGATAAGCACAGAGCACTTCATAATTTAAGAACAGTTTATCAATATTTTTCTCGATGATCTGCTCTAACAGAATAAAACATTTTGCATTTTCTTCCTCTGACGGGATCTGTACCAGTCTCGGAAGAACCCCCGGAACCTGTACCGTTGCAAAATCCAGTTCCTGTTTTTCGCTCTTTGTATTCTTTTTCGAAAGAAGTGCCGCAATATTTAACGTCTTATTGCGGATCAGCGGAAACGGACGCGATGCATCTACCGCCATCGGTGTCAGTACCGGATAGACATTTTCCTCAAAATAACGGTCCACAAACTTTTTCTGTTCCTCAGTCAGATCTTCAAACGCATCGATAATATGGATCTGTTCTTTCTTAAGTAACGGAAGCAGCGACCTGTTATAAGTGTTATACTGCAGATCTACCATCTCCCTTGTTTTTTCGTTGATGGCAGCAAGCTGTTCTGAAGCCGTCATTCCGGCAATGTCTTTCTTCTTATAGTTAGCATGTACCATATCTTTTAAGGAAGCAACACGCACCATGTAAAATTCATCCAGATTTGAGGAAGTGATACTGACAAATTTCAGGCGTTCCAAAAGCGGGATACTCTTATCGCGTGCTTCATTCAATACCCGGTTATCAAATTTTAACCAGCTTAATTCTCTGTTCTCGTAATACTGTGGATTTGTAAAATCTTTTTCCTTTTCCATAGTGTCCTCCATCTAATACACACGTTTCTCCTTGACGACCGGTTTAATACTGAATATGTTTTCAAAGTAAGAAACCTTAGCATCAAACAGTGCTTTTTCCAGTGCAATATCATCATCTGTCTCGATTGTGATCACCAGTTCTTTTCCTTTTACTGCTGCACGCACATTTTTGAATTTCTGCTTATGACTGCGATCCATCGCATTGGATACGCGTAAAATTGCAGAAAGTTTTGCAATAACAACATAACTCTCACGGCTGATATCACTCTCAAAATCTTCATAGGCCGGCAGCGGATAGGTATTGTATAAAACCGTATACGCCACGATCTCACGTTCCATATGCGTAAGACCGATGATTTCCGACGCCATAATAATGTCATAGGAACACAGCGGTCCGTTTGCAAGACTGATATATTTTCCGCAGTCATGCAGGATTGCTGCCACCTGAAGCAAAAGCCTCTCCCTCTTTCCAAGCCCATGGATTTTTTTCATTGTATCAAAAATCAGTGTTGCCATCTGTGTCAATGCGTCAATATGCGGCGAATAACTCATATAACGTGCAGATAAATTTCTTGCTGCCGAAATGACATCTGCGTCAAAATCGTGTGTCGGTTTGCAAAGTTTATGCTTCTGTGCATAATCATATGCAATACCATCGCTTACAATGACACCCGGCGCCCAGATTTTTTCGGCTTTCATTTTACGTGCCATACATTTAAAAATGATCATGTACGGAATGATCAGGGAATCATTTTCATTTGACAAGTTTAGTTCTTCTGAAATCTGCCCGACTGTTTTTTTGTCAAGTCCATCCAGAAACGCCAGAAAATCCTTGGTTTCCATCAAATTCACATGTTTTTTCCCAGTGACTTTTCCGGCAACCTCCATAATATAGTCTCCGATAATGATCAGGTTCTTCACCTGTTCCGTAAACATTGCCATAAACACATTTAGTTCTTTTTCCACCAGTTCTTCGATCTGCAATTCATACTGCTGCAGACTGCTGCTTTTTTTTGCAAGCTGTTCCTGCATCCGCATGGTTCCAAGTCCCAGATGCTGTGTGGTGATTACTTTGCCCTTAGAAAAAATTGTGATCTGCATTCCACCACCGCCGACATCCACAACCGCCGCTCCTGTTTTTATCAGTTCCTCAAACTCGCTGCGCATTGCAACTGATTTGTAGCTGATAAAACGATGTTCCGAGTTACTCAAGACATGAACCGTCAGTCCGGTACGGATGCGGATCTGATCTAAGATAAACAATTCATTGCTCACATCCCTAAGTGCTGCAGCCGCATATGCCTCGTAACCGTCCACCCGGTATTCTTTCATAATACTCGTAAACTGTTCTAATGTATCACAGAGTGCTTCCACCAGTTCATATCCGATCACCCCACGCGAATACGCATCCCGTCCAAGCCCGATCCGGCTCCTGATATAGTCAATTTTACGAATACTTTTTCTGGCAGAAATTTCAAAAATTTTCAAGCTTACCTCATAAGAGCCGATATAAATCGCTGCGAATGTATGAATTGCCATATTTTATCCTCCTGCTTCACGCGTACAAATTATTCCTGTTTTCCAAGCAGATAATTAATAAACTGCTGTGCTGTTCTTCCCGACAGTCCGCCATGGGCAAGCTCCCATTTATTTGCCTCGGCAAGAAGTGTCTCTTCCTCCATTGTAATACCATTCTTTTTTGCAAGGGATACCACAATATTCTGAAACTCTTTTTTGCTCGGTGCTCCAAAATAAATAGAAACACCAAATCTTGCATACAGGGACAACTTCTCCTGTACTGTATCCGAAGTATGCATGTCCTCCCTTACTTCCTCTTTGTCGGAGAAGGTCTCACGGATCAGATGGCGTCTGTTTGAAGTCGCATAGATCAAAACATTATCCGGTTTCTTCTCAAGACCTCCCTCGATGACTGCTTTCAGATATTTATATTCAATCTCAAATTCCTCAAATGACAGATCATCCATATAAATAATAAATTTGTAATTGCGGTTTTTAATCTGTGCGATCACGTCATTTAAATCGCAGAACTGATGCTTGTACACTTCGATCAGTCTCAATCCCCTGTCGTAATACTGATTTGCGATTGCCTTGATACTGGTGGATTTTCCGGTTCCGGCATCTCCGTAAAGCAGGCAGTTATTTGCCTCTTTTCCCCGGACAAAACTTTCTGTATTATCGATCAGCTTCTGTTTGGCGATCTCATATCCAACCAGATCATCTAATTTTACATGTGCAATATTCGTAATCGGTACGATCTGTGCACCATCTTCTTTGTGCAGCACACGGAATGCCTTATGTAAGCCCAATTTTCCAACACCAAATTCTCCGTAAAACTCCGTAACGGCATCTTTAAAATCCTCTGCATCGGCCGCCTGCTCTAATTTTTTTGTCAATTCACAGATACGGTCACGGATTCTCTTGTTAAATAATTTTCCGCTGTCACTTGCGCTCTCATAATGAAGCATCGCATCCATGCAGTCGATCTCATAATCTTTTGCCAGTTCCGTAAAGTCAAAATCAAATAAATCTTTCATGATCTTAAAGTCATGCAGTGCGATCTGGTTGACAGATCCTTCCATGCCGCCCCGGATCTCACAGCCACGGCTATAAGCATTCTCATTATTGACCAGGATAAATGCAATAAAATTATGCCAGAGATTTCCTTTAAAGCCATGACTTACAGCGAGTTCTGACAACTGATTAAAGCATTCGTAAAGCAATGCCTCAATATCCTCTCTGTTATAATATTCATTCTCATAATTTTCCATGATCCATGCCATGTTATAGAATAATTTTCCGTTTTCAAAATTTTTATATAAGATCAGATTTTTTGTGCTTTTCATGATTTGCTCCATTTCTTCGTATGAAAATCTTATTTTCACACATTTCTTTTGTTCTAGTAATTTCCAAGAATCTTAAGTCCTAACGTCTCCTCTGCCAGCCCCCTTAAAGCATTCTGTACTGCCGCATCATTCAGATTACCCTCAAAGTCAACAAAGAAACGATACTCCCAGTTTTTCCCCTGCACCGGTCTTGACTCGATATGATTCATGTTGATGCCATTGTAAATAAAATGAGACAGCATATGGTAAAGGGAACCGCTCTCATGCATACCTTCAAAACAGATGCTGATTTTTTCTGCCTTTGAGGTAAATACACGTTTACCGGATACAATGATAAAACGGGTTGCATTCATCTTGTTATCCTGGATGCACTCATCTAAGACCTTAAGTCCGTATATATCTGCCGTCAGGCTGCTTGCGATGGCTGCTTTGTGTTTTTTCCCATCCTCTTTTACTTTTTTTGCTGCCATGGCCGTATTTTTCAAGCTGTGTTTTTCCCATTCCCGATGACTTTCAAGATATCTGCCACACTGCATCAGCGCCTGTGGGTGGGAATATACATCCGTGATATCGGAAAGCTGTGCATCCGGCAGCCCGAGCAATGCATGGTTGATCTGTATAATCTGTTCCCCCACAATACAATTATCATATTCTACCATCAGGTCATAATTTTCAGATACGATACCCGCCGAAGAATTTTCAATCGGAAGCACTGCATAATCTGCATCTCCGTTCTTGATCGCCTCCATGGCATCCCGCCAGGTCTCCACATGATAACTGTCTGTCTGCTCTCCAAAGTACTCTCTCAATGCGAGCTGGCTGTATGCTCCTTCTGTTCCCTGAAATACAATGCGCGCATTTCGATAGTCTAAACTTTCCACCTCTGTAAAGTCAGGTTTCTCATACATACCGTGTGCTGTCAGCAGCTGATACTGTCTTTTTCTGCTCATCGACATAATCTGCTCAAACAATTCACGGATTCCGTGTTTATTAAACTCTGTTTTTCCAAGTGCTGTCAGTGTTGCAAGTTTTGAATCTTCGCGTTCTTTATCAAATACTTTTTTGCCGGTATTGATCTTATATTCTGCAACACCCGCAGCAATCTCCATTCTCTCCTGATATAAATCTACGATCTGTCTGTCAATGACATCAATCTGGTCTCTTAATTCTTTTAAATCTTTCATGGATTCCACCTTTATTTTTAGTATTACTTCTACTATATTACATTAACGTAGCAATATCAAGGGCAGAAAAAGTCATATTCCATATGAAAAATATAGTATTCGTGCTCTGAAAATGCTATAATAAACACAGATGAGAAGCAAATCAAACACATTGTCACGTCAGCATAAAATGCTCTCAGAATGGAGGCCTTATGAAAAAAGTTATCACGATTCTCTTAATTATCCTCGTACTCGCCGCCGGTGTCGGTTTTGGTGTCTGCCACCACAAATCAAACGAGACAAAATTCAATGACGATTACAGAAACGGCAACACGGCCGGCAATCTCTACAATGCCGGCATCTTCTGCACAGCAGCCGACGGCACGATTTATTTTGCAAACCCTTCCGACAACAGCAAACTATACTCAATGAACAGCGACGGTTCAGACCTTACAAAGATTTCTGATGATGTTGCCACCTTTATCAATGCAGATGACAATTATATTTACTATGTGCGCAACAATCCGGTTTTTACCGAACCGTTTTCATTTTTGACGATCAATACAGACAGTCTCTGCCGGCTTGACCGCAGCAAGCATAAAAAAAGCATTCTCCTTGATTCTTCCGCGAGTCTTTATGCCTCTTTAGTCGGAAATAAGGTTTATTACCTTCACTATGATGACAAAGACTTTACCACTTTCTATGAAGTCGGCATCGACGGGGCAGACAGTCATCAGGTAGACAAGACACCGTACCGTCCATGCTCCGTCGTCGGACAGTACATTTATTTCAATGGCGTATCAAACGATCACAATATCTGGCGTTTTGATACGGTTACTGACACCTCGGAGCTCGTTCTGAAAGGCAATTATTACATGCCAGCCGTAATCGATGATACGATCTTTTTCTTGGACAATGAAAACAATTATACACTTGCAAGCACAGATCTCTCCGGCAGTTCGGCCATCACAACACTCAGCGACGACCGCATTGACTGTTATAACATTACCGGAAACTATATTTATTTCCAGCGTAACAGTACAAGTACTCCTGCACTCTGCCGGATGAAAACTGACGGTAGTGATTACACTGTGATTGCAGAAGGCAACTATACCAACATCAATGCAACCGAAACAGATGTCTATTTCAGGGATTTTGCATCCGGTGTGATGTATCGGACACCGATTGCTGATCCTTCTGACGTTGAGGTTTTCAATCCGGGCACAGGCTCTTCCGACAAGTAATCCTGCACCGGATCCGTAAATTCATTTTATGTAAAAAAACACAGGGGACTTTCCGTTATCCCCTGTGTTTTTTCTATGCAAAATCAAACAAAGAGAGCTGGTTTGACTCCGGCATATCGCCGAGCAGTCCCAAATCGCCCATCAGGTCAATGACCGTCTTCGTCGCCTTTGTTCTCTGTCTGAAATCATCTCTGGATAAGAATTTCCCATCCTTTGCCGCTTCCGCCACTGCGATCGCAGCATTATCTCCCATACCGTCGATCGTATTTAATGCCGGCATCAGTTTTCCGTCAATGATCTGGAAACGATCCGGTTTTGCCCGGTAAATATCGATCGGTGTAAAATCAAATCCTCTCGCATACATTTCCTGTACGATTTTCATATCACGATAGACATCCTGTTCCTTCTTGGAAAGCGAATCTTTTCTGCGCTCGTAATCTTTCTGGAAATAGGTAAGGCGCTCTCTTCCCTGACACATGATCTCGTAGTTAAATCCGGTCGCACGGATGGAAAAATATGCTGCATAATAGGCAAGCGGGTAATATACTTTGCAATATGCGATACGCCATGCCATCATAACGTAAGCCGCCGCGTGTGCTTTCGGGAACATATATTTAATCTTTAAACAGGAATCAATATACCACTCCGGCACGTCATGCGCACGCATTTCAGTCTTCCACTCTTCCTTTAAGCCTTTTCCTTTTCGCACCGACTCCATGATCGTAAAGGACTGCTCACTGTCAAGTCCCATCTGGATCAGATAGATCATGATATCATCACGCGTACAGATTGCGGTGGAAATCGTTGCTAATCCCTGTTCAATCAAGGTCTGTGCGTTGCCGAGCCAAACATCTGTACCATGGGACAGACCGGAGATACGAATCAGATCCGAAAACTCCTGCGGCTTGGCATCAATAACCATCTGCATAGCGAACTCTGTACCAAACTCCGGAATACCAAGGCATCCGAGCGGGATACCCCCGATATCCTCCGGTGTAACACCGAGTGCCGATGTATTTTTAAATAAGGACATGACCGCCTCATCATCAAGCGGGATCGTAACCGGGTCAATCCCCGTTAAATCCTGCAGCATACGGATCATCGTCGGATCATCGTGTCCGAGAATATCAAGTTTTAACAGATTGTGGTCGATCGAGTGGTAATCAAAATGTGTGGTAACCGTCGCAGTTGTCATATCGTTTGCCGGATGCTGCACCGGAGTAAAGGTGTTGATTTCCTCTCCCACAGGAAGTACGACGATACCACCCGGATGTTGTCCGGTTGTTCTCCGGACGCCGACACAACCCTGTACGATACGGTCAATCTCACAATTTCTCTTGTGGATACCGCGTTCTTCATAATAATTTTTAATGTAACCGAATGCTGTCTTATCCGCAAGCGTACCGATCGTACCAGCACGGAATGTCTGTCCGTAACCGAAAATAACCTCGCAGTACGCATGTGCTTTACTCTGATATTCACCTGAAAAGTTCAAGTCGATATCCGGCTCCTTATTTCCCTTAAATCCAAGGAATGTTTCAAACGGAATATCAAATCCGTCTTTGACTAATTTTTCGCCACAGACCGGACAGATCTTATCCGGCATGTCACATCCGCTTCGTCCGGAAAATGCTTTTACCTCCGGTGAATCAAAATCACTGTACTTGCAGTTTGGACAACGGTAATGTGCCTGAAGCGGGTTTACCTCCGTGATACCGGACATCGTTGCTGCAAAAGACGAACCTACCGAACCACGTGATCCAACCAGATACCCATCCTCGTTTGATTTCCACACCAGTTTCTGTGCAATGATATACATAACCGCATATCCATTGGAAATGATGGAGTTTAATTCCCTGTCTAACCGTTCTTTTACGATTGTCGGAAGTTCTTCCCCATACATGCTGTGCGCCTTGGTGTAACAGATATCACGCAGCATCTGGTCTGAATTTTCAATGACCGGGGGACATTTGTCCGGACGGACCGGTGCAATTTTTTCACACATATCCGCGATCTTATTAGGATTGGTAATGACAACTTCCTCCGCTTTCGACAAACCGAGATATTCAAATTCTTTTAACATTTCTTCTGTCGTGCGAAGGTAAAGAGGCGCCTGGTCATCTGCATCCTTAAATCCTTTTCCCGCCATGATGATACGACGGTAGATTTCATCCTCCGGGTCGAGGAAATGCACATCGCAGGTTGCAACGACAAGTTTTCCAAAGGTCTCTCCTAATTTTACAATACGGCGGTTAATGTCCTGCAGTTCCTCGATCGTACTGACGGATTCCTTGTCGCTTTTTAACATAAACTCATTATTACCAAGCGGCTGGATCTCTAAATAATCATAAAACTTTACCAGCCTTATGATCTCCTCCTCCGGCCGTCCGCCCACAATTGCACGGTAGAGTTCTCCCGCTTCACAGGCAGAACCTAAAAGCAGACCTTCGCGGTATTTTACAAACTCACTCTTTGGCACACGCGGTCTTTTGTTGTAATAAGTCAGGTGTGACAATGAGATCAGACGATACAGATTGATACGTCCGATATCATTCGTTGCAAGGATGATCGCATGATAAGTGTTCATTTTCATGATGGTTTCCGGTGAAGCCTGTCCCATCTGGTTCACTTCATCTAAAGTTGTCATTCCGCGGTCATGGAGCATTTTTACAAATCTCACAAAGATCTCTGCCGTACAGCCCGCATCATCCACTGCGCGATGATGGTTTTCCAAAGAAACTCCAAGTGCTTTTGCCACGGTATCGAGTTTAAAACGGTTTAACTGTGGCAGTAAAATTCGCGCTAAAGCAACCGTATCAATGATTGTAAACTCTTTCTCAATCCCCTGTCTCTCGCAGTTTTTGATGATAAAACTCATATCAAAATCTGCATTGTGTGCGACCATGATCGCATCCCCGCAAAACTCCATGAACTGTGGCAGGATCGTCTCGATCTTTGGTGCATCGATCACCATATCATCACGGATGGAGGTCAGCTCCTCAATCCGGTATGGGATTGGCACTTCCGGGTTCACAAACGTGGAAAAACGATCCGTGATCTCCCCATGTTCCACTTTTACAGCACCGATCTCTATGATTTTATTTTTATCCGGAGAAAATCCGGTCGTCTCAAGATCAAACACCACGTAGGTATCGTCGAGATTCTGATTCCTGGAATTAGTGATGATGTCCTTTAAATCATCTACCAGATATGCCTCTACACCATAGATCACTTTAAAATCATCATCCGGTGAAATCGCATGGTTTGCATCCGGGAATGCCTGCACATCTCCGTGGTCAGTGATTGCAATCGCTTTATGTCCCCATTTCATTGCACGCTTTACGATATCTTTCACCTCAGAGACACCATCCATGTCGCTCATCTTGGTATGGCAGTGCAGTTCCACACGTTTCTCAGGGCTCGTATCCATACGGATCGATGTAAAATCTGCAATCTTTTTGATTCCGACAATGGAACCGATCGTAAGTTCGCTGTCAAATTTATCGATAGTTGTAACACCCTTAATTTTTAAAAAGGCACCTTTTTTCACACCCTCAAGCAGTTCCGGCAGCTGATCATTTCTGGTAAAAATCTTTAAAACGATAGAGTCAGTAAAATCCGTTACCGACATAATCACAATCGTTTTTTCATTACGGATTTCCCGCGTTTCAAGTGTCATAACCTGACAGCGTATTGTAACCTCTCCCATTTCCCCGACAATCTTTTCGATTGGAATTGTTTCATCGTCAAAATCTTTTCCGTATAATACATCCGGGTTGTCAGATTTCTTGTATCCACCATAAGAACCGCCATCATATTTTTTTCGAAATTCTTTCTTGCCGAACGCATTTTCTCCTTTTTGTCCGGCATTTTTTTCATGATTTCCTGCAGCGACAGATTCTTTTGTATGATTCTGTTCTTTTGCAGCAGTTTTTATCGCTGTTTCTGCAGCCTGAGAGGAATTTTCATCCTGCACATTCACTTTCGCCGGCGCATCATCCTCATGGAGCTGCACGCGTTTTAATATGTTTTTGATTTCAAACTGAATCTGTAAGTCACTGTTTTTCTTGTGTTTACTCTCTTTCGGTTCTTCAAAGGCAAGTTCCACCGAGAGATCAAGCCCACAACGCTCACAGACCACTTTCTCTAAAAATTCAACGATCTCATGCGATCTGGTCTGTGCAATGATCGTATTCTCAAGTGTCAGCAAAAGGTGGGAGTCTCCCGTAAATTCCATTTTCGCGGAGCGCAGCAGATTGTATTCCATCAGACTGTAATTTTTCAGTTCCTCTAAAATACTGTCCTTATACAGATCCATCAGTTTCTCTGCGGTATACTGCTCCGATAACTGATATTTTTCAATCACCTTAACATCCATGTGACGGTTTTTAAAAATCTGATCATGTATGTTTTTTTCCAACTGATATATATTCTTTTTATGTATCAGACGCGTACCGTTTAAATAGATCCGGATGTGATCTTTTTCATGATTCATTCCGACCTTGGTGACTTCCGTCTCTGATAACAGTTTTTTCATATCTCCGTTCACTTCCAGTGTCGGAAATACATCAAAAAACATTTTTGTCATGTTTTTCCCAACTCCAACTTACTTAATTCTCATTCCAGTGCAGCAGTTCATAGCGGAGACTCTCTAGCAGTTCAGATTCCGGCACTTTTTTGTAGACTTCTCCATGTTTGATGATAAGTCCCTCTCCGATGCCTCCGGCAATTCCAATATCCGCCTCTTTTGCTTCGCCCGGTCCATTGACTACGCAGCCCATAACGGCAACTTTGATGTCTAACGGAATATCTGCCACCATATTTTCTACCTGATTTGCAAGTCCGATCAGGTCAATTCTGGTTCTTCCACAAGTCGGACAGGAAACAACTTCAATGCCGCCCTTACGCAGCCCTAACGTTTTTAAGATCAGCTTTGCAGATTTGATCTCCTCTAACGGATCTCCGGTCAGTGACACACGGATCGTATCACCGATGCCCTGATGTAAGATCAGTCCAAGACCGATTGAGGACTTGATATTACCGCTGATGATCGTTCCCGCTTCTGTAATGCCGACATGCAGAGGATGATCTGTCTGTTTTGCGATCAGTTCATGTGCCTTCACGCACATCATAACATCCGAGGATTTGATACTGATGACGAGGTTGTCGTATCCCATATCCTCGATCATTTTTACTTTATCTAATGCACTCTCAACAATTCCTTCTGCAGTGACACCATGGTATTTTTCTACCAGCTCTTTTTCTAAGGAACCACTGTTAACACCGACACGGATCGGAATCTGCCGTTCTCTCGCTGCATCCACAACCGCCTGCACACGCTCCCTGTTTCCGATATTTCCCGGATTGATACGGATCTTATCTGCACCATGCTCGATTGCCGCGATCGCTAAACGGTAATCAAAATGAATATCTGCCACGACCGGGATTGCCACCTGTTTTCTGATCTCTGTCAGCGCCTCTGCCGCTTCCATCGTCGGAACTGCACATCTTATGATATCACAGCCTGCTGCCGCAAGTTTATTGATCTGTGCCACTGTAGCAGCAACATCTTCTGTCTTTGTGTTTGTCATTGACTGGATCAGAATCGGATTACCTCCTCCGATCACTTTTGAACCAATTTTTACTGTCTTTGTTTTCACTGTACTTTCACCTCTACATGAAAATTTTTCGAATATCGTTAAACATTACAACCACCATCAAAAGCATTAAAAGCATAAGTCCTATAAAATGCACCATGCCCTCTTTGTCCGGATCAACCTTTTTCCCCCGGATCGCCTCAACGATCAGAAACACCAGTCGTCCACCGTCCAATGCCGGAAGCGGCAGCAGGTTCATAACACCAAGGTTTGCCGAGATCAGAATACAGATATAGAGCATCTGTAAAAATGCCGCATAATAACCGTAGGAAACACTCTCCTCATAGCTGTCACCGATCGCATCGACAAGCCCGACCGGACCACTCATATCATTTAAGGTAACACCGCCTGTGGCAAGCATTTTTAAGCTTCCAAACGTCGTATCGATCCAGTATTTTACCTCATATCCACTGTACAGAAGATTCTTAAACACATTTCCTTTCTCCACTTCACCGCCGACAAAACCATAGCGGTATCTGCCAAGTTCTTCATCATACAGCGGTGTCAGCTCTGCCGTATATCTTTTTCCGTCACGCTCATAAGTCACTTCCACGGTCTCCCCCGCATGGAACATGGAGTAAGAACTGACTTCCCGGTAAAAATGAATATGTTTTCCGTTCATTTTTACAATAACATCCCCCGCCTGCATACCTGCCTGTTCCGCTGCAAAGCCCTCGCTGACCTCTGTGATCTTAGGGACATCATATCCATTGCAGGAAAGAAGGATAAAAGAAAAGACAAATGCCATGATAAAGTTAAACACCGGTCCGGCGGCAACCACACTGATCCTTGCCCAGACAGACTTTTTGCCAAATGCCCGGTCATCTGTACTCTCGCCGTCTTCTCCCTCCATCATACAGGCACCTCCAAACGGAAGCAGTTTTAAGGAATATTTCGTTTCTCCCTTCGTCACGCCCAAAATCGTCGGTCCAAGTCCGAGACAGAACTCATTGACACGGATCCCATTTGCCTTTGCCAGTGAAAAATGTCCAAGTTCATGAAATATAATAATGATACTGAAGATCAATAATGCGATAATAATTTTCATCCGTTTTTAATACCTTTCCATTCTGCCTCTAAGCCCATTTCTGCCCGATATATTCGTATACTGCCTGCTCTGTTTCTAATACCTGATCTAAAGTTGGATCGCTGATATATGCCACATGCTCCATGCAGTCTTCAATGATCTCCGTGATCTGTGGATATCTGATCTTTTGGTCTAAAAACATTGCCACAGCACGTTCATTTGCCGCATTAAATACTGTCGGCTGGCTGCCGCCCTTTCTCATTGCATCATATGCTAATGCCAATCCTCTAAATATCTTTGTATCCGGTTTCTCAAATGTCAGACTTCCCAGTTCAAAAAGATCAAGTCTCTTTCCTGACATTTTTCTGCGCTCCGGATAATAGAGTGCATACTGGATCGGCAGACGCATATCCGGTGTTCCAAGCTGTGCAATTACTGCGCCATCCTCATATTGGACAGCTGAATGAATCACACTCTGTGGGTGAACGACCACTTCAATCTGATCTAATTCCACACCAAAAAGCCACTTTGCCTCCATAACCTCAAGTCCCTTGTTAACCAGTGTTGAGGAGTCAATGGTTATCTTTCTTCCCATCGACCAGTTTGGATGCTTTAGGGCGTCTTCTACTTTCATATTTGCAAGATCTTCTGCGCTTTTTCCACGGAATGGTCCGCCGGACGCCGTCAGAAGTATTTTTTCAATACGGTTGCCTTCATTCCCCTGCAGTGACTGGAAAATTGCGCTGTGTTCGCTGTCCACCGGAAGAATCGGCACATGATATTCCTTTGCCAGCGGAATGATAATATGTCCTGCCGTTACAAGAGTTTCTTTATTTGCCAGAGCAATTTTTTTGTCTGCTTTGATTGCGGCAACTGTTGGACGGATTCCCATCATGCCAACGATTGCGGTAACTAAAATCTCGCTCTCCGGATGAACCGCCACATCGATCAGTCCCTCCATCTTTGAGACTACTTTTGTGTCTGTATCTGCAATTTTGATCTTTAATGCCTCTGCAGCTTCTTCTTTGAAAACGCATACCAGTTTCGGGGAAAACTCCCTGATCTGCTGCTCTAACAATGCAATATTACTTCCCGCTGCAAGCGCAACGACCTCGATATCTTTCTGTTCTCTTACAATATCAAGTGTCTGTGTTCCTATCGAACCTGTTGAGCCTAAGATTGCTATTTTTTTCATACAAATCCTCTTTTCTAAACAACTTGTTTTCGCACTAATATCCTGTGTTTATAATACGATAAAATTTGCTGCAAGAAAATAAATGATCGGTGCTGTAAAGATCACACTGTCAAATCGGTCTAAAATACCACCATGTCCCGGAATCAGTTTCCCATAATCCTTGATCTCATAATTTCTTTTGATTGCGGAAGCAGTCAGGTCACCAACCATAGAAATCAATGCACCAACTGCACTGATCGCAGCCATGATCCATACATGCTGTGTGGTAACACCCATGGCATTTTTAAAGATCATTCCGTAGATCACAGTTAAAAGTGCAGCTCCAACCACACCGCCAACTGCGCCTTCCACAGATTTTTTCGGACTTAATTTCGGTGACATCTTATGCTTTCCTATCAGCATTCCCACACAATATGCGCAGGTATCACACCCCCAGGAACACAAAAAGATCAGCCATACGATATAAGCACCTGCGGTAAGCATTCTTGTCTGATACACATAAGAAAGCATCACTGCAACATAAAATACGCCAAAAAATACTGCCAACATCTGTTCTGTTTTGTACTTTGGATAAGTAAACACATAGCCAAACATCAGTACGATCAAAAATCCAAGAACGACCACCATAAAATCTGGAAGAAAATTCCATTTTAAATTACAGTAATATACGGTAGCTGCAAGATATCCCACAATCCCCGGAAGTTCTTTTTCAACGTGGAAGATACGATATAATTCAAACATACCAATGTATGAAATGATCAATGTTGAAAAAAGTAATACATCTCCTCCCGTGATAATTAATACCAACGCGGCTGCTACTAAAACGATACCGCTCAACAGTCTTGTTTTAAACATATATGAAAACCTGCCCTTTCCTCTTTCGGTCTATCTGGCATTCTCTGTCAGTCCGCCAAATCGTCTGTCTCTCTTATTATACGCCTCCACAGCTTTTTCTAATTCCTCTTTTCCAAAATCCGGCCATGGTACATCCGTAAAATAAAACTCGCTGTATGCAAGCTGCCACAGCAGATAATTAGAAAGCCTCTGTTCCCCACTGGTACGGATCAGAAGATCCGGGTCCGGGATTCCTGCCGTATCCAGATAGGAAGCAAACATATCTTCGTTTAACTCTGATAACTGCTGTTTTCCATCCTCCATATCCTGATACAGCTTTCGCATTGCCCGGATCATCTCATCTCTGCTTCCGTAATTAATGGCAATCTGTAAATTCAGTCCATCATTCTTCTTTGAAGCTGCCTCTAATTCTATGATCTGCTTCTGAAAACGTTCACTCAACCGGGTAGTATCCCCGATCACACGTACACGCATATTATTTTTGTCCGCTGTCCTGATACAGTTCTTTAAGTAACTTTCTAACAGCTTCATAAGTGCTGCTACTTCGCCCTCCGGCCTGTTCCAGTTTTCTGTTGAAAAAGCATACATGGTCAGATATTTGATTCCCATGTCATGAGCTGCTTTGCAGACGGTTTCTACATTTTTTGCTCCGACTGTATGACCATAATTTCTTGGCATTCCTTTGCTTTTTGCCCATCTTCCATTTCCATCAAGAATAATTGCTACATGCTGTGGAATTTTCATTCTATTCCTCCATTCTTCCCTGCATTCATACATAAAGTGAAAATGAGGACACGCCATTGTCATGTCCTCACCTCTATGTCCTGCACGAAAATATCTTATACTGTCAGGATTTCTTTTGTTTTTGCCTCAACAGCCTTGTCGATCTCCGTGATATATTTATCTGTCATTTTCTGTGCGCCGTCCTCTAACTCTTTCACTTCGTCCTCGGACACATCTGCAGACTTGCTTAATTTTTTGAAAGAATCATTGGCATCACGGCGGATATTACGAATTGCAACTTTTGCGTTCTCGCCTTTTTTCTTAACATCCTTTGCCAGTTCCTTACGTCTTTCTTCTGTGAGTTCCGGGAAAAGAAGGCGGATCACTTTTCCATCGTTTGTAGGATTGATTCCAAGATCTGATGTTAAGATTGCTTTTTCAATCTCTTTTACCATAGATGCTTCCCATGGCTGGATCTGAATCATTCTCGGTTCCGGAACATTGACGTTTGCCACCTGCTGGATTGCGGTTGGTGTTCCATAATAATCAACTCTTAACTTGTCAAGAACATGCGGATTGGCACGTCCGGCACGGATGCTTCCGAATTCCTCTGACAGGTTATTCATTGTTTTTTGCATTTTTTCATCAAACTGAACTAATCTCTCATCCATATTTTCATTCCATACCTTTCGCGGTTTTTATTACAATAGAATGCACACTTTGCGAATATTCTATCGTCCATAAGCTATACGGTTACTTTTGTACCGTTAAAATCGCCTGTCATGGCTTTCACAATGCTGTTTTCCTCATTCAATCCAAAAACGAACATTGGCATTTTATTTTCCATACACATGATTGACGCAGTCAGGTCAACCACCGCAAGTTTACGATCGATAACTTCCTGTATGGATACTTCACTGTATTTCACAGCGGAAGGGTTGATCTTCGGATCACTGTCATAAACACCGTCAATCGCCTTTGCAAGATAGATACCCTCTGCCTCCATTTCGATTGCACGAAGCACAATACCTGTATCAGTTGAAAAATACGGATGTCCGGTTCCTCCTGCGAAAAATACAACCATACCTTTTTCAAAATATTTGTTTGCACGATCTTTTGAAAATAATTTGGTCATGCTTCCGCACTCAAACGGTGTCAGAATCTGTGTTTTCATTCCAACAGAACGGAAAATTTCAGAAACATAGATACAATTCATAATCGTAGCGAGCATTCCGATCTGGTCTGCCTTGGTACGGTCGATAGTCTCACTGGTTCTTCCTCTCCAGAAATTACCTCCGCCGATCACAATGCCAACCTGAATCCCCTGGTCTGTGATCTGTTTTACCTGTCTCGCTACTTCTGTGACAGTCGGCTCATCAAATCCGGTATGTTTTTCACCGGCTAAAGCTTCACCGCTCAATTTCAAGAATACTCTTTTCATATCCGATTATTCGTTTCCTTTCTGAACATTGCTGTTAAACAGGCTCTGTACATCCACGTCAGAGTAGCACTGTGAGCAGAATCCCTCGATCACTGCACCGTTGTTGATCTGTACGGAACGTGATTTGATATTACCCATAACAACTGCGGATGTATCTACAACAACCGGTCCCTGTACATCGATATCACCTTTGATAGCTCCGGCGATTACTGCAGAAGTAGAAGTCACATTACCAATAATAACTGAACCAAGACCAATTTTAACGGTTCCTGTGCTGACAACCTCTCCCTCAATCTTTGCTGCATCTGCAAAGAACTCAGATGCACTGCTGTTTCCATTTACGACACCGGTTACAACTAATTTGCCGTTGCATCCTACATTTCCTTCTACCTGTCCTCTTACATCTAAAGAACCGTTTGATACAATATCACCTTTGATGATTGTTCCCTCTGTGATTACGGATACCTCATCAGATACCGGTATGCTCTGGTTATTAGTTACAGGTGCTGTTGTATTGTCAGCCATTTTTCTTTCCTCCTGGGTTGCTTCTTTAATATTTAAAACTGTTTCAGTTTTTTCCGGTACAGGTTCTGCCACTTTTTCCGGCTGTACACTTGGCTGTGCACTTGCATTCTGCGCTGCCATTTCTGCGGCACTCCTTGCTGCAGCTGCCTTCTCGGCTTCCTGCTTTGTCACCTGTTCCAACAGACCATCTAACTTGGAGAGCTCTGTTTCAACATCCACTTCCCCTTCTAACGTGTTAACGACAACATCCTCTTCGTTAGTGCCGGTTTCCAGGTTGTCATCTCCAGGCATCAATTCATTGACTGCCTGTGAGAAGTCGTCTTTAAAATCCTTGAAAAATCCCATGTTCATTCCTCCATTTATTCTCAGTTATTCCACTGTGTCTGCTTTCACATACTGAATAACCTGTGTATCTTCATCAATCGGTAATATTTGTGCGCCCATTCCCTCTAAAGCCTCAATCAAAGGTCCTAAAGCTTCTACCGTTGCTGACTTATCTGTTCCATCATGCAGTAAAACCACCGACGTTTTATATTTTACTACATCATCTGTCACATTTTCAACTATTTCCTCAGATGTATATGCAGTCGAAGCCCCATCTCCTGCCGATACATTCCAGTCATAGTAGATAATTCCCTGCGCATTAAGATAATGTATAAAATATTCCATCGGCACATTACTGATGAGATTGCTGCTTCCCCCCGGGAAACGATAATAAAGACTGTCCACTCCCGTGGTCTGCTTCAAAAAATTCTTCAGTGTCATATAATCCTGTTTAAATGCATCTTCCGACTGGTAGATTACACTATACTGGTTAGAATAAGAATTCATGCCAAGTGTATGACCCTCATCTACGATGCGCTGGTAAACCGGAATCATTTCTTCGTCCTGGCTTCCATTTACAAAGAAAGTAGCTTTTACATTATATTCTTCCAATACATCTAAAATCTCGGATGTATGTTCCGACGGTACATTGTCAAATGTTAAATATACTTTATGTAAATCGCCCTCCGATGCCATATTATCCTCATCGGGTATGCCTGTGGCAGGAGGTGTCACCTTATCCCAGGTCATCTCCGTCTGCATAACTTCCGTCTCTTCTGTTTCTTCTGCTATCACACCGCCATTTAACTTTGCCGCTGCGCCTGCATTGATCTGATCCGTATTCTGTTCACTACTGCTCGTTACCAGCCGGTCTATCTTATGTTCCAGTGACGCCATCTTGAAAAACAGTGTCACGATCAGGATCATGGAAAGAGCGATCCCCCCTGCCACGATCAAGATAATACCGTTTCGGATTCTTGCAATTCTCTTTCTCCGTTTCCGCTGGTAATTCAACACTTCTGAATCTTTATCCTGCATACAATACCCCCAAGGTAATCGTTAGTACTTATCTATTGTAACACATTTTTCTATTTTTCAAATAAAAAAGCGCAAAAAAATTGATTAATTTTTTCGCACTTTTTTTTATATTATCTGATTATTTTCACTTATATTTTACTATTTTATTTTCCAAGCATATTCGCAATAAAAAAACCGCCAATAAAAAGTAATATTCCAAGCAGAAGCTGTCCCAAACCGATGGAAACGATATTCATTCCGGACAACACCGCAATCGGCGATGATATAACCAGTCCCATAATCGCAAAATATGTCCTCCGCTCCTGTTTTTTTAATAAATATTCTACAAGTTTTGATACAAGGAATATTCCAAGCACCACACCGATGCCAAACGGAATGAGTACTGCCGCACAGGAAAACAGTTCTTCCCACTTAAGAGCCGGCAATGCTGCCAAAAATCCGCTGATTCTGTTTATGACCGGCGTATAATATCCAAGTGACATTAATAACATTGAACCGCTGACTCCGGGAATAACCATGGTTGCAGCAGCTACCGTTCCGACCAGAAACAGTGAAATGCTGCTTTGTATGCCGGGTTCTAAGGAAACATCCGCCCCCTGTTTCCAGAACTGCATCCAGACAACCAGCCCAAAGAACAATAAAAATAACAGCCCTTCCGAAAATGAAACACGTTTTCCCATTACTTTTGGCAGCAAAAGTGGTACTCCTCCAAAGATCAGACCGATAAACAACATTGCCGTTTCAAACGGAAACTCCTGAAAGAAGTATCCGATCACAAATGACAATCCCCCGATTCCACACAACATTCCGACTGCATACGGCAGCAAAAATTTTACGCTCTTTAAGAAATGCTTTGGCATTTCTGTCACCGCAGAGATCACATCCACGTATATTCCCATGGAAACCATCATGGTTCCTCCGCTGACACCCGGAATGATATTTGCAACACCGATTGCGATCCCTCGCAGCACATCTTTTAAAAATGACATATTTTTCCTCCAAATCCTGTTATTCTGCCAACCTTACTTCTGTCATCTCTTGTGCAATATTCAATGCATGATCTCCGATTCTTTCAAAATCAGTGAGCATTTCCGTGTAGAGAACACTCCCCTCACCAGATGCAGTTCCTTCCTGGATCCGGTGCATCATACGATTTCTATAATCTTCTGTCATGTCATCCATCTTTTGTTCGAGTGCTGAGACACGGCTTAATTCATCCAGTGCTTCCATATGTTCATTTAAAAGCAAAGTCAGAAGTTCCTCGCAGGTCTGCTGCATCTGCAGGATTTCTTCCCGTACTTCCTTTGAAAACCTGACATCTTTTTCTTTCAGCCACTCCGAATACCCGCAGATATTCATTGCGTGATCACTGATTCTTTCTACGTTGCTGGTCACTTTAAAATAGGCACTTAAAATCCTGCTTCCCTGTGTGTTGGTCTCATGTGCCATATTTGTGGATATGTACTTTGAAATCTCCCGGTTTAAAAAATCCACATATTCTTCTTTTTCTTCTACTTTCGGAATAAATCCATCATCACAGTTTAAAAATGCCACAAAACTGTCTGAAACATTTTTCTTTGCAATCCCAAGCATTCTTGCAATCTCTTTGTGCGTCAGTTCAAAATTGATCGCTGATACTCCGATTTTCCCCGCTGTCACCGGTTTCGTATTTTTTAAATATTTTAAATACATGCCTTCCTCAGGCTCGTCCACGTCTGGCAGAATCTTCTCTGCCAGTTTTGCCAGAAGATTTCCTGCCGGTAACAGCAATATCGTTGTCACGATATTAAACAGCGTATGCATATTGGCGATCTGTGCAGCCGGATTTGCCGGTGTAAATCCTCCCACCCAGGAAGTCAGCGGTGTCAGCATACAGAGTATGGTAAAAACTGCCGTTCCTATAATGTTAAACGAAAGATGGATGATCGTTGTCCGCTTTGCGTTCCGCCCTGTGCCAATGGACGCTAACACCGCCGTAATACAGGTACCAATGTTTTGTCCAAACAATACATACACCGCCCCGTAAAAGGAAATCGCGCCGCTTGCCGCCAACGCTTGAAGAATTCCGACCGACGCAGATGATGACTGGATCAACGCTGTAAAACCCGCCCCTGCCAAGATGCCAAGCAGCGGATTTGAAAATTTCGTCATCATATCAATAAACGCCTTGGAATCCCGAAGCGGCATCATTGCAGTGCTCATCATTTCCATTCCAATAAAAAGGACACCAAGCCCTGCTAAAATGCCTCCAACATTTCTTACCTTTGGCTGTTTTAAGAAGACAACCAGTACAACACCTAAAAATGCAATAAACGGTGCGACTGCTCCGGCATCAAGTGCAATCAACTGCCCTGTGATCGTCGTACCGATATTGGCACCCATGATCACACCCACTGCCTGACGCAGTGTCATCATACCCGAATTAACAAAACCAACTACCATGACTGTTGTTGCGGATGATGACTGTATGATCGCAGTGATCACCGCTCCAACTAAAACACCTAAGTAGCGATTTGTTGTCAGGCGTTCTAAGATCTGTTTCATTTTGTTTCCGGCAGCAGCTTCCATCCCTTGGCTCATCATATTCATGCCATACAGAAAAAGCGCCAAGCCTCCTAACAATGATGCAAATTCTTTTGCTCCCATTTTATCCCTCTTTTTTTGGTTATTGCAGCATTTTTATCCTGTCCTTGCGGACACATTTCTGCTGCTTTGCAACATACTTACTCAACATATCAGACGTATTTTTCACCGTCAACCGGGATATCGGATTCTTAACGCTTCCTGTATTCTTTTTATAAAATTTTTGTCAATTTTATGTAATCTTTGATTATATGTAATCTTTGATTATATGTAATCTTTGATTATATGTAATCTTTGATTGCGTATAGTCTTACAGTTGCAGATTATTTGTTATGCTTTCATCAAAATGACTGCTGCTTCAAGGCTCTCTAATGTAATATGATCTGCATCTGCCAGTTCGTTCCTTCCAGCATTTGACAGCAATATTTTTTCCGCAGTTCCAGGCAGTGATAATTTTACTGCATCTGTTCCATAATTTGCTGCCACAAGTATTTTCTGTCCGTTTTCTTTACCCATGCGCATAAATCCAAACACCGTATCTGTATCTTCGTAAACCGGCTCCACATTTCCGTATACAAATGTTTCTTTATATTCCGGTGATTTGCGCAGTGCGATCAGCTCTTTATAATGGGAAAGTACAGAGCCTTCCCTTCCCTCCTGCTCGCTGACATTGATTTCTTTATAATTCGGATTCATCGCAAGCCATGGTGCATGTGTGCTAAAACCGCCATTCTCATCTGCGCTCCACTGCATTGGTGTGCGGGCATTATCCCTGCTGTTTTCATAGCAGCATGCCAATGCCTCCTCTTTCGTGCAGCCGGCTTCGATTGCAACCTGATACTGATCTTTTGTACTGATATCATCATATTCTGAAATATCACTTCTATGACAGTTTGTCATACCGATTTCCTGTCCCTGATAGATAAATGGGATTCCACGCAGCAGGATGGAAGTCGTAGCAAGCATTTTTTTGCCCATCTCATTCTGTGCATATTCCGGAAGATAACGGCTCGCACCTCTCGGCTCATCATGATTTTCGATGATATTTGCTTTGAATCCAATACCCTCCATCTCTTTTTGGGAAGCAAACAGAATCTCACGCCAGCGTTTAAAATCCACCGGCTTGCTGTCATACCAGCCATGTTCCCCATAAGTCAGTTCATGTGCAGAGAAATCAAACATGCTTGAAAAATGTCCGTCATCTCCGACAAACTCCCGCAGTTCATCCTCCTTCATATTGAATACTTCCCCGACCGTGAATGCATCATATTTTTCAAACGTCTCATGTTTCATCTCTTCCAAGAATTCTCCGACGCCATCCGTCTCTTCCACCATCTTCACGCACGACACCAGACCGTCATCTCCATCCGGTTCAAAAGAAGGGAAACTGGTATCTTTCTTGATATTGATGATCGCATCAATACGAAATCCGCCAAGTCCCTTATCTAACCACCAGTTGATCATTTTGTAGATCTTATCGCGCACTTCTTTATTTTCCCAGTTCCAGTCCGGCTGCTCCTTTGCAAACATATGCAGATAATATTTATCGGATCCCGGCACCTGCTCCCAGGCTTTTCCGCCAAAATAAGAACGATAGTTGCTCGGTTCTTTTCCATCTTTTCCTTTTACAAAATAAAAATAATCCGCATATGGTCCGTCCGGATCTGCCAGCGCTGCCTTAAAGTATTCATGTTCGCTGGAGCAGTGGTTTACCACGAGATCCATTACAATGAACATATCACGCTTTTTCGCCTCAGCAAGCAGCTCATCAAACTCTTCCATGGTTCCAAATTCTTCTGCGATCTTATAGTAATCGGATATATCATATCCCTGATCGACAAACGGTGATTTGTAGATTGGTGAAAGCCAGATGATATCGATTCCAAGTGCCTTTAAATAGTCCAGTTTGGAAATAATTCCTCTTAAATCTCCGATACCGTCTCCGTTTGTATCAAGAAAACTCTTTGGATAAATCTGATAAGCTACCTTGTCATGCCACCATTTTCTTTTCATTCTGTTTGTTCCTCCTGCTTTCTTTTATTTCACTTTTTTGCATAATTCTGTTTTCTTTTTCAGCTGATGTGAATATTATATTTGTTTTTTATCTGTATTTCCGATTTATTTTATGTTTATATCAGCGTCTAATTCAAGTACGGACATTGTTGCAGGCAGACTATTCCCAGGCATGGAACTTAGCAATAATTTAAAAACACTTTTTAACAATAGCGTTTTCACGGTAGATTTCATTAACTCTATTAAATATGCAGTGATGGGAACAATTATCAGTGTGATTGTTTGCTCGATAGCAGGATATGCCTTTGAGATATACCATAATAAGGTAAAAGATCTGGTGATGAGCATTTTGTTGCTTTCCATTATGGTTCCTGTTGCAGCAACATTAATTCCACTGTATACAGCTTTCGGAAAGCTGAGCTTGTTAAGTAAAGGAATTGGATTTGTACTTCCATTTCTTTCCACGGCATTTCTGATTCTTCTTTTCAGACAAAGCACGAGAGCTTTTCCATTGGAACTTGTAGAGGCAGCAAGGATTGATGGGCTTGGAGAAGTAGCTATTTTTATTAAGATATACGTTCCAGTTATGCGTTCCACATTTGCAACGGGAGTAATTGTCAGCTTTATGAATATTTGGAATGATTATTTATGGGCGTTAGTTTGTCTTCAAAAAAAAGACAGCCAGACATTACCGTTGTTACTATCAAGTATGTTGGATGCTTATGTTATAGATTATGGTCAGATGATGTTGATTGCAAGCTTTACAACCCTCCCACTTGCTATTATTTTTTTCGCATTACAGAAGAATTTTACACAAGGAATTACAGGAGCAGTTAAAGGCTAAAGAGACGAGGGTATTCATGGATAAATGGATTAATCAGATAAAATTGCAAGATAGTGAAAATGTAAATAATATTGCATGCTTGGGATACAGAGCAATGTTTTCCGGATATGATGACTTTGCATCGGCTCAGAATTCCAGCGAAAATGACAATGAGAAAAGAATTTTGTCTTTGAATGGAATGTGGGATTTTTTCCTAGAACATAAGGTAAATAAATCCGTGCAGGAGCTGTTTGAAAGTGATTACAATTTTCAAAAAATAAATGTTCCATCGAACTGGCAGTTAGAGGGGTATGATTACCCTATCTATACAAATTCAAGGTATCCATTCGATGATATCCTGACAGAAAACGGAAAGCTATGTCCACCGTTTATACCGGAGGATAAGAATAGTATTGGAATTTATAAAAAGCTGTTCTCAATACCGGGGATAAAAAAGGAGGAGAAACCAGGAGAAGAAACCAGATGCATTATTCGTTTTCTCGGAGTTGAAAGTGCATTCTATGTTGGAATCAATGGAAAGATTATAGGATATCATTGTAATTCCTTCAGCCCGGCAGAATTTGATCTTACGAATTATCTGAATTATGATAAAATAAATGAGTTAAAAGTGGTCGTTTAT
>ERZ779865.826-NODE-826-length-25576-cov-5.742878_pt1 | contig 25576 bp, 18 predicted proteins | sample MGYA00433088_ERZ779865 | MGnify/ENA primary metagenome ERZ779865 (study PRJEB29588, sample SAMEA2151703) | human gut metagenome | biome: human gut; feature: human-associated habitat; material: faeces | place: Denmark | collected 2008/2010 ... | reverse complement strand
TTCCTTCACCTGGATCAAGACGAAGCATAACTTCACCTAATGATACAGCGTCAAATGTGCATTCTTCAGCTGGTCTTAAATTTAATTTCATTTTTTAGATACCTCCAAATAAATTTTTACATAATCATATTAACATATAATTTAGATTTAATCTATATATTTAAGTAAAGTTTTGTATAAAGCTGTCAATTTTCCACTGATTAAAAAGAATATTGGTAAGTTACATTATATATAAATTGAAATATAATGTATTATGTAAGATGTAATGCAATTTATAAAAAGTGAAATGTTAAAAAAATATACATAATTATTGAAAATAGAACTTTTTGCTTATTGAAAATATTGTGGAGATATTGTAAAATATTTCTAAAATAGTATACCAATGAATAATATTTATGAAATGAGGCATATATATGAGCAATATCAAGAAGTTAAGAAAACTCAAAATCCAATGGAAAATATTGCTTTCAGCAATGCTTGTTATATTCGTATTTGGCGGATATATGGTATTTGCTAAAGCTGATTCCAGTGTCACTGTATCAGTGACAACGACAGCAACAATTGTTAATCAGGGCACAGAGTCGAACAGCATCGTGGCAACTATGTCGGGAAGAGATGAGAATAATGTCAGTCAGGATTCACCGGATAATTATAAGCCGGCAGTAAGAAATCTTAAATGGACAGTATCCAACTCTGATATTATTAAATTTGTCGTAAGTGATAGTGCGGGAACTAAATATGCAGACACAGCAGAAGGCACTGCCAATCCTACAATATATGGTAATAGAGCAGGTAAGGCAACAATTACGGCTACATATTATACTAAGGCTTACGGACCAGACGGTAGCATTACTTATGAAGAAGAGCTTGGAAATGACTCTGTAGATATCATCGTTCCTTTAAAGATTAACAGCTTTAAGGCATACAGAAATGGTGTAGAGCTTACAAAAGAAGAAATGCTTTGTTATCAGGTAGGAGATATTATTGAGATAACATCTAATGCCAATGATACTAATAAAATATTTGTTGAAACAGACAATGATAAGACAGGAAGTCTTTCTAAAGATGGTATTGTAGAGAAAGTATCATCTTCAGGTGCTAAAGTAACACTTAAGATTGTCGGTGGTGGTAGAACTAATCTTAAAGTAAGAACAGCAGATGGTGATGGTATCAATTCTCTTACAGCAACATACCAGATAACATCAAAGGTCGAATACACTGATGGAGTTGCTAACTCAGAAGGACATTCTATTCAGAAGCTTTCTGATGGTACAAGATTTATTACATTATCAGATAAAGATTTTGAAGACTTTAAAGAAGAAGCAATTCCTTCTAATATTAAGTATCCAGCAACAGCAGGTGTTACATATGTATCATCAGATACAGACGTAATTACATATAAGGCTGGCAGCGTAAAAGGTGTTAACGCAGGTGTAGCCCAGGCAACAGCAGGTGTTGCAAGTAATGATGTACAGGGTAACATAGGCTGGGCGACCAAAGATGTAGTTAATGTTGTTGTACCATTTAAGAAGCTTGGCAATGATGTAAGCAATATGAATGTGGGTGACTCAATACAGCTTAAGACTTCTGCTAAATCAACAGAGGTTACCTGGTCAACATCTGATAACAGCGTACTTCAGGTTGATGCAACAACAGGTCTTGTTACAGCAATGGGAGCTGGTAAAGCTACTATATATGCAACAAGAGTTGACGATGAACTTTCAACAAAGTACAAGCTTAATAATCAGCTTTCTTATGAGATTACAGTTATCGATGGATTTGGCTTAAGCCTTACATCAATGAGTGTTAATATAGGTGATACACAGAACCTTGTGGCACTTGTAACTAATAATCCTAGCAAGGATGATATTACATTTACAGTAGAGAATCAGCCAGATGCAGCAGGAGTTGTTCCAACTGAGACTTTAATTAATGTAGTTCAGTCAGAAGACGGAAGAACATTCAAGGTAACAGGTATTGCATCAGGTATAGCACATATTAAGGTGACACAGAATGTTAATGGCGTTATTAAGAAAGCAACCTGTGTTGTATATGTTACAACACCAGTGGGTGAGATTACTATTAATCCTTCATCACTTACAGTAGACAGAGGTTCATCTGATACTGTACAGCTTATATTTAACCCATCAGCACCAACTAATAATAAAGTATTATGGTCATCATCTAATACAGATGTTGCAACAGTAGAAGGTGACAGCTATACAGCTACAATTACTGGTGTATCTGGTGGTACAACAACAATTACGGTCATAACAGAAGACGGACTTAAAGTAGCAACTTGTGATGTATATGTAAGAGAACCTGTAACAGGTCTTGTACTTAATGCAACAACAGTTGAATCATCGATGGCAGTTGGTCAGTATCAGCTCGTTGCAACTGTTCTTCCAGCAGGCGAAGGTGTTGACCGTGCTGTAACATGGACATCATCAGATCCATCGGTTGCAACAGTAGATGAGAATGGTCTTGTTAAGTATGTTAAGCCAGGATATTGTACGATCGTATGTAAGACAACAGATGGAGCATATATAGCTACTTGTAACTTTATCATAAGCATACCAGTAGAGCAGATTAAGCTTGATTATACTGATGAGATAATGTCAATAGGCAGTACATTAAGAATTACAGCAGAGGTTCTTCCGGTAACAGCTACTAATAGAACAGTAGTATGGGAATCTTCTAATACTAATGTGTGTATCGTAGATTCTAATGGTCTTGTAGAAGCAGTTGGAACAGGAAGTTGTACAATCCTTTGTAAGTCATTGGACGGTAACTACACAGCAATGTGTAATATATATGTTAAACAGCCTGTAACACAGGTTATACTTAATACAACAGATATAACTGTAAGACAGGGTCAGGTATTCTGGCTTAATGCTACTTGTCTTCCAGAGAATGCAGATAATAAGATTATCAGCTGGGAAAGCCGTGATGAGAGCGTGTGTACAGTTGAGAGCGATGGTAAGGTTACAGCAGTAGGTGCTGGTACAACATCTATTATTGCAACCAATGTTGATACAGGACTTACAGCATATTGTGTTGTAACGGTTACACAGCCGGTAACAGGAATTTCGCTTAACTCAGATTATCAGGAATTATGGGTTGGAGCTAAATATGCAATCATACCGGTAGTTGAACCTTATGATGCTGAGAATAAGAATGTTACATATTTATCAAGTGATCCATCAGTAGCAACAGTAGATGAAAATGGTGTTGTTACAGCATTAAAGGGTGGAAGTTGTATAATTGAAGTGACAACCGAAGTTAATAAGTTAACGGCGGCGTGTACGATTGTAGTAAAAGAGTACGTATCATCAATAACTCTTAGTGAAACTGATAAATTTATGAATGTTGGTTCAACAGGAACGCTTGTTGCTTCTGTTGGAACGGATACAGCTACTAATAAGAATATAGTATGGTCATCTTCTAATTATGATATATGTTATGTAGATGGCAATGGTAACTTAAGTGCCAACTCAGTTGGTAATGCAGTTATTACAGCAACAGCGGCAGACGGAAGTGGTGTTAGTGCTTCTTGTATTGTAAAGGTTGTTGATCCTGTAATAGGAATTACAGTTGAACCAGATACAGTAAGGCTTCTTGTTGGTGATTCAGCTAAGGTTACAGCAGTCATAACACCAGACAGTGCAACTGTCAAAGATGTATCATGGACATCATCTAATGAAGCTATTGCAACAGTAGATGAGTCGGGAGAAATATTTGCCCTTAGTACTGGTAAATGTAAGATAACAGCTACATCACAAGACGGTAACGAAGTTAAGGGTGTATGCTGGGTATATGTAACACCAGTTGTTAACATATCATCATTAAGAATTAACTCTAAAGAAATATATATGCTTTCTGGACGAGCTAGACAGTTATCAGTAATTGTAAGACCTGTTAATAATACAGATTCTTATGAGTGGTATTCAACAGATACAGGAATTGTACAGGTAGACCAGAATGGTGTAATCACAACCGTTGGTCCTGGTACTGCAGATGTGTTTGTTATAAGCAATAACAGCAGTGTAGAAGCTTCATGTACGGTACATTCGCTTGCTATGAGTACATCACGAGTGAGATTGGAGCAGTACGATAGATTTAATCTAGATGTAATAGGTACAGAAGATGCTGTTACCTGGAGAAGTTCTAATCCAAGAGTATGTACGGTTTCATCATCAGGTGAAGTTATAGGTAGACGGGCAGGAACAGCTACAGTAACAGCTACAGTTCATAATAAGACACTTAGCTGTACAGTAACAGTTACTAACATCAGGTAATGCTGCTGGAAAATTTCAATTCTTGATATAAGCTTTAAAGATATTATAGAACTTAAAGATGGTTATGCCAGACATTCAAGTCTGGCATAACCATTCTTTATATAATATTTTGACTGTTATCAGAACATAATGGAACTGACTGTAATAATAAACGGCTTATAGAACAAAATAGACAATATAAAAAGAAACAGGCACTATAAGATTATTCTTATGGTGCCTGTTCTTTATTATTTAATATGAGGGGGAGATAGAAAGAATTAACTTTGCTATCTGATTATTAATATAACCTGTAATTGTGTGCAAAGTATGTCTTATTTATGAAAGAACGATAAAAAGAATTAACAAAATAAAAAAATAATATATATCAAATGGATAGCAGCTATAAAGTTCAAAAAGTTTAATTTGTTAATTTATTGATTATTGAGTATCAATATGTTAGAATTTATTCGTTAAAATATAAAGGCAGGGGAATAAGTATGAATAGCAATGACAAAGATGAGTTAGATGATGAGTTAATTAAATCAATGAAAAAGCTTGTTGAAGAAGAAACTAACGTTGCTAAAGCATTCATAGATACTCAGAATGAGTTATCAGATGAAGATGATGAGTTGGCTGATGAAACAATGGGTAAGACAAGAGTTATACCTAAGGTCACAGATGATATGCTCACTAAAGTAAGTGATGCTACAATTAATATCAGTGATTTGAATGCAGACAAAAAACTTCAATCCAATAAAGAACAGAATAATATAGATGATACCAGCAGAGTAAAAGAATATAATAAAGTCAGAGAGTCAGAACCGGTAACAGAATATAATATGGCAGAACAGCAGGATAAGAGCTCTGATGCACATATGAATAATGGTAATAATGAGAAAGATGACAGCGTGCAGGAAAAGGCTAAGAAGCCTATGGATGCTAAGAGGAAAAAGATGATTATAGCTGTTTCCTGTGTAGTAGCTGCTTTAGTAGTTATTATAGGTATAGTTGTCGGAGTTGTTCTTAATAATAAGAATAAGAATTCGTTCCAATATAATTATGATAAAGGAATGGGTTCTTATCAGAACAAGGATTATGATAATGCTATTAAGTATCTTGCTAAAGCTTCCAAGTTATCTGAAGGCAAGAAAAATGTAGATTTAAAATATACATTGTATCAGTGTTATGCTGCAACAGATAATACAGATATGTCAATTGAAGTGTTAAAGGATATTTTATCATTTGATGAGAATAATGAGAAAGCTATAAAAGCATTAGCTTCAATATATAATACTAAGAAAGATGGAACAAGTCTTAATAAGCTTATTAAAGATTATAAGGATAAACAGGGTTACAAATATCTTACAGATTATGTTGTTGAAACCCCTAAGCCATCAGTTGAAGCTGGAAGCTATGATGATGTGATTAAGTTACAATTTACAGAGAACAGCAGTTCAACAATATATTACACAACAGATAAGACTGAGCCAGATAAGAAAAGTAAACGTTACACAGGTACAGCAATAGAAATACAGAGTGGTACTACTACAATAAAGGCTATTGCTATTAGTGACATAGGAGTGTGCAGTGATGTTGTGGAGCTGGAGTATACAGTTGATTTTAAGAAGCCATCTGCACCAACAGTAGGTCCTGCCTCAGGAACATATGAGGAAGGACAGACTGTGACAATAGATAATATTCCGGTTGGCAGTACAGCGTATTATACATTAGATGGTTCTACACCAACTAAGAATTCGGAGGAATATTCTGAACCATTTACAATTCCAACAGGTAATAATGTAATATCCGTTGTTATAATTGATTCGCATAACCAGTCAAGCAGTGTTGTTAAGCGTAACTATGTTGTCAACAAGGCTAAGACATATGTATATAATGAGGCACTTGAGATATTAAAAGGAAAGCTTATATCAAAGGGAGTGCTTAAGTCAGATGGAACTACAGCTGCTGATGGTTCTACAGTTACATTTGTATATCAGTCAAGGACAACTGTAGATGGAGTTGAGATGTTCGTTGTAAGATATGATGTGACATCTAAGACGGGTAAGACTTCTACAGCTGGTTATTATGGTGTCGCGACTAAGACAGGTGACTGCTATACAGTGACACAGAATGGCGGAGCATATAGTGCAGCCGCATATAATTAAGTTTTGATGTGTGATTAACACTTCAGATAATATATAACTGAAAGGGGTAATAAAATGTACAAGATTCTTAAGGCTGAAAAATTAGCAGAAAAGATTTTTCTTATGGATGTTGAAGCACCAAGAGTTGCTAAGCACTGTGAACCTGGCCAGTTCATAATTGTTAAAATGGATGAAAAAGGAGAGAGAATTCCTCTTACAATCTGTGATTATGACAGAGAAGCTGGAACAATAACAATTGTATTCCAGATAGTAGGAGCATCAACAGAAAAAATGTCTCACCTTAAAGCAGGTGATGCTTTTAGTGATTTCGTTGGTCCATTAGGATGCCCTTCAGAATTAATTCACGAGAATATTGAGGATTTAAAGAAGCAGAATATCGTATTTATAGCAGGTGGTGTAGGTACAGCACCAGTATATCCTCAGGTAAAATGGCTTCATGAGCATGGTGTAGATGTTGATGTTATCGTTGGAGCTAAGAACAAAGACCTTATCTTATTAGAAGAAGAGATGAAGGCAGTGGCAGGTAATCTTTATATAACAACTGATGATGGCAGCTATGTAAGAAAAGGTATGGGTACAGATGTACTTAAAGATCTTTATGCACAGGGTAAGAAGTATGACAAATGTATAGCAATTGGACCATTGATTATGATGAAATTCGTCTGTCTTTTAACTAAGGAATTAGGTATACCTACAGTTGTAAGTATGAACCCTATTATGGTTGATGGTACAGGTATGTGTGGTGCATGCAGACTTCAGGTTGGTGATGAGATTAAGTTCGCTTGTGTAGACGGACCGGAGTTCGATGGACATTTAGTAGACTTTGACCAGGCTATGAAACGTCAGCAGACATATAAGACAGAAGAGGGCAGAGCTATGCTTGCAGCCCTTGAAGGAGATACACATCACGGTGGATGTGGACAATGTAATTAATCAACGGAAAAGAGGTATATATAATGGATGTTATGAAGAAAGTTCCAGTAAGGGAACAGGCTCCAGATGTAAGGAATAAGAACTTTGATGAGGTATGCCTTGGATATAATGCAGAAGAGGCACAGGAAGAAGCAACACGTTGCCTTAATTGTAAGAATGCTAAATGTGTACAGGGATGTCCAGTATCAATCAATATTCCGGAATTCATACATAATGTAAAAGAAGGTAATTTTGAAGAAGCTTACAAGGTTATTGGAAAGTCATCTGCATTACCTGCTGTATGTGGCCGTGTATGTCCACAGGAAACACAGTGTGAAGGTCAGTGTATAAGAGGAATTAAGGGCGAAGCTATATCAATTGGTAAGCTTGAAAGATTCGTAGCTGACTGGGCTAGAGAGAACAATGTATCACCAGAGATGCCAACAGAGAAGAAGGGTAAGAAAGTGGCTGTTATCGGTTCAGGTCCTTCAGGACTTACTTGTGCCGGTGACCTTGCTAAGATGGGATATGATGTTACAATATTTGAAGCACTTCACGAAGCTGGTGGAGTATTAGTATATGGCATTCCAGAATTCCGTCTTCCAAAGAAGACAGTTGTTGCATCAGAGATTGAAAATGTTAAGAAGCTTGGTGTTAAGATTGAAACTAACGTAGTAATCGGTAAGTCAATGACAATTGACCAGCTTATTAATGAAGAAGGTTTTGATGCTGTATTTATCGGTTCAGGTGCTGGTCTTCCAAGATTTATGGGTATCCCAGGAGAAAATGCTAATGAAGTATTCTCAGCTAATGAATACCTTACAAGAAGCAATCTTATGAAAGCTTTCAGAGAGGATTATGATACACCAATAGCAAGATTTAAGAAGGTTGCTGTCGTTGGTGGTGGTAACGTTGCTATGGATGCCGCAAGAACAGCATTAAGACTTGGTGCTGAGGTACATATTGTATACAGAAGAAGTGAGGAAGAACTTCCTGCAAGAGCAGAAGAAGTACATCACGCTAAAGAAGAGGGTATTATATTTGATCTTCTTACTAACCCAACAGAAGTCCTTACAGATGATAAGGGTAATGTTACAGGTATTAAGTGTGTTAAGATGGAACTTGGCGAGCCAGATGCTTCTGGAAGAAGAAAGCCTGTTGAAGTCCCTGATTCAGAATTCGTAATGGATCTTGATGCAGTTATAATGTCACTTGGTACATCACCTAACCCACTTATCTCATCTACAACTAAGGGTCTTGAGATTAATAAGAGAAAATGTATTGTAGCAGAAGAAGCTAATGGACAGACATCTAAGGAAGGCGTATACGCTGGTGGTGATGCTGTTACAGGTGCTGCAACAGTTATTCTTGCTATGGGAGCTGGTAAAGCTGCTGCTAAGGGTATTGATGAGTACCTTTCAAAGTAAGTAATTATATTTACAATAATAGTAAAAAGCTGTTGATTTATTATCAGTGTTTAGATAATAAACCAACAGCTTTTGCTTATCTTATGTTATAGCCTGATTATAGCTGGGTAATATTTAGCATTGACAGGCTGCGTGATTTTATAGCAGACTGTATGGTTCTATGGAAGCCAGTGTTTTTATAAAGCTGATTGTATGCTTTTTATAGAAGCCTGTATATTCTTTTTGTTTTTGTAAAGTTGATTTACATATTGAAAATGCTGTCAATGTATTTATCAGAGATAGTGTCACATAACCCTTCAGACGTGTCAGGGAACTGTTTCATAATAGCATTTTTGATGTAATCACTTCTGTTGAAATATTTCATTTCTTCTGCAATATCATTGTTGTAAGAACCTTCAATGTCTTCTTTGGTTACATTGTCATTAAGCCAGTTGATAATAGTGTCCGTTGCTTCATTTTCGATAGAGGCGTTTGACTTGATTTTCTTGGAATACTTTAAAGACCAGAAACCTATTGCGATAAATCCAACAAATAAAAGACCAAGAACAACATTTACAAGTATGAAATTAGAACTACCTTTTGTTACAAACTTTAATATTCCGATGTCATTAAGAATAAGAATTATAATTCCAGCAGCACCGCATACAAAAAAAGTTATTGCAGACGACAAGTTATCTTTATATTTGTCATCTGTTGACTCATACAGATTGCCAGAGTGCTGTAAAAGCTCAATGCCTTCTTCTTCCTCGATAATATTTTTGGCTTCTTTTTCAGAAATGCCAGATTGCTTAGCTTCGTCAATGATGTGTTCATCAACTGTATTGTCTGACTGTGAATTTAAGCTGCTCACAATAATCTCCTTTCTGTGTATATAAATAATATGTAATATGTAGCATTAAAATGCTTCGCGTAAATTAAACTATATATAAGCAGTAAAATGTGGTACTATTACCAGATGTAAGCAGAATGAAAATGCTGTCTGCTTATTAAAATATATACGCTTAATTACTATTGGGTTAATTATAAAGTATAAATGTGAAAAATTAAAGAACATGGACAGAAAATTTAAAAGATTGATAATTAAAAAGGAGGTTATAGAAGATGAGCAAGACTCTTATTGTTACAGGTGGAAGTATTAATGTTGCGTGGGCGAAAGAATGGCTTGATAATCAGACATTTGATTATTGCATAGCGGCTGACAGCGGTCTTGAGTATGCTGATAAGCTTGGATTGAAGGTGGATTTTCTGCTTGGAGATTACGATTCAGTAGATAAAGATGTGCTTGACAGATATAAGAGTAATACTGAATTTGAGATATATCCTAAAGAAAAAGATTATACCGACACACATCTTGCGATTATGACAGCACTTAAAAAGGGTGCAACAGACATATATATACTTGGTGCGACAGGAACAAGAATGGATCACACAATTACCAATATAGGAAATATGAAGGTGGCGGCTGATTGTGGAAAGGACTGCCATATAGTTGATGAGCACAATTATATATATCTTTTAAGTGAGGCTGATGGAATACATATAATTCGTAAAGACAGCCAGTATGGAAGATATGTGTCAATTATTCCTATGTCAGAAAATGTCAGTTTAAGCCTTGAGGGATTTAAATATACGCTTGATAATTATGAATTAAAGCAGGGATTAAGTATATGCCAGAGCAACGAAGTGGAAGATGAACAGGGAATAATTAAGGTTCATAAAGGACTTATTATAGTTCTTGAAACAAAAGATTAATAACATATATGTCCTATGTGCAAAATTAATGAAAAATGCGTATAAAATTAACAAAATAACGTGGAAAGCAACAACAAATCTCTTGTAATTTAACTTACATTGTTATAAAATAAACAATAGTTGTTTGCATTAAGCAATATATAACAAAGAGGAGGTCTCGGTGATGAGTAATACTACACAGGCTTTATCAAGAATCGAAGCAATTCTTGATGATAGCAGTTTTGTTGAAATCGGAGCGGCTGTTACAGCAAGAGCAACAGATTTTAACATGCAGGAAAAAAAGGCTCCATCTGATGGTGTAATCACAGGATATGGAGTTATCAATGGAAATCTTGTGTATGTGTATAGCCAGGATGCTGCTGTGTTAGGCGGAACAATTGGTGAGATGCATGCCAAGAAGATTGCTAATCTTTATGAGAAGGCAATGAAAATGGGAGCTCCTGTGATTGGTCTGATTGACTGCGCAGGTTTAAGACTTCAGGAAGCAACAGACGCCCTTGACGGCTTTGGACAGATTTATAAGAATATGTCATTAGCTTCTGGAATTGTTCCACAGATTACAGCCGTATACGGTGAATGTGGTGGAGGTCTTGCTGTTCTTGCAGAACTTTCAGATTTCGTATTTGTGGAAGAAAAGAAGGCTAAGTTATTTGTTAACAGTCCTAACGCATTAGATGGCAACTATGAATCTAAGCTTGATACATCAAGTGCAGAATTTATGGCTAAAGCAGGTGTTGCAGATTTCATTGGTGATGAAGAAACAATCGCTAATGGAGTAAGACAGCTTGTATCAATGCTTCCATCTAATAATGAGGAAGGTGCTGTATACACAGATAATCAGGACGACCTTAACAGAGTATGCGCTGATATGTCAGCAGAGATAGCTGATGCTGCACTTGCTCTTACAGATATTTCAGATGATGGATTATTTGTAGAAGTTAAGGCTGAATATGCTAAGGAAATGGTAACTGGCTTCATTCAGCTTGATGGAGTTACAGTTGGTGCTGTTGCTAACAGAACAGCAATATATGATGAGAATGGCGAAAAGGCAGAAGAGTTTGCAGCTGTATTAACTACAGATGGAGCTTATAAGGCAGCCGAATTCGTAACATTCTGTAACGCATTTGAAATACCAGTGCTTTCACTTACTAATGTTAAGGGCTTTGAAGCTAATGTAAGAGCTGAGAAGACAATTGCCAAGGCAGCTGCTAAGTTAGTATATGCATTTTCTAACGCAGATGTGCCAAAGGTTAATGTAATTACAGGTGAAGCTTATGGAAGTGCATATGTAGCTATGAATTCTAAGTCAGTAGGTGCAGATATGGTATATGCCTGGTCACAGGCAAGCATCGGTATGATGGATGCTTCTTTAGCTGCTAAGATTATGTATGCTGATGAAATCGCAGCAGCAGATGATGTTACAGCTAAGATTAATGAAAAGGCTTCTGAATATGCAGCATTACAGTCAAGCGTTGAGCAGGCAGCTGCAAGAGGTTATGTTGATACAATTATTAACCCAGAAGATACAAGAAAGTACATTATTGCAGCATTTGAAATGTTGTTTGATAAAAGAGAGGTTCGTGCAGATAAGAAGCATGGCACAGTATAATTGAAGAGGTGATAATATGAAGAAAATTAAGTTTAAAAAGTTCTTAGTGTTATTCTCATTACTTATCTGTGTATTCTGTATGACAGCCTGCAGTTCATCTAATGGTACTATATCAACAGCAAGTGCCAAGACAGAGTTAAAACAGCAGCAGCTTGATGCCAGTGAGGCTTATCTTGTAGACTGGGCTAAAGATATGATTACATATCTTGATAAGAATGATTCTGCTAAGATAACAGCGGATGCAGAGGCAGCTCAATCACTTACAATGGTAAATAATAAGTTATACATTGTTGACCAGAGTGGAATTAGTGTTAAGACAATAGCTTTTTATAATAGCTGGAATAGCACAAGAGATGAGTTAGGTGCTTTAAAGAGTATCAATGAAATTAATGTAGAACTCAATAGCAAGACAGGTGAGTTATGTACTATTACAGTTGATACTTCATATGAGAAGAATGATAAATGTACATTTGAATTCGTAATTAATGATGACTATACACTTGAAAATGGTGCTATCAATCCATCATATACTACAGGACAGAAGATGTATAAAGCGGTAATGAATACTCTTATCGGTATGGGAACAGTATTCGTTGTACTTATATTTATTTCATTCATTATTTCATTATTTAAGTACATCAATAAGTTTGAGAATAGAAATAAGGCTAAGAATGAAGCATCTAATGGTGCTCAGGGCGTTGATAATGCTATTGCTCAGATAGTTTCAAGCGAAGAGCAGGATGAAGAAGTTGATGATCTTGAACTTATAGCAGTTATAACAGCAGCTATTGCTGCATCAGAGAATACATCTACAGACGGACTTGTAGTTCGTTCAATTAGAAAGGTTAATAGCAGGAGGAAATAAATTATGAAGAATTATACAATAACAGTTAATGGTAATGTATATGATGTTACTGTAGAAGAAGGAACAGGAAGCACAGCAGGTGCAGCTAAGGCAGCAGCACCAAAAGCAGCAGCTCCTAAGGCAGCGCCAAAGGCTGCAGCACCAGCAGGCGCACAGGGTGCAGTAAATGTTAATGCACCAATGCCTGGTAAGATTCTTAAGGTTAACGTTAATGCGGGCGCAGCAGTTAAGAAGGGTGATGTATTACTCGTTCTTGAAGCTATGAAGATGGAAAATGAAATCTGTGCACCACAGGATGGTACAGTTGCTACAGTTGAGTGTGCAGCTGGTGATTCAGTAGAGTCAGGTAAAGTATTAGTTTCTATGAACTAATTGATATATCAATTAGTTGTGTAGAGATAATATACGGAGGTAAAAAATGGAATATATTTTATCAACATTGGGAAACCTCGTTCACCAGACAGCATTCTTTAACCTCACTTGGGGTAATTATCTGATGATTCTGGTTGCGCTGTTTTTCATGTATTTGGCAATCAAAAAAGAATATGAACCTCTGCTTTTAGTACCTATTTCATTTGGTATGTTACTTGTTAATCTTTTCCCGGATATTATGTTATCTATTGAAGATTCAAGCAATGGCGTAGGTGGTTTGTTACATTATTTTTATTTATTAGATGAATGGAGTATTCTGCCATCACTTATCTTCCTTGGTGTTGGTGCGATGACAGACTTTGGTCCACTTATCGCTAATCCTAAGAGTTTCCTTTTAGGTGCAGCAGCACAGTTTGGTATATTCGCTGCTTACATTATGGCTATATTTATGGGATTCCCAGATAAGGCAGCAGCAGCTATATCTATTATTGGTGGTGCTGATGGTCCTACATCAATATTCCTTGCTGGTAAATTAGGACAGACGAATTACCTTGGACCAATAGCGGTTGCAGCATATTCATATATGTCACTTGTACCAATTATTCAGCCACCTATTATGAAGTTATTAACAACTGAAAAAGAAAGAAAGATTAAGATGGAACAGTTAAGACCTGTATCTAAGCTTGAGAAAATTCTTTTCCCTATTATCGTTACAATCGTTGTAGTATTAATTCTTCCTACAACAGCACCACTTGTTGGTATGCTTATGCTTGGTAACCTTTTTAGAGAGTCAGGAGTTGTTAAGCAACTTACAGAAACAGCATCCAATGCACTTATGTATATAGTTGTTATTATTCTTGGTACATCAGTTGGTGCTACAACAAGTGCAGAAGCCTTCCTCAATCTTGATACATTAAAGATTGTTGCATTAGGTCTTATTGCATTCGGCTTTGGTACAGCGGCAGGTGTAATATTTGGTAAGATTATGTGTAAGGCTACACACGGTAAGGTTAATCCACTTATTGGTTCAGCAGGTGTATCTGCGGTTCCTATGGCAGCCAGAGTTTCACAGAAGGTTGGTTCAGAAGCAGATCCTTCTAACTTCCTTTTGATGCACGCTATGGGACCTAACGTAGCTGGTGTTATTGGTACAGCGGTTGCAGCTGGTACATTTATGGCGATGTTTGGTGTTATGTAAAACAGACTAAGAGGCTCTAAGCTCGCACAATACGCGAGCTAAGACCCTCTAAGTCTGTATAGAAGTTGCTTACACAACTTCGTTGTGGACGGAAGAAGGGCTATATATGATAAGACCTTCTAAGTCTGAATAGAAGTTACTTACGCAGCTTAATTAGAGTTTATTTACTTTATATATAGGAATATATAGGAGGAGTTTAAGATGGCAGATCAGGTTAAGAAACCATTAAAGATAACTGAGACTGTATTAAGAGATGCTCATCAGTCACTTATTGCTACAAGAATGACTACAGAGCAGATGCTTCCAATCATAGACAAGATGGATAAGGTTGGATATCATTCAGTTGAGTGCTGGGGCGGTGCTACATTTGATGCATCACTTCGTTTCCTTAAGGAAGACCCTTGGGAAAGACTTCGTAAGTTAAGAGATGGTTTTAAGAATACAAAGTTACAGATGTTATTCAGAGGACAGAATATCCTCGGATACAATCATTATGCAGATGACGTTGTAGAATATTTCGTACAGAAGTCTATCGCTAATGGTATTGATATAATCAGAATATTTGACTGTTTCAATGATTTAAGAAATCTTAAGTCATCAGTTGAGGCAGTTAAGCTTGTTAAGAAAGAAAATCCTAATGCTCACGCACAGATAGCACTTTGCTATACACTTGGTGATGCATATACTCTTGATTACTGGAAAGAAACAGCTAAGAGAATTGAGGATATGGGTGCAGATTCTATCTGTATCAAGGATATGGCAGGTTTACTTGTTCCTGCTAAGGCTACAGAGCTTGTACAGGCATTAAAGGATGGTTCTTCACTTCCTATCCAGATGCATACACATTATACATCAGGCGTTGCTTCAATGACATATATGAAGGCTGTTGAAGCAGGTGCTGATATTATCGATACAGCTATGTCACCATTCTCAATGGGAACATCACAGCCGGCTACGGAAGTTATGGTAGAGGCATTTAAGGGTACAGAGTACGATACAGGTCTTGACCAGAACCTTCTTGCAGAGATAGCTGCTTACTTCCAGCCAATGAGAGAAGAAGCATTAAAGTCAGGTCTTATGAATACTAAGGTTCTTGGTGTTAATATTAAGACATTATTATATCAGGTACCTGGTGGTATGCTTTCTAACCTTGTATCACAGCTTAAGGAAGCTGGTGCAGAAGATAAGTATCAGGCAGTTCTTGAGGAAATTCCTAAGGTTCGTAAGGACTTTGGTGAACCACCTCTTGTTACACCATCATCACAGATTGTTGGTACACAGGCTGTTCTTAATGTATTACAGGGCGAGCGTTATAAGATGATTACTAAGGAATCTAAGAAGGTTCTTATGGGTGAATTCGGACAGACAATTAAGCCATTTAACCCAGAAGTACAGAAGAAGGCTATAGGTGATGCTACACCTATTACCTGCCGTCCGGCAGACCTTATTGAGCCACAGCTTGAGAAGTTCAAGAATGACCCAGTCGTACAGCAGTACAAGCAGCAGGATGAAGATGTGCTTTCATACGCATTATTCCCAGCAGTTGCTACTGAGTTCTTCAAGTATAGAGAAGCACAGCAGAAGAAGGTTGACCCTGCTAAGGCTGATACAGAGAATAAGGCATATCCAGTTTAATAGCTAGCGGTATGATTTATTTTTTTCGTAGAACTCGCAACAACTGGTGGTTTTAAGTGAAAAAATGGGCGTGGGACGTTAGTCCCACGCCCATTTTTGTCATTTTCTGGCAGATTGGGATATATGACAACTGTAATTATAAGGATAAATAAAGTAATATAGCAGCATAAAAATATAAGAAACAGGAGGAACAAAGTTTATGGTGAAAAACAAAAAATGTCATAGTAAGAAAATGGCAGCATTAGTTACAGCTGTTGTGCTTGCTGTATCGGCAGCAGTTTCATTTGCAGTACCACAAGTAAAAGCTGCCAATGGACCATGTGATACTGGTGATTGGGCTTATGCTTATATTAATGTAAGAAATGGAGAGGAAAGTAATCTGCTATTCTCATCAGAAGGCACTAATTCTATAGATGGAATGTCTTATGACAGAGAGTCTAATACACTTACATTAAATAATTATAAAAGCTCTACAACAGTAATAGTTACTAATATGATGGGTGATGATTTCAAGATTAACCTTGTTGGTGATAATGAAATCGGAAGTATAGGTTCATATGGTGATGCCTGGGGCGGTTCAATCAATATAAGTGGTAATGGTTCTTTGGTAATTAATGCAGACAAATCAGATGATTATGGAATAGCTTTCTTTGCTGAGGGAACTAATTCGGTGCTTTCAGTTGCAGACACCTGTAATGTTACAATATATTCTGGTTCAAAGGCAGTAGTGTATACAAGCGATAATCTCACTAATAAGCCAATTAAGGATAATGGAACATTAAAGGAAAATGTGACATATAATGTTTCACATCCGCTGGAAATATCAAGATTATGTGCCAGGTATTATGAGTACGACCCTTATACAACTAATATAGTATATAAGAACGAGACAGATAATACTTCATTATATTATATTAAAGAGCTGACATATATTGAACCTGCTAAAGTGACTTATACATTATATAAGCTTACTACAAAGAAAGCTATGGGCGATGTATATTATGCTGACAAAGTAGGTGAATATGATAATATCCCTGCTGGATATACCAAGACCACATTAGACAATCCAATTTCATATTATGAGTCAGACAGTGGAAGCGGCGGAACAAGTCAGGTTATAATCAATACAGCAACAAATGAAAAGTATGTATCTGCATATGTTTATGAAAATAAAACATCATATTATAGAATATGTAAGCTTCTTGAAAAGCTTGGTGTAGATGAACGAAGCAATGATGAATTATGGCTTATTGATTATGACAATCCTGTAGCAACATACAATCCTGTAGTGGGAAGTGATAATCTTCCAGACGGATACAAGTATGACGGTACAGAGATAGAAGGTCTTTATAATGTTGAATGTGTAGCAGATAAGCTTACATTTACAGCTAAATCATCTAGTGATAATACGACAGATAATTCAAAAGGAAACACAACCAATAATCCATCTGACAACACAACAGATGAGAAGCCATCGACACCAGAGTCAAGCACCACTAATACAGTAGTAGATGTATCAGACGGCAGCACAACTATTAAGGCTGATGAAATCAGAAAGATTATTGAAGATAACAAGGTGAATGATGTTGTTATCAAATCTAACAATGATGTTACATTTACATTTGCAAAAGGAACAATGTCAGAAGTATCACAGGTTGCAATATATGACTTCTCAACAGCAATTACTTCTGATATAAAAGAAGCAGGAGATATGCCGGCAGATGTAACAGAGGATATATTCGTATCTAAGATTGTATACAATTATTCCGGCGTTCTTCCAGCAATGGCAAGTATTAAGTTAAATGTTGGAAAAGCATATGCAGGCCAGACACTTTATTACAGCCAGCTCTTAGATGATGGCACCATAATCAGCATGATGTCAGCAATAGTTGATAATGATGGTTATATGACAGTAGAACAGGATCACTGCTCAACATATCTTATTACAAAACAGCAGATTACAAGCAGTTCATCAGATATAAGTTTACCAGGCACATCAGTAGAAAATGTAACAGAAGCCGCAGGTAATACAGTTGAAACACCACAGACAGGAGATATGACACATATATACTGGGCAGGATATTTATTAGTATTATCATTAATGGGCATTGGATTTACAATTTTAATGGCTGGTAAGCTAAAGAAAGAACAGTAATAATATTTATTGATAAAAAACTGCCTGAATGAGAGTTGACATATGTATTTTCAAAAAGTAATATTAAAGAAGTGTTTGTTCACACTAATTATATGTGAAATACAGTAAATATGTATAAAATGGAGGCAGAATATGAGAATAGGTATTATTGGATACGGAAATCTTGGAAGAGGCGTTGAGTGTGCTATCAGGCAAAATCCAGATATGGAGCTTGTAGCAGTATTTACAAGACGTGCACCAGAAAGCGTATCTATATTGACAGAGGGTGCTTTAGTATGCTCAGTAGATGAGGTAGAGCAGTGGAAGGATAAGATAGACGTAATGATTCTTTGCGGTGGAAGTGCTACAGATTTACCAGTACAGACACCAAAGTTTGCAGAGATGTTTAACGTAGTTGACAGCTTTGATACACACGCAAGAATTCCAGAACATTTTGAAAATGTTGATTCTGCGGCTAAGAAGAGCGGACACGTTGGAATTATATCAGTAGGTTGGGATCCAGGTATGTTCTCTTTAAACCGTATGTATGCCAATGCTATTTTACCAGAAGGCAAAGATTATACATTCTGGGGTAAGGGCGTAAGTCAGGGACATTCAGACGCTATCAGAAGAGTTGAGGGCGTCAAGGATGGCAAGCAGTATACAATTCCAGTTGAGGCAGCCTTAGAAGCTGTAAGAAATGGCGAGAATCCAGAGCTTACAACAAGACAGAAGCATACAAGAGAATGTTTTGTAGTATTAGAGGAAGGTGCTGATGCTGCAAAGGTAGAAGAAACAATCAAGAATATGCCTAACTATTTCGCTGATTACGATACAACAGTACACTTTATCAGTGAAGAAGAATTAAAGAAAAACCACAGTGGAATTCCTCACGGAGGATTTGTTATCCGTACAGGAAAGACAGGCTGGAACAAAGAGAACAATCACGTTATAGAATACAGCTTAAAGCTTGATTCTAACCCAGAATTCACATCTTGCGTTATCGTAGCATATGCAAGAGCAGCTTATCGTCTTTATAAGGAAGGTCAGAGCGGTTGTAAGACAGTATTTGATATTGCACCTGCATATCTTAGTGCTAAGGATGGAGCAGAATTACGCAAGAGCCTTCTTTAATTAATATGGTGTTATTAATATTATATTGCAGGAATTGATAATGTAATTATTGTAAGAATTAATTACATAAATATTATGAACTAAAATAAGATTGACCTTTGGAGGTATATTATGGCTTCTAAAGGTCAATTTTATTATTTTAAGTCAACTATATACTTTGCATTAATAATAGTGTAATATAAATATGTATGCGTTATTTATAATAATGTCACAATATACGTTACTAATAAACACAGAAAGGTATTTGAATAGATGATTAAGCTTGAAAGATTTGAAGTTATGAATTTTGAAAATGCTATGAGAGGAGCGAGAAATCCGCTTAATAGCTGGGCTAGAATGGATAGTAAGACAGAAAATGGAGTATTCACATTTGGACCTAATGATTTAGATTTAGCGAAAAGGCTCTGCAAGGCTGGTTCAGACCATAGAAAGTTTATAAGACAGATATTTGTAACAGTAGATATAACAGCACCAATCTACTGGTGGAAGGAATACGATACATATAAGGTTGGAACAGTTGCCAATTCAACAAGTACAATGCATAAAATCCACAGCAAGTCATTTGAAATGGAAGATTTCAGCGTTGACCATTGTACTTCTGAGGCGTTAGATATGATGCAGAAGAATATAGATTTTCTTGAAACAATACGCCAGAAGTTCATAGAAACTAAGGATAAAGACCTTTGGTATAGTATGATTCAGTTGCTTCCAGAAAGCTATAATCAGATGCGTACATGCACATTTAATTATGAAAATCTTGCAGGAATGTATTATTCAAGAAGAAACCATAAGCTTGCAGAATGGCATACATTCTGTGACTGGGCACTTGAGTTACCATATTTCAAAGAACTTTTGGTTCAGGAATAAAGAGGATAGAGAGGTTTCCTATGAGTAAAGTTGTAGTTATTGGAGGCGGGGCGGCAGGTATGATGGCTTCTATTATAGTCGCCAGAAATGGACACACAGTAACTCTTATAGAAAAGAATGATAAGCTTGGAAAGAAGCTTTTTATAACAGGAAAAGGCCGCTGTAATTTTACTAATGCTGGTGATGAGGACGACATTAAAAATAGTGTTGTAACCAACCCTAAATTTATGTACAGTTCATTTAAAGGCTTTTCTAATTATGATGTAATGGGATTCTTTGATGAACTTGGACTTAAGTTTAAAATAGAACGAGGTAACCGCTGTTTTCCAGAGTCAGACCATTCATCAGATGTAATCGGCACATTGGCAAGAGAATTAAGAAAATGCAAAGTGGATATTATGCTTAGCACAGAGGTTGTTGATGTTACAGCCAGGGAATTATCAGAGAATGTAGTATCAGAAAATGCAGTGTCAGGGAAAATAGTATCTTGCAATGCAGTATCAGAGAATATAGCAAATGATAGTGTAAAACTTGAAAAAAAGTATAAATCCAAGAAAAAAGAACCTAAATCTAAGAAAAAAGAGCCAGAATATATATCGCAGTTTGTAAGTGTTGAAGTTAAGGAGTTATCTACTGGCAGAAAGCAGGTTATAAAAGCTGATTCCTGCATTATAGCAACAGGTGGTAATTCTTATTCAAGCACTGGTTCAACAGGCGATGGCTATAGATTTGCAAAGGCACTTTCACATAATGTTACACCTATTATACCGGCATTAGTTCCTCTCACAGTAAGAGAAGAATGGGCTTCAGAGCTTATGGGACTGAGCCTTAAGAATATAGCAATAAGCATATATGACAGTATGGGTGACAGCCGTAAAGAGCTGTATAGTGACTTTGGTGAAATGCTATTTACGCATTTTGGTGTGAGCGGGCCAGTTATTCTTAGTGCGAGCAGTTATACAACAGCAATATTAAGAAAAAGACCGCTTAAGCTTGTGATAGATTTAAAGCCAGCTTTATCAGAGGAACAGCTTGATGAGAGAGTTCTTAGGGATTTCTCAGAGGAAAAGAATAAAACCTTCCGTAATTCACTTGATAAGCTGCTTCCTAAGAAACTTATCCCTGTTATAGTAAGGCTCAGTGATATCAATAAAGATAAACAGGTTAATGAGATAACAAGGGAAGAAAGATTAAGGCTTGTACATCTGTTAAAGCATTTTGAAATGACAATAACCGGTACAAGAGGCTTTAATGAAGCTATAATTACACAGGGCGGTGTTGATGTTAAAGAAATCAATCCGACAACTATGGAGTCAAAGTTAGTTAAAAATGTGTATTTTGCAGGAGAGGTGCTTGATGTAGATGCGGTTACAGGCGGTTTTAACTTGCAGGTAGCGTGGTCGAGTGCGTATGCTGCAGCAATGCATTTGAATAATTAAATAATGCCAGCGTGTTTTATAACACAGGCAGAAAAGAGGATTATTATGTCTTATTCAGTAGCAATTGATGGACCGGCAGGAGCTGGCAAGAGTACAATAGCAAAGCTTATATCTAAGCAGATGGGTTATATATATGTAGATACCGGTGCTATGTACAGGGCAATGGCGGTATATTTTAACCAGAATAATATTGACCCCGCAGATGAAGCTGCGATTAATGCGGCAGTCGATAATGTAAAGATAACAATAGAATATAAAGACGGCGAACAGCAGGTTATCCTTAACGGCGAGAATGTAACCAGTCTTTTAAGAACTGAGGCAACAGGCAATATGGCTTCAAAGACATCTAAGTATAAGGCTGTAAGAAGCAAGCTTGTTGATTTGCAAAGAGAGCTTGCGGCAGCAGAAAATGTTGTTATGGATGGACGTGATATTGGCACAACAGTTCTTCCAGATGCCAATGTAAAGATATATCTTACTGCAAGTTCTGATGCCAGAGCCAGAAGAAGATATGACGAACTTAAGGCAAAGGGTGAAGAATGTGATTTACAGAAGATAAAAGAGGATATTGAACAGAGAGATTATCAGGATATGCACAGGGATATTTCACCATTAAAGCAGGCAGATGATGCAGTTCTTGTAGACAGTTCTGATATGGGAATTGATGAGGTGGTGGAAGCCATCAAGACAGTTATTAATAAAGCAAAGTAGTGATTTGGAGGATATATGAAAGAGGCAGAAGTTATACTTGCCAGGTCTGCTGGTTTCTGCTTTGGAGTTCACCGTGCAGTGGATACGGTGTATGAAAGAACAGGAATGGAAAATGTATACACATACGGACCTATCATACATAACGATGAAGTTGTAAAGGACCTTGAAAGCAAAGGGGTCAAGGCAATATCAGATGTAGCACAGCTTGACGGTATTGATAATGCTACTGTCATAATAAGGTCGCATGGTGTATCTAAAAATGTGTATGAGAGCATAAAGACAAAGAATTATGAAGTTGTAGATGCAACCTGTCCATTTGTTCTTAAAATACACAGAATAGTTGAGCAGGAGAGCAAGGCAGGAAAGCAGATTGTAATAATAGGCAATGAGAAACACCCGGAAGTTGAGGGCATTAAAGGGTGGTCAGTAAGTCCTGTATATATAGTGGATTCTATCGAAAAAGCACAAAATCTTGAGCTTGACAGGGCAAAAGAAGTGGTTGTTGTATCCCAAACGACATTTAATTACAATAAATTTCAAGAATTAGTTGAAATTATCAACAAAAAGAGTTACAATATTACCATTAAAAATACTATTTGTAATGCCACGGAAGAACGTCAGACAGAGGCAAGAGATATTGCACGGAAAGTTAGTGCGATGATTGTCATTGGTGACAAGAGTAGTTCCAATACGAGAAAACTGTATGAGATTTGTAAAGGCGAATGTGAGGATACATTTTACATTCAAACTCTAAGAGATCTTAATCTTAACGATTTAAGATTCATAGACAGCATAGGTATTACAGCTGGGGCATCGACCCCGAACAATATCATTGAGGAGGTTTATACTAATGTCAGAGAATTTTGCAGAGATGTTAGCTAACGAAGAGTGGAAGGAAATTCATACAGGAGAAGTTGTTGATGGCACTGTAATAGCAGTTAAAGAAGACCATATCGTTCTTAACATAGGCTATAAGCACGATGGAATTATCACAAGAAGTGAATATTCATCAACACCAGGTATCGATTTAACAACAGTTGTTTCTGTTGGAGATGAGATGAAGGCAAAGGTGCTTAAGCTTAATGATGGAGAAGGACAGGTTCTTCTTACATATAGAAAGCTTGTTGCAGAGAGTGGAAGCAAGAGACTTGAAGAAGCATTTAATAACAAAGAAGCTATAACAGCTAATGTATCAAGAGTTATTAAGGGTGGTCTTGAAGTTGTTGTTGATGAGACAAGAATCTTCATTCCAGCAAGCCTTGTATCAGATTCTTATGTTAAGGATTTCTCAGAATACAATGGTAAGGAGATTACATTTGTATTAACAGAATATGATCCAAAGAACAGAAAGGTGATTGGTGACTGCAAGCAGCTTATCGTAGCTAAGAAGAAGGCAGCTCAGGAAGAACTTCTTTCTAAGATTAAAGAAGGAGATACAATCGAAGGTACAGTTAAGAATGTAACAGATTTTGGTGCATTCATTGACCTTGGTGGTGTAGACGGACTTCTTCATATTTCAGAGATGTCTTGGGGAAGAACAGAGAACCCTAAGAAGGTATATAAGGTTGGCGATTCAGTTAAGTGCTTCATCAAGGAAATCAATGGTGACAAGATTGCACTTTCAGTTAAATATCCAGACCAGAACCCTTGGAATGATGCTTCAACAAAGTATGCTGTAGGTAATGTTGTTACTGGTAAGGTAGCAAGAATGACTGACTTTGGTGCTTTTGTTCAGCTTGAAGACGGCATTGATGCTTTACTTCACGTATCACAGATTTCTAAGGAACACATTAACAAGCCAGAAGATGTATTAAAGATTGGTCAGGAAATCGAAGCTAAGGTTGTAGACCTTAACGAAGCTGACAAGAAGATCAGCCTTAGTATGAAAGCATTATTAGATGATGCAGAACCACAGGAAGAGGCTACAGAAGAATAATTTAATAATTAATTGTCAGATGTTCTGATGATTGGCTGTAACTTAATATTTGATAATATAAGAGCTGTACACCTTAGTGTGATATATACTTTCTATGCCGGGTAGAACCGGTAGAAAGTATATATACAATGTTGGTGTACAGCTCTTGTTAAATTTCCTTAAATTTCCTTAAGCTTTCTGTCAAAATCTGGGGTGCGAATTATATTAGAAGAATAATTACTTATATTGCATAAGTGTCAGATAGCTTCGTCCTTTGCGGGTTTCGGCTTCATCACCTATAAAGATATACTTTCCATGTCCACGGATTACAAGTACATCATCTTTCTTTAAGTTCTGGCTTTTATTCTCGGTACATATTCCATTGAGGAATATTTTCTTTGACGTAAATAGCTCATTGGAATTACTGCGTGATAATCTGGTGAGGGAAGCAACAACTGCATCAATCCGCTTAGAAGCAGCAATTATTCGTATCTCTTCAAGTTCTGGTTTGATTGCTTCAATCTCATCAGTGCATATTGTACATCTTATGTGTGTGTGTTTAATAGAGTCCAGATTATCACATATATAATCAGCTATGTGCGAAAGGCAGTATACATAAGCATCAGGCACTTTAATTATAATGTCACCGACTAGTTCGCGTTCAATTCCAAGGTTCATAATTGCACCAAGGTAATCACGGTGGTTAAGCTGTTCAGCAAATTTGACGGATAATGGGCTTATTCGGATAGTTGAGATAGGGTAACCGGCATCATAGCCATAGAGTTCCTCAGAGCCGAAACGTATTATTTTGCGTTCACATACAGGATTGCCACCCCATTCATCATATGGTATAAATGATAATTCGTTGCTCATTTTGTTGACATACGACAGTTCATTTATACTTAAAAAATTAGTGTAAGTATATATATTGTGGTTGAAAGCCTGATTGGCAGTATCTATTATTTTTCTTTTTAAAAGCTGTTCTTATTGCTATACATGTATCAAGATTTCCCGTAAAATCTATATATCCTATCGCACCGCCGTAAATTCCGCGCTTATTGTTTTCAAGTTCGTTTATTATCTCCATCGCACGAATTTTTGGTGCTCCCGAAAGTGTTCCTGCCGGAAGTACCGCATCTACGGCATCAAGACTTGTTTTGTCAT
>ERZ779865.819-NODE-819-length-25687-cov-9.933326_pt1 | contig 25687 bp, 30 predicted proteins | sample MGYA00433088_ERZ779865 | MGnify/ENA primary metagenome ERZ779865 (study PRJEB29588, sample SAMEA2151703) | human gut metagenome | biome: human gut; feature: human-associated habitat; material: faeces | place: Denmark | collected 2008/2010 ... | reverse complement strand
TCCAGAACCGCTTGTATTCCTTCTGCATCCGCTTCATAAAATCCAAAGCCGTCATATTCCAATAAACCTCATAAGTATTGGGAATAAAAAAAGCAGGAAGAGTTTCGCGGGTAAATCCCAGCTCCTTCAAGTAAACTGTATCATTCAGTAACCTGGCTATTTGCGACGAATCAGCCATAATCTGCCGGGACACACTCCGCGCCAGCCTGTCAAGAGTACGCACACTGGGCAACACCAGCCTTACCGGAGTCTGATGTCCGCGCTCCAGACGGATAAAGACTTTATAAATATTTTCTGAAGGAATTATGCGATAAGCCCCTGTCCGGATATGCTCCTTATAACCATACACCGAGGCCAGCAGGCGGAATCCTGTCAGAGAAGAAGCCTGAAGTTCTTTCTCCATCTTCACACATACAGAATCCATTGTATCATCGTTGTCTATATACAAAAAGGTCGGCCCGGAAATACGGAACGGACGGTCAAGAAGCAAGCTTGCCAGAGTACAACCGCCACCAATCATCAAAAGAATAAATACGCCGAGAGCTATAAACCATTTCTTATGCTTTTTCATACTATTTTTTCAGCTAATTAGTCGGATAAACAAAAAGAGCCATCCGAGTATAATTCGGACAGCTCTTTCCTTTTTCTTTTTCGAAACGGATTATGCTTCAGCAGGGATTACAGAAACATAGCTTCTGTCTTCACGACCTTTCTTGAAACATACAGTACCGTCTACCAATGCGTAAAGAGTGTGGTCACTACCCATACCTACGTTTTCACCCGGGTTGTGAACTGTTCCTCTTTGACGAACAATGATGTTACCAGCCTTGCAAGCTGAACCACCGAATATCTTTACGCCTAATCTCTTACTAGCTGACTCACGGCCGTTCTTAGAACTACCTACACCTTTCTTATGTGCCATTTCTTTCTACGTTTTTAATGATTAAGCAATAACTTGTTTGATAGTCAATTCAGTAAACTGCTGACGGTGACCGTTCAGTTTTCTGTAACCTTTTCTTCTCTTCTTGTGGAATACCAATACTTTATCACCTTTTACCAAGTGAGAAACTACTTCACATACCACTTTTGCACCTTCTACGGTAGGAGCACCTACTGTAACAGTACCGTTGTTGTCTACCAACAAAACTTTGTCAAATTCAACAGTTGCACCGTTTTCAGCATTCTGAATGTGGTGAACAAACAGTTTTTTGCCTTCTTCAGCTTTGAACTGCTGACCGTTAATTTCTACAATTACGTACATTTTAAATATATATTAAACGGGTTTCTTCCGCAAGGTGAACCATTCTCATTCGGTTGCTTTTCTACCTCCACGGATTAAAATCGGGTGCAAAGGTACAGGTTTTTGTTCATATAACCAATAATTTAGCAAGAAATTATCTGATTTTTTTAGAGTTCGAACAAGCTTTCCATTATTTCTACGTGCGGATAAGCCGAAAGTTCCTCTCGGGTTGTGGCCCCATGTAGCACTCCGGCAAAGTCAACTTGTGCCGATTGAGCTGTTTCAGCATCTACAGTACTGTCTCCTACATATAATACTTCTTCCTTGTTGCATCCTAATTTTTTTATTGCAAGCAAAACTCCTTCGGGAGAAGGTTTAGGCTCTTTTACATCTTCTCCTCCTACGATGATATCGAGAAAGTTTGATGGAAGCTTCTTGCTTAGTAACTCCATGATGCGATAGCGGTATTTGGTGGAAATAATTCCTATTTTGGCTTCACGTGTTTTTAAGCGGGTAAGCACTTCTTCTGTTTCCGGAAAAAGAAAGGTGTTGACTGTCATATGTACGTCAGCCTCTTTTACGTATTCCTTTTTATATGCTTCCAGTGTATCGGCATCTGTTATTCCTGTCAGGATAGAAAATGATTCCTGTAGAGTCTTTCCGATAGTTCGTTTAATTTCATCATCTGTTATTCCAGTATGCTGATGACGTTCCAATACATTGCGGAAGCACATTACGATACCTCGGGAAGAGTCTGCAAGTGTATAGTCGAAGTCGAATAAATAAACCTTGTATAATTTCATCTTATTGTTTATAAAAAGTTAGCCAGAACTTTCTTTAAAAGTCGCTTTATGTTCTCTGAAAAGCTTTTAAGGAAAATTCTGGCTAAAGAGATTAATATCCTTTATTCCATTGGCTGGTAGTTCTTTGCTAATCCTCCTTCACTGGTTTCTTTATAAAGTGAAGGCAGGTCATGACCGGTTTGTTTCATAACCTCTACTACCTTATCGAACGATACGCGGTGATGTCCGTCTGTAAATGCTGAATAAATATTAGCGTCAAGAGCGCGGGCGGCTGCATAAGCATTGCGTTCGATACAAGGAATCTGTACCAGTCCACATACAGGGTCGCACGTCATTCCCAGGTGATGTTCCAATCCCATCTCTGCTGCATATTCAATTTGTGCCGGACTTCCTCCGAATAATTGGCTGGCTGCTGCTGAAGCCATGGAGCAAGCTACTCCAACTTCGGCCTGACATCCAGCTTCGGCTCCTGAAATGGAAGCATTGTATTTTACGATATTTCCTACCAATCCGGCTGTTGCCAGTGCACGCAGGATGCGAGCATCGCTAAAGTCACGGCTTTTTTGCAAATGATATAATACAGCTGGCACTACTCCACATGCTCCACAGGTAGGTGCAGTTACGATTTTTCCTCCCGAAGCATTTTCTTCGCTGACAGCAAGGGCATAAGCAAAAACTAATCCTCTTGAACGGAGAGAATCTTTAAATCCCTTAGCACGGATATAATATGAAGAGGCTTTTCGACGCAAGTTAAGAGGACCGGGAAGAACTCCTTCGGCATCCAGACCTCGCTGGATAGCTTCTTTCATTGTTTCCCACACTTCAGCAAGGAATTTCCATATTTCGGGACCTTCACATTGTTCTACATATTCCCAATAGCTTCTGCCCGTGTGTTCACACCAATAAAGTATTTGGTTCATGGTATTCATATTGTATACTTCAGGTGTGGCATTTTTGTCATGTCCTTCTTCGGCAAGAGCTCCTCCACCTACACTGAATACCGTCCACTCTTCAGTTTGTTTCTTGTTGCTATCGAACGATTTGAAAGTCATTCCGTTAGGATGGAAAGGAAAGAAAATATGAGGTTTCCATAAAATCTCTACAGGAGCGTGAGGCTGAAGAACGTCTAAGATAGCGACGTCGGTCATATGCCCTTTACCGGTAGCAGCAAGGCTTCCGTATAGGGTAACCTGAAAAGATGTTGCCTCCGGATGGCGGGCAAGGAACTGTTCGGCTGCTTTTCTAGGTCCCATTGTATGGCTACTTGAGGGACCTGTACCAATGCGATATAATTCTTTTATTGATTTCATAATACAAAGATATGATTTTTTTATTTTAAATCAACTACCGTAATGCCTGCTCCTCCAAATTGTACATGTTCATCTTGAAAATGCTTGACTCCGGGTACGGTAGCAAGATATTGGCGGATAAGTGTACGCAAGATGCCTGTTCCAGTTCCGTGGAGGATACGTACTCGGCTAACTCCAACCAATATGGCGTCGTCGATAAAATAAGTTACGGCTTGTATAGCTTCGTCGCCTCTCATTCCTCGTACATCGATATCTTGCTTGAAGTTGAGCTTCTTTTCATACATACGTTCTTGCGTTTCACTGCTTACGAAAGTTGCTTTTGCTGTATTTAAGCTTTGTTTGGGAGCTTCGGCACGTTCCAGACGTTCAGCTTTTACGTTTGTTTTCATCAGTCCGAACATGACTACAGCGTTCTTTCCATTCAGTTCCATAACCTGTCCGACACTGGTCTGTCCTTTAATACGTACATAGTCGCCTGCTTGAATAGGAACAACTTTAGGGATAGGTTGAGCTGCTGGCTGATTAGCCTGCTTATTCTTCTTATCTTTCTTTCGTTCCTGCTTCTCACGCAATTTCTCCATCTTGCGTGCTATCTTTTCTTCTAAAGCTGCTTTGTCAGCGGCTTCTACCTGCTGGCGGAAATCAGTCAATTCCTGACGTGCCATGCGAGTACGTTCTTTTTCAGCCTGAGCTTCCTTTATGGTACGGATAGTGTTTTCTATCTTTGCATTCGATTCTTCCAACAAGTGTTCGGCGTCTTCCTTTGCTTTTTTCAGAATCTCCTTACGACTTTTTTCCAGTTCTTCCAGTTCTCTTTCGTAGCGTGCAATGGTGTCTTCCATTACTTTTTCTCGCTTGCGGATATTCTGGCGTTTAGTTTCCCAGTATCGTTTGTCACGTACGATATCTTGCAGATACTTGTCGCTTTGTATATATTCGCTTCCCACAATTTCAGAAGCATCTGCTATGACTTCTTCCGGAAGTCCGATTTTACGTGCTATTTCTACGGCAAAAGAACTTCCCGGATTACCAATCTGTAACTGAAACAGGGCACGCATCTCGTGACGATCGTACAACATGGCTCCGTTTACCACTCCTTCATGATCTTCTGCAAAATGTTTCAGGTTCTGATAGTGAGTTGTAATGACTCCGAACGTCTTTTTAGCATTAAAGCGTTTCAGTACAGCTTCTGCCATGGCTCCTCCGATTTGTGGTTCTGTTCCTCCTCCAAATTCATCGATCAATATCAGACTCTTTTCATTGCAATACTTCATCATATTCTTCATATTCGTCAAATGTGAAGAATAAGTACTCAAATCATCCTCGATGCTCTGTTCGTCACCGATATCGATGAATATACTATGGAAAATACCCGCATGACTCCGCTCATTCATTGATACAAGCATACCACATTGAAGCATGTATTGCAACAAACCGACAGTTTTCAAACATACAGACTTACCTCCGGCATTAGGACCCGAAATTAATAGAATCCGTTGCTCCGTTGTCAATACAATGTCGAGTGGTACAACTTTCTTATTATGTTTGGCAAGTGACATTTGAAGAAGCGGATGTACAGCTTCGAACCAATCTATGGCCTGTTTGCTTTCGAAAGAAGGTTTTACGCCTTTGATGTCGATTCCAAAAAGAGCTTTAGAACGGATAAAATCTATTTCAGCTAAAAACTCATACGACTGTAGAATCGCAGGAACTTGTGGGCGTACAGTTGCCGAAAACTCGGTAAGTATACGGATGATTTCACGTCGCTCTTCTCCCTCCAGTTCACGGATACGGTTGTTGGCTTCTACAACTTCAGCTGGTTCGATAAAGACTGTTTTTCCGGTAGCCGATTCATCATGAACGATTCCTCGTATTTTTCTTTTCATGCCCGGAGCAACTGGAATGACAAGTCGTCCATCGCGCATCGTAGGAGTTACATCCTTGTCGACATAACCTTCCGATTGAGCCATTCGTAAAATATTATTCAAACTCCGTGAGATACTTCCCGTCGTAGATGCCAGTTCACGTCGGATACGCAGTAATTCTGGAGATGCATTATCTTTTATTTTTCCGAATTTATCGAGAATGTTGTTTATGCGTGTAATGAGTTGGGGGAAAACCATGATATCTCCCGCAAGCTCATATAAAGCAGGATATGGAGAGTGGACTTCATCATTGTCAGCCAACTCATCATCCGTTTGTTGCAGGAAACGTACGATATCACGTATTGTTTCCAATGAACGACGCAGGTCGAACAATTCTTGTTCATCCATATACATGCCTTCTACACGGATACGTTTGAGTGATGGGCGTACATCAAAAAAATACTGACTGGGAAAATCATCTTCTTCTTGAATGATACGTACAAATTCCGTCACTTGCTCCAACCGGCGGTTTATTTCATCGTAGCTATCAGAAAAATCCATTGACTCAACTCTTTCTTCTCCCAATGTGCTAAGACATTTGGTCTTTAAAAGTTGACGAATCTGATCAAATCCGATTTTCTGTTCAAAATTTTGAGGGTATATCATTACTGTATTTTAGTCTGTATAACAAATAAGTTTTCGTTTGCAAAGTTACGATAATGAGAAAAAATAATCAAAAAAGCGGCAATTTATTTGCAGGTTTCAAAATAATGTGTACCTTTGCATCGCTTTTGAAAGGAAGCACTCTTGCAAAAGAGTTTTGGAGAGGTGGCAGAGTGGTCGATTGCGGCGGTCTTGAAAACCGTTGTACTGCGAGGTACCCGGGGTTCGAATCCCTGTCTCTCCGCTAGGTTGATTGAATATAGTCCCGTAGAATTTATTCTATGGGACTTTTTTTATGTAAATTGTTTAGAAAAAGTCGTAATTTTCTTTGGGGATAAATCGTGTATTTAGTTTTCTATATGATCGGTTGCTCGTGTAATTGAATCTGAAAAAATCAGAAATGTTTTTTTGAATAGCTGAATTAATCTTCTAGGGTATAGCGCGTTTTTATTGCTTGTGATCCTTTGTTGCATTTTGTTGAGTTCGAAAACGCAGTACGGTTTGACATAATGAAAATGGGTTGTCCGATGTTTGTCCGACCTATAAACGAACAAAAGCTGCAACTTTTTGAGTTACAGCTTTTTATCTCGGCACGGGAAGAGAGGCTCGAACTCTACAGAAACTTTGTCCTTCTTTCCCAATTCTGATATTCAAGCTGCTACGTTTTCGATTGTGTTATTATTCTATTTTCTTGGTCCCAAATTTGTCTGATTCTCAGTGGAGTTAATCAATTGATTCATTTGTTCTAAAAGACAAATTCTTTTATCTTTCTCTTCAATGAGGCGTTCCAGTAGTTCAATTTTTTCTTTGTATCGTTGCTCATTATTCCCATGAGTAGATGGACAGGCTTTGAAAGGTTTTTCTCGTTCAAAAAACAAATCCATTGATACCCCGAAAAAGTCTGCTACTTTCTCAAGACGTTTAACTGTGGGATTTCCATTTACAATTTGACTGAGGGAAGAATTGGCTTCTGTTCCAAGGTAACTTAAAAGTTCCTTATTATGGATATTCTTCTCCGCCAATAATTGTTTAATTATTTGTCCATTATACATTATCGTTTCATTAAAACTTGAATTAAGCGTTCTTTTTCATTAAGTAATTCTTTTAGATGCTCTATTTCTTTTTGGCATTCATGTAGTTGGATATTACCTGTCACATTATTACCATTTCCATTTACTGTATGCCCGATATTCAAATGAGGTTTTTCTCGTTCAAAGAACTCATCTATTGATACATCAAAGAAATCTGCAATTTTTTCAATTGTAGTACAATTGGGTATACTTATTCCTTTAATTATATTATCTAAAGTAGCTTTTGTTATACCTGCATAAGTATATACATCTACTTTTTTAGCTCTTTTTTTGTCTATTAAATCATTTATAATCTGTCCTTTAAACATATATACTTAATTTATAATAGGTATAAATTAATATACCAATACTAATTTAAAGGTATATTATAATATACTTTATGGTTTTATTTCTATACATTTGCACTATAAATTTAATAATAAATACGATTGCAATAAAGACAAACCTCTAAAAAGTAATATATATGATTATATCTGACTATTATTCATCACTCGGAATCAAACAGAAATCCGAGTTTATCAAAAAGGTTATTGAAACATGTGGATTTTCTTATCCCACTTTTATGACAAAAATGCGTAAAGGAAGTTGGTCTAAATTGAAGCGTGAAGCTATTGAAAGAATAATTAGGGAGGATAAGCATGCAGACACGGATTGAATTCTATAATACGCCTGAAGGCAATATAGGATATTGTCAGGATAGGCAGCACTGTATATTAACTGAAAATACAGTAGACATTATTGAAGAAGTGCTGACTACCGTACATGATTGTTATGCGGATGCGTACAAAGCCTTGGAGCAATGTTATATCCGTTCACAGAAAAACACGCGATATTATCGCTATCTGATGGCTAGTCGTTTTCTCCGTTGTAATTGTGGTGAATCGGATACACTCAAATGGGATTTGGATCAATATGGCAATGTAAATATAGAACAGGTACACTGTCCACTGAGAGGTAGTGGAGATTGCCGGCACGAAGGCATTATCTGTATGCCGCAGCGTACTTCTATTATTAAGGGTAGACAACTGGAGATTGCAGAATTACTGGCTGAAGGATACAGTAACCAGGAAATAGCCGATTTACTATATATTTCCATCCATACCGTACACAACCTGATACAACAGATTAAGTTCAGGTTGAAAGTGGACAATACCCGGGAGATAGCTTCCTGGTATAATAAAACGTATAGCCATGTATAACTATAAACGACACATGATGCAAGAACTGAGTAATAAAAATCGCAATCCGGAAATACAAGTTGCAATAGCTGGTATTGGTTATCTCTCTCCCCATGGAGAAGATTTAAAAGAGATTGCCAGGGCAGAATTGACGTTCATTTATGAACATCTGAAGTCCTATTCCCAAAATGAACAGATCTTCATTCTGGACTTTATGACTGGCGAAATAATTGATAAAACTCTAGAACTTGAAAATGAACTATGAATAAACTACATAAAATGCATGAATGGGAGGTCTGTAATCCCGGTTATACCTTTGAACATGTGTTCTATACCGAGAGATCACGGGAAGTCCGCAAAATCACCGGTACAGTACCAGTGCTTAAACGTGAACTTATAAACGGCGCCAAAAGAAATGTATCAGCTCATAGGAGAGTGCGATGGGACGGGTTCGGACGCTGCTATTCCATAAATAGCAATTCTCGGTTACGTCAGTATGACATCACTTTTCCAAATTAGTATTCAGCTTTTATTTACACGACAAATCACCGATATTCGTCGTATCTAAACTCTCTAAGACATGATATCTAATAGTGATATTGAAAAAATTCTCGACCGTGCAGACATAGTGGACGTGATATCCGGCTTTGTAGAACTGAAGCGTGCTGGTATTAGGTACAAGGCTTGCTGTCCGTTCCATTCAGAAGATACTCCTTCTTTTATGGTGGATCCTGGACGGGGTACTTGGTATTGCTTCGGTGCCTGTAAAGAAGGTGGTAATGTCATTAAGTTTGTGCAAAAGTACAATCACATGAATTTCCGCGAGGCTTGTCTTTGGCTGGCTGACAAATACGGGATACATATCGACGATGAACAGGAGAAACCAACAGCTGACGAAATACGTCGTCAGAAGAAACGCGAGTCTATGCAGATCATCAATTTGTTTGCTGCTGAGATATTCCTGCAGAATCTGTCCCGTCCGGAGGCAGATGCAGCCCGTGCCAAGATCCGACTGCGTTGGGGAGAATCATTCCCGGTCGAAATGGGTATCGGATATGCCTTGGCGGATTGGTCTCAGTTGTCAGACATGGCAGCTGCCAAGGGGTTGTCACTGGAATTAATGGAGGAAATGGGACTTATCCGTAAGAAGAAAAACGGTGGATATTATGATTTCTACCGTGACCGCATCATGATCCCAATCCGCGACCGCTTCCGGAACATTATCGGATGGACGGCCCGTGACATGAGCGAAGTGGATGGTACGCCTAAATACCTGAATTCCTGTGAAAGTGACTTGTATCATAAAGGAAACAGCATTTTTGGCATAGATAACGCTATTCGTCAGGCAGCTAAAGAAGAGAAATTCTATTGTGTGGAGGGGGCGCCTGATGTTATGCGCTTGCAATCCATTGGAGTTAACAATACCATTGCCTCATTGGGTTCTGCCTGGACTAAAGGACAATTCGAACAGTTGAAACGGTATGCTACGACACTGTGTTTTCTTCCTGATGCCGATCCTAAACCGGTGAATGAACCTTATGGTACCGGCATAGCTGCTGTGATAAAAAGTGGTGTGATGGCTATGGAGTGCGGTTTTTCTGTTTCTGTACGTGAGATTCCGCTGGGTGAAGGTAATCTGAAGAATGATCCGGATTCATATTGTACTAATATCAGTCGTTTTAATCAATTAGAGGAACAGGACTTCATTACCTGGTATGCTGGATATGCGTTCAACAAAGATGGCACAACTGAAGACAAGAGCGCAGCGGTAAGTCAGATTGCTAAACTCGTGGCCCTGGTAGGTGATGAAGTCAAAGAAGCCATGTATCTGGCTAAACTGAGAGATACATACAACAATAAGAACCTTTGGTCGATGGCTATCAACCGGGAAAAGAAAAAGATAAATGAATCCAAAGCCGGGAAATCACAGGTTATCAATAGGGATTTGTTGGCCAAATATGGTTTCTTTGAATCCAACAACTGTTACTACTCTACCAATGAGGGCAAAGAGTTCCAGTGGTCTAACTTCATCATGTTGCCCATGTTCCACATTAAAGATTCCATGATGCCCAAACATCTGTACCGTATTAAGAACCAAAGTCGTCAGGAGGAAATTGTGGAGATGAAACAGGAGGATTTGGTATCGCTTTCCAAATTCAAGCAGAAGGTCGAGGGACTGGGTAATTATATCTGGCTGGCCAGTGAAAAAGAAATGACACGTCTGAAGATGTATCTCTATGAGCAGACCGAAACTGCTACCGAAATCACTCAGTTGGGATGGCAGCGTAAAGGATTTTATGCCTTCGGTAACGGCGTATTTGATACAGAATGGCATCCGGTTGACGAATATGGAATCGTTCGTCTGGGTGAAAAAGGAAACTTTTATCTTCCGGCAAGCAGTCTGATTTATCGTGATGATGACAAATTGTTCCAGTTCGAACGGAGGTTTGTCCATCTTAACTATTCTTCCATCAGTCTGAAGGAGTACTTTTCTAAACTGGTTGGAGTATTTGGTGACAATGCCAAGGTAGGAATCTGTTTCCTGCTGGCTACTTTATTTCGTGACATTATCACCGGATATACCAAAAGCTTTCCTATATTAAACTTGTTTGGTCCTAAGGGTTCCGGTAAGTCTGAACTCGGACATAGCTTGATGGCATTGTTTATTATCGAGAATATCCCGCCCAATATACAGAATGCAACCATTCCGGCACTGGCCGACCTGGTAGCACAATGTGCCAACGCCCTGGTACATATCGATGAATTCAAGAATAATATTGATATCGATAAGCGCGAATACCTCAAAGGACTTTGGGACGGTGCTGGCCGGTCACGTATGAACATGGATCGTGATAAGAAACGTGAGATAACCGCCGTAGACTCTGGAGTGATTCTTTCTGGACAAGAAATGGCAACTGCCGACATCGCTCTTTTCAGTCGTTTGGTGTTTCTGACCTTTGCTAAATCGGAATTTACAGAAGAAGAGAAACGTCGCTACAACGAACTTGTAGAGATTCGCAAACGGGGGCTTACCCACTTGACGCTTCAGATTCTTCGTCACCGTGCCCGTATGGAGCAACAGTTCGTCAGCAATTATCATACTTGTCTGTCCGACGTATTGGAAGCCCTGGGTGCCGAAAAGGTGGAAGATCGAATCCTTCGTAACTGGATTATACCACTGGCCGCGTTCCGTACGCTCGAGGGGGTACTGGATATTCCGTTTTCTTATCCGGATATCCGGCAGGTGACGGTAGATGGCATTCTGCGACAGAATGCTGAATGCAAGAGTAACAATGAACTGGCTAATTTCTGGAATGTCGTATCTTATCTGCAACAGGATGGCGAAATCTTCATCGAGGGAGATTACCGTATAGAATACCTGAGTCGCTTCAAAAGTAGCCTGGTAAAGATTGAACAGCAATATCAGGAACCAAAGGCTATCCTTATGATGCGTAAAAACCGTATCTTCATGTTGTATAAGAAGTTCGGCAAACAGGTGGGTGATTCAGTGCTTCCCGAAGGTTCGTTGATATATTATCTGGAGAACTCCAAGGAATACATGGGCAAGAAGAACTCTGTCCGCTTTAAGAATATCCAGTGAGGTGTAGAAGTCCAGAAGGTAGAAACGACCCCGACCGGAGGTCTTTCCTATAAGAAAACTTCTACTCCGGATGTAGCCCTTTGCTTTGATTATCGCATGATACGTGAAACGTATAACATTAACCTTGAAGTTGAGGTAGAAGGTCAGGAAAGCGATGACTTGGAAAATGAATGAGCATTATTACTATAATAGATTGTCTGAGAGTGTAAAGGCAGCCGCTGTGAAGTGGTTGCCTTTTTTATTTTTATATCCCTCCCTTGAACTTTTCAGTGTCTTCCCATGAGGCGAAAACCTCTTCTACACTTTCTACACTTTCTACAATGTTGAAAAAGAGATATTTATATATTCTACATACCTTCTACAATCTTTCTACATTTTTCTACAAATTGAAGAAAAACATAAAATCTTCTACAAAATGCTTCATATTCTACAATATTTCTACACTTGTAGAAATTTAAAAATCTCATAAATAATTGATTGTCAGTGCTTATTTGGCGTTGTAGAAAGTGTAGAAGGTGTAGAAGGCAAAATATGTGTCATAGTTGGGAAATTTCTTTTGGATTCTAGGGCTAAAAGCCTTATTTTTGATATATATACTTGAAATCAAATATAAATAATACTTTTCCCATGAGTAACATTGTTTTCTATATCCGTTTGGAGCCATATCTTCGTCAATGGCTTATACATGCTTTAGGTGATCCGGTTGTTTTTCCGGCACAAAGTAATGAAAATGCTGTGATTCGACGATTCCTTCGCAAACGTCCGGACGATATTCATCCGGAACTGGCAGCCGATGGACTTACTGCTATCTGTATACCCGACAGCAAAGCTAAACCTCCACAGTATTACAATTATCTGGGCAAAAAAGCTAAAGCTGCCGTAAAAGAAACAATTGAGGACTTGTTTCGTGCCAATCTTTGGAACGAAATAAGCGATCTGACTCGGCGGAATTGTGGACTGAATAAGACCATTGCAGCCTGGTGTGAGATGCATGGTATTGATGATGAGTACTCCGAAACTGTCCGTCAGAAATATTACCGAATGAGGGATTCCTATAATAGAAAAGGTATCTTTTTAGGTTCTTTAACCCGAAATCGCACGGATGAGTGAGAGGATTTTAAACAACACCGTACAACACCGAACACTGATAAAATTACTAAGAAATATGATTCATCTTCTTAAAAACATTTGCCGGGTAGAAATTATCGAAGCATATCATCTTCAGCATTCAGACATCATAGCTGAGCGAGGAGTCTGGCTGAATGTTTACCAGCAATTCAGCCAGATCGATACCATCGGATTGAGTTCTGTTGAGATTTCTGATAAAATAGAGAACAAACAGCGCATTTTTACCACTAAACTTACTATGTTTCGGAAGGAGAAGCTGCTACCGGGTGCTAAAAAGTTCTGTTTCCGTGTGACTACTGTCAGTGGCTCCCAGTTCTTGATAGGATGCGCAGACAAACCTTACCCGGTTATTCAGAACGAAGAGAGTTTTCCGTCAGCTGCCAGCGGAAAGTCTGGTGCAACAGTTACTGTTACCCTGACTTCTACCATTCCGATGCTTTCCATATTAGATTAAGGTCTTTTTATACAATCTATATAAGGTATAATATTGCGTATACAAATTTTTGACAATATGGAATATAACCTTAGTATTGATTCGCATATCGGCCCATGGGGATATTCGAAAAACTATATCCGCAGTCAGATGTCAGGCTTCAAGAATAAGCCTGTCAATGTGCGTGTATCATCGCTTGGTGGAGCTGTAGATGATGCCCTCGATATTCGACAGCAGTTTAAGGATCATGGCAATGTAACATGCTATCTTTTCGGCTATGTGGCGAGTGCAGCTACTATTTTGGCAACAGGGGCGAAAAAGACCTGTATGTCTAAATATGCTTTCTATCTTATACATAAAGTATCTAACTGGATTGATGCCTGGGGTAGTTACAATGCCGACCAGATTCAGCAGCTCATTGATGACCTGAAGGCAAACAAGCTGGAGAATGACAAGATGGATTTGGTACTGGCCAATCTTTATGCTGCTAAATGTAAGAAAAAGGTAGATGAAATTCTTCCAATCCTGAAAGAAGGTAGATGGCTTACAGCTCAGGAAGCACTTGAATATGGTTTTATTGATGAAATTATAGAAGAAGGCACTAAATTGAATTTTGATGATTCTATGAAGGCCCGTTTTAATATGTACCAACTCCCAGCTTTGCCGGCAATGGAAGACAAGAACAAAGTTCCTGAAGAAGAAGTAGTACCCAGTTGGTTCAATAACTTCATCAATAAGTTCTTTAAAGGACACCAGCCGGAAGTTGCACAGACACAAAATAAATCACTCAATCATTCACTGAAACAAATGAAAAAGGATTATCAGAAAGTCAATTCCATCTTGAAAATAGAGGGTGTGGAAGTTGACAAAGATGGTAAGGTGACGCTTACCGAAGATCAGGTCAAGGCCCTCAATGACTACATCACCAATCTGGAGCAGGAATCTTCTGATAAAGACAATCAGATTTCCGATCTGAAGAAGCAGAATGAGAACCTGCAAAAAAATGATGGTGAGGAAACCACACACATCAATGGTGACGAAGGAGAGGATGACGACATTACAAAACTCAACACAGCACAAGAAATGTTCAACGACGTAAAAGACTTGTTATAAGATGGCAGACACAACAGGACACGTAAAAATTACGGATGAGCAGCTGGCCAAGTCGGCTGTTCGTTATCGAAAGGAATTACTGATGATGCCGGTTCTGGCATTAGGTACAACATTACAGCACATGACGCAGAGACCGGGTGTTCGCGGTAAAGAAGTGGTTGGTGAACTATCGGGTGATATTGAGCTGGGACCTTATGACGAAGGACGTGAAGATACTGATGGCGTAGGTATCAATCCACGTACATTGGAAACTTTCCTTGGTAGCGTAGTAAAGAAATTTTCTCCCAACTCAGTATGGCAGACTGTATACGGCAACCTGATTACGAAAGGCGAGGCTCTGAAAAATGTAGATATTGCCCGTCAGGTTTTGGCATTCCTGACTGCAAAAATGGGTGCTAACCTGAATGCTTCTATTTGGAATGCGAAACGTAACGATAGCGGTACCAAGACCAAAGAACTTTTCAATGGTTTTGATACCATTACCAAAACAGAAAAAGACGCAGCTAAAATCTCTACTGATTTGGGTAATATGTTCACCATCGAAGCAATTAGCAAGGACAATGCCGTAGATGTATTGAAATCGTTCTACCGTGCAGCTGATCCGGTTTTGCGGGAAACTCAGACTAAATTGTTTATACCTCAGGACGTATACGACAATTACGTAGATGATTACCAGGCTACAGTGGGGCACGTTCCTTACAATACTAGCTTCGAAAAGACTGTGCTTGAAGGATCTAATGGTCGTTGCGAATTGGTTCCCCTGGCTAATAAAGCAGGTTCACCATTTATTCATCTGACTACTAGGAGCAATATGCTTGTAGGTTTCGGAAATGGTGCCGATGCTGAAAATATTACGGTAGAAAAGCATCACGCTTTCAAACTTGATTACATTGCTACAATGTACTTCGGTACAGAGTTCGAATCTATTTCTAAAGAGCGCCTGCTGGTTGGTACCATCGATGGTACGACTTCGGTTGTCGCTGGTATAGGAGGTTAAATTATGGCAGTAGATTGTACTAGTAAGGGGATGTATGAATCTCTTTCCTGGTGTCCAGGTCAGACATCTACACCAGGCATCAGACGTAAAGTATATTTTATCCCGAAGAGCTGGATTGAAAAATGGCCGGCACTTCCGGCTATTGAAGGTGCAGAGAGTATGGCTGCATTAGCGACATACGAAGGCGACTTTGTTCTGGCAGCTGATAAGAAATGGCAGTATATTGAACTACTGACCACAAAATCATCTATTAGTGCAGAGTCACAAGGTGAAATGCCTTCCAAGACTTTTCTGAATAAAGCTACATTGGTTCATGCTGGAACCGATGAAGAAGCATCAGGATTTTGTCGTCAGGCAAATATTGATGAATTAATATTCCTTTGCCAGCAGAAGAATGGTAAGTTCCGCGTAATTGGTTCAGAAGCGTTTGATCCTTCAGTCACCATTTCCCAGACTTCAGGAGAAGGAGATACCGGCACAGCAGGGACAACACTTGAGGCACAATGTACGGATGTTTGTCCGTCACCGTTCTATACGGGTAAAATCGAAACAGAAGACGGTGAAATATCCGGAGCAGACGGCAGCGCAATTCTGCCGGGCGGTTAATTAAAAGGATACTACAGTTATGTACATAGATGAACAGTTAACCATAGATATGCAAGGCTGGCTCAATACGGAGCCGGCTCAACGTGACCTGATGAAGGGTGCGGAAATGGTACTTAAATTGACTCGCAACCGCTACCTTTATCAGAATATTTCCCGCAACCCACAGAAGTTTGCGAGCAAGATTGAATATGAGCTGAAAAAACACCTGACCATCCGTCTGGACCGAAAAACGATTCAGGACGTGGTTAAGATGGACAAAGAGCTGGTTCCGGCCGTAGCTGAAACGCTGGCCACTTTCCAGCCTGTAATCAGTTCCGACGACGACACACCTCAAGACGCTACCATCGCAAAGGGTAAACGTGTGGATCACGATTCATTGCCCGAAGAGATCCGCCAGCTCTGGGAGGACAATAAGGATATCTACTTCCGCCTGAAGCAGACTTTTGAAACATTGAAAACCATGAAGGATGCTCTTCCATGCGACAGGTACGAATACCTGAAGCAACTGGAAGAGCTGGATGCCAGATATCGGGATAACATGAGCAAGTACGACCATTTCAATCCGGACAATCAGGGTGCTGGTGGTGCAGAGGGTGAACCACCTGAACACCCCGCTGAAATGGCCAAAAAAGTCAGTGCAGCCCGCGGTTATCTGTCAGACAATAAAAAGAAACTGACAGAGCTGAAAGAATCCGGAGATCAGGAGAAATACGAAAAGCTGCTGGCTAAAGTACAGCAGAGATACGACTTCCTGATTTCTACAGGAAACAACGTAGGGGAAGACCAGGTAAATGCCTTACGTGAATTAGGGTTAAAAGCATGAAACATGTAAACCGATTGCTGAAGCCGTTATCCGATGTGCCGTTACAGGCGTACCTGGATAACCGGCTTCAGCTTTTTGATGTGCTCGAATACATCCTGTCACAAACCGGACCGGCTAAGGTCTATGTATCGACCTTTTCTACGTCCGAAGAGTTTTTGCGCAGGTTATTTTCACTACGCAAACGAAAGATGATTATTCATTCCGTCCTGCTGGCCGATCTGAAAGCAGCCAAGAAAACTGTTAACTTGTACACTTTTATGTCTTCCGTGTTTGATGATGTGTACCTTACGGAAAATCATTCCAAGGTGCTGCTTATCGAGAATGACCGTTGGATGGTTACAGTTGTTACCAGTCAGAACCAGACACGGGGAAACCGGACCGAATGTGCGATGGTTACGACGCAACCTGACATCTTCCTTACCTTACGAGAACAGTTTTCCGAAATTATTAATACCCGTAGCATACACCTTAATGGAATTCACTTCAGCACAGATTGACAGAATCAAGAAACTTGCCACGATGCTCACCCCAGTATCAGACATTGCAGTTCTGATGGATGTAGACGAACGCCGTCTGCGAGAAATCATTTCCGACAAGTCCCATCCGGTCAGCATAGCCTACCGTAAAGGCAAAGCTGAGCGGGCATTGCAGATCCGGCAAAACGAGCTGGAGCTGGCCGAAGCCGGAAGTCCGCTGGCGGTGCAGCTTGTGGGTTCCTACATCCGTGACATGGATTCTGACGAAGATTTATAACTATGCCATTACCTGCGACTATTGATATTGCAAAAGAAAATCTCTTTGCCTCGGTTGACGAGATGAAAGAGCGTAACATACCCGAAGTCATTCAGCAACGCCTGCTCCGGCTTCGGGATATGTATAATTACTGGCTTCAGTACCCACGTATACGGGAGCAGGAAATCGTATTGGAGCTTCAGAAACGATACCAGATTCAGAAGTCGGCAGCTTATGAGGATATACGTATTATCAAGTATCTGTTGGGAGATCTTAACAAAGCTACAAAAGATTATCACCGCTATCGTTTTATTCAACGAAACGAAGAAAGCTATGAGATGGCTAAACGTATGAAGGATGCCAGGGCAATGGCTGCCTGTGACAACTATTACGCCAAATATATGCAACTCGACAAAGAGGATGCCAAAGATATGGGTTACGACAAGATTGTGATTCAGCCGTTCCAACCTGACAGCGATCCGACAATTTTGGGTATCAAACCCATACCCAACATCAGGCAGCGTATTGCAGATAAGATCAAGCAGTATATGAACGATGATGTTCAGGACATCCAGTTCGAGGATGCTGACTTCAACGAAGACGACATCTTCAATCCTAAAAAGTTACAGGAGGAACCGAAACCATGAGAGAATATTTTCACGAAACCCAGCAGCAGGTTCTTTACACTCCTGCTAAAGATATAGTTCTTTGTGCTGGGCGTGGTTGGGGCAAAGGTCCGATTCATGCCGCAATCAACTTGCGTAACATGCAGCGTATGCCCGGAAGCATCACTGGCTTTGTGGCGGCCAACTGTAAACGTGCCCTCACCAATACCATCCCGTCTATGCTGATCCACTGGCAGCGATGGGGATTCAAGCGTGATGTCCACTGGACAATCGGCAAGAAGCCGCCGAAGTCGTGGGGGTGGGGTGAGCCTATCTTCCAGCCAGACAACTGGGAGAATGTTATTTCATTTTATAACGGATCCATCGGCTACATTATCAGTCAGGACCGTTCCGGAACATCCAATTCTTTTTCTCTTGACTACCTCGACATCGACGAAGCGAAGTACATCGACTTCGAGCAGCTGAAAGACGAAACCCTTCCAGCGAACCGAGGTAACAAACAATACTTCGGTCATCACTACTTTCATCATGGCATGCTGATTACTTCCGATATGCCGGTGACAAAGAAAGGTTCCTGGTTCCTGGACTATGAAAAGAAATGCGATCCGGAACTGATTGAAGTCATCCAGGCGACAGTGCATGAGATTTGGCGAACAAAGAAACGAATCCGTGACCTTCAGGCTAAATCTGAACCTGTACCTTTGTATCTGAAAGACTATCTGCGCACCCTGAACCGTGATGTATGCCGCATGGGTTCTGTTGCCGTTTTATATCGTGAGTTTTCCACAATCGAGAATATGCAGTTGCTGGGCGAAGCATTCATCAACCAGATGAAGCGTGATCTTCCTCCGCTTACCTTTCAAACAGCTATCCTGTGTAGGCGTATCGGCATCAGCAAGGACGGGTTTTATTCCAGCATGACAGAAGGACACAAGTACAACGCTACAGACTTTAGTTACCTGGACAGTCTGGAATATCAGTTCGACAAAATCAAGGAGCCTTCCTGTCTGATGGATGCTGATCTCGATAGAGATAAACCTATCTGCATTGCCTTCGACTTTAATGCCAACATCAACTGGTTGGTAGCCGGGCAGCCTGATAGAAATAAACTGAAGGTTCTAAAATCCTTTTGGGTAAAATATGAACGTAAGCTAGAAGCTTTAATTGATGACTTCTGCAAGTATTACCGCCATCAGCGACGCAAGGAAGTGATATTCTATTACGACAGTACGGCTTTGGGATCAAACTATGCGGTCAATGACGAAGACTTTCATTACGTCGTTGAGCGTGCTTTCAAGGATAGAGGTTGGGAGGTGCGTTCTGTCTATATCGGTAACCCGATGAAGCATATTGAAAAATGGCTGCTCATCAATCGTATGTTTGCGGGGAAGGCAAAGCTCATCCCTCTCTTTAACGAACAGAACAACGAAGATCTGCTTATTTCTGTCCAGACAGCTGGTGTGTATAATGGTGGTAAAGACAAGCGAGGTGAAAAGCTGGCAGAAACAGAAGAAGATCAGCTTCAGGCTAGAACCGACGGTTCGGATGCTTTCGATACGTTATGTATCGGTTGTGAACGTTTTCCCCAGATGACATTTGATATGTTTGTGACATCCTCTATGTAGTTTTTATTAATCTAATTAGTTTTATTCTTTGGGTAAGCCCTGATGACCGTGCAAATGGTTGTCGGGGCTATTTTTTTATGTGCGAGTTGGCGTATACCGTGCATGTAGGGAGGTGTATTGCTACATATTCCGCATTAAATCTGTTAATGGTTGTTAACTGATGCGTAGGGCGGTGGGGGGGCGGAAAACCGACGTCCGCATAAAATGCGGTGTTTTGAGGGGGTAATCGATTGATTGTGTGCTGTTTTTGTATCAGATAAGCGGAAAATCAGAATAAATCCGCCTGTTTGAGTCTGTTTTTGCTTGCTAATTTACTGCTACACAATCTGCTGGCGCCCAATAAATTCTCAGAATTTGTCGGTTAGAAAGGTAGAAAGACACTCGATAGTCTTTCTGGCTGTTGGCGAAAGCGTTCACGCAGCGGCCCACTCACCCCGTTGCTCTCCCTACCAGTGGTATAGCTAAAGCTATGTATTGTTTGACTGCTCTTCTTTATCTGCTCTTCGCCTTTAAATCGGTATCACTGGCGCCGCGGTTTATGCCTTTTGTACCTGCAAAGGTAAATGTTCCGCTTCGTATGCCAAGTTCAGGCGCTGTTCCCGAAAAAATCTCCACCATCACAGAGCTCAGGTAGTATTCAGAGCTATGCTTTTCGTGAAAACTTGTCTTTATGCGCTTCGGAACACCTTTGCTGGCAGGTGTAAAAGGCGAAAACAAACCGTAGCGACAGCGAACGGAATAAAAAAAAGCTCAGAGCAGGAAGAGCAGAAAAAAAGGCTCAACTCCCGAGCTCGGCACCAGAATAAATTTTAAGACCATGAAAACCTTTACCGAATCCATGCTAAACCAGTGCAGAAAGTACATGTTCAATTTCTTTGACTATCTGCCGACAAAATATAAAGCCAGTTCAAGAGATTGGCAGGTGAGAAACTTTGTATGGGCATTCAAGGATGGGAAATGTGCCGTTTCAGCTGCACAGTTGGTAGCAAAGAAAATCCGTGAGCAGTTCGGAGAAGAAACATGTAACATCGTGTTTGCTTGCATTCCTGCCAGTAGCCAGCAAAAAAATGAAATCCGCTACAAGCAGTTTTCAGAGGAAGTTGCAAGGTTATCAGGTGCAGTTAGTGCATACGACCATATCATGGTAGAAGGTGAACGGTTGGCAATTCATGAGAGCAACTCAGGAAAGCATGTCAATAATGTACAGATAGTCAATTTCGACAAGGAATTTTTTAAGGGAAAGAAAGTTCTAGTTTTTGACGATGTAATTACTCGAGGTTATTCTTACTCTCGTTTTGCTTGTCATCTTGAAACGCTGGGAGCTTCGGTTTTGGGAGGTATGTTTTTAGCAAGAACTTTATTTGTATAACAATTTAATAACCAACATTATGAAAGATTTATTCGAAATTTGTGGTGAGTGCAGACATTTGTCAGACAGTGAAGTAGTTTATCAGTTGACAAACAACAGAGAAACCAGTAAAAGAGTTAATGAAATGTTATTGCGTGGCGATAATGTTTCAATAGAAGATGTTTGTCAGCTTTTGACACTGGCACGCAGGGACATGGCTCTCGCCGTGATTGAACTTTACAAACGTATCATAGACCGTAGGAGCAGTAGGGTAATTATCCGGCATAGTGAGGACATTTATAACTTGATGAGACCTTATATGGAAGATTTGGAAGTGGAGGAGTGTTGGGCTATTTACTTGAACCAGTCTAACCGTGTTGTAAGAAAACAACGTATCTCTATAGGAGGCATAACCAGTACGCAGGTAGATATAAGAGTCATTTTGCGTGAAGCCCTGAAATGTAACGCCACGTCAATGATACTTTGCCACAATCACCCGTCAGGAAACAGCCGCCCCAGTAATGACGATAACCGCCTGACTGAATGTTTGAAAAATGCAGGAAATACTATGAATATAAAACTCTTAGACCATATCGTTTATGGTGATAAGGAATACTTTAGTTATGAGGACGAAGGACGTTTGTAGGGGCTGTAAATGGCTGTAGCAGCGTTTTAGGGAGGTGGGTAGCGTAACAGCCTCCCGCCGCCCGATTTTACCGCTTTGTCACTTCGTTGGCGGCAAAATCGGGCGACGGGGAATAAGGTATTTGTTTTTTAACGCCTAAAATCGGCGAAAATGGATTGGATTTTTTCTAAAAGGTAGAAAATTTTCTATCAATTCTTTGGAAATGGTAGAATAATTACTACCTTTGCATTGCTGAACCAAAACAGAAAGGAGGAACAATGATAAAAAGTTCAGAATTTCATCGCCAATTGATTAAACGCGGAAAGAGGCGTGGATGGCATTGGGTGCAAGGAGAAGGTGATGGAAGTCATAGAATTTATGAAGATGAAAATGGGGTCCGTTATCCGGTCCCGTATCATGGAAGTAAAGAAATAGGCGAAGGGCTGAGGAAAAAAATTATTAAGGACATGGAGCTTGAATAAGCTCCTTCCTTAATGTTAAAATATAAGCTAAATAGAGCTTAAAACATAAAACCTAAATGGCTATGTTTATTATTAATGTTACAATCGAAAAAGGCGCTGATTTATTTAGTGCCTGGGCTGAAAACATCCCTGGAATTTATGGTGAGGGTGAATCAGTTAAAGAAGTGAAGGAAGATATTCTTAAATCAATTTCTTTGTTTAAAGAATATAATGATGAAAAGAATATTCCTGAAGAACTCAAAGGTGACTATGAAATCGAATGGCATTTTGATGTACAGTCATTTTTACAGTATTATAACGGCATATTTACAAAAGCCGCTTTAGAGAGAATTACCGGTATCAATCAAAAACAATTAGGACATTATGCTTCTGGTTTGAAAAAACCGCGTAAAGCACAAGTTGAAAAAATTGAAACAGCTTTACATAATTTTTTTGATGATATGCGTATGGTACATCTTACTTTGAGTGAAAAATAGAGGAGTCTCTTTTCAGACTCCTTTTTTTGTCGCTTCCTTTGTCTGATTCTGAATATTTTGTAAGTTTGTGACTATTAAAATAATAATAAAAATTATAGTTATGGCAAAAGCTAAGATGATTTCTAAAATTGACTCTTCTAATAAAATAAAGATCCCTGCATATATTTCAGAACCAATAAATGAAGATACTTATGTTTATGAAACATATGATGCCATGGTAGATGAGTTAGAACGTCGAATTAAAAATTATAATAAGGGAACAAATCGAATAGGAAATCGGATAAAAGGTAAGACAATAGAACGTCAGATTACACATATTGATTATGCTAGATATAAGGATGGTGAAAAGCCTATATTGCTCATCCGAATCGTCGAACAAAAAACCGGATATACAGATTTAGAAATAGATGGTAGTAAAAATGCAATACTTGATCCAAGAGATATTTTACGTTCGAAATACAACTGCGCAGTATTATATCCTAATATTGATACTCGGGATGATGGGATTGCAAATAATTGGTTGACATTTATTTATGTAGATCCTGGTAAGACGGATACAGATGTGATTAATACTGTTAAAACGGTTTTGGAGAGAATTTTTGAACTTAAGATTAAAAATATCAAACGTAAAGCAGCTAATGAACTGTTAAAAAAATCTGTATCTGTACCCAAATTGACTGCTCAATATGTGAATGTACGCAATAATGAAGAAGATTCACTTAATATTGGTGGTATTCAGGTGTCTGCAACTATAAAAGAGGTCAAAAATTTTGTTTTTGAGGATATACCTTCCGAAAACGTAGAAGAATATGTAAACTCAAAGGAAGATAAGATTCCTTATTTATCAAGAAATATTACAGTTTCTCTTGCAAATAAGCAAGATTTGAAGTATATTCATAGGAAAAAAGGGGAAGAACAACTTACTGTTAAGGATGTCATAGAACAAATGTATAATTATGAGACTGATATTGAACTTTCGGAATTCAATGAAATGTATGATCCAGGGTTCATTCTTAAAAAAGTGAAGGAGGCTTCATTGAAGATTCTTGGAAATGAATGATTTTCTCATAGTCGTATTAAGGAATATAGGATCGTTCGCTATCACTATGTTTGGTGTGGAGATAACCATATTTACAGTTATCTATTCTTTCATTGTGTCGAAAAGGAGTTATCATAAGGCTATTGCTTATAATATAAAATGTGGGCATGATGACACACATTCTTTATTGGAGAGAAAATTTGCTTATGAATACATGAAAAGACTGAAAAAGTTGAATCTGTTTGTTTTGACTTTGGCAGCTGTTTCATTGATATTGTATGGATGGTCGCTTTTTATTCCTCCAGTTTCGGATGAGGGTAAAGGTTTGTTGGGAGTACATGTGGTTTTAGGCTGGATTTCTATAGTTTATGTTGTAGCCACTCTTGTACTATTAGGCGTTTATTTAGTTAAATATTTTAAGGAAGTTAAATTGTAGGTAATGACAAAAAACTTAGTCAAGTAAATTATAGGACAATTGACTTCAAGTCTGATATAAAAACGATCATTATTTTTAGTTAAGACACATTTTAAGTCTAAAATTAAAATTAATTTTCAACAACCAATTTGTATTATTAATGAATTATGCTATTAAGGATATGGATAAGGATTTAAACGAGATTTATAGTACACCTTCTTCAAAAGATTTAGAAGATATAAGAAGCAGTATTTTACTTTTGAAACAAAACATAACAGAGAAAGAAATTGCTTTATCGAATTTGCTTGAACTTTATGTATCATTGGTTGATGAAAAAAGTAAAGTTCAACTAAGGCATGATATAGAAGATATCAAGAAGGATGTTAGATCTCTTAAAGAAGAATTAGAAAGATTGGAATTAAAGCAAGATTTAATCATCAAACAAAGAATTTCAGATTCAAATAATATCATTGAAAATCAAAGAAATAGGCTTGAATTTCTTGAGATTGAAATAAAAAGGTTAATTGAGAAAGAAAAGCGATTGACAGATTATGTAGAAAAAGCAAAAATAGATAAAAAAGAATTTGAAGATAATTTTAGAGAAGAATTACAAAAGCAGTTACAAGCTAATTTAAAAAATAGGAAAATACACAAATCACATCTTATAGAATCTGTTGTTTGGTTTATTTCATCTTTTATATTACTGTTATTTATATCAGATTTTTTTTATACAGACAAGAAGATAAATTTTTCCGATTTTTATTACAATTTAATCATTTCTATATCTATATTGTTTGTTCCAATTATTTTTAATTTAATTTTTGGAAAACTTCCTTTTGGGTATTTGCATCAGTGGTATGAAAATAGGCATAATATAAAAGAAGACCAAGACAGTTTATGGCAAAGTACGGATTATTATGACTTTAATATATATACTACAAAAATTTTACTTGAAAGCACAAAAAATGCCGAAAGGTTATATAATTTATCCAAAGTTTATCTTTTAGTAGGATGCTTGATTTCATTTTTAGGTATTGTTATATTTTTTACATTAATTAATACTTCTTTAGGGAATGTATCAATTTCTTATGTAGAGAATTATTGGGTATCAAAACTATTAGAATATTTACCAAGGTTTGGTATTTTATTTTTTATTGAATATATTGCATTCTTTTTTTAAAGCAATACCGTGTTTTAATGGAGGAATATCGTTATTACGAATCAATAAAAAGAGATAGGCAGAATTTAACTTTATTATGTTCCTTTTTAGAAAAACATGAAAATTCCACAGATGTTGTGAAGCAATTTGTGGATTATCTAAATACTCATACAGTTGTTATTCCAAAGTATACATTTAGTGATAAATTAAATACAGAGAAGACCGTCAATAAAGATTTGGATATTGTTTCTAAGAGTAAGCTTCCAAAATTGGCGTATTGACTAGCATGTCTCTTTCGCATACCTTCGT
>ERZ779865.809-NODE-809-length-25858-cov-5.240243_pt1 | contig 25858 bp, 19 predicted proteins | sample MGYA00433088_ERZ779865 | MGnify/ENA primary metagenome ERZ779865 (study PRJEB29588, sample SAMEA2151703) | human gut metagenome | biome: human gut; feature: human-associated habitat; material: faeces | place: Denmark | collected 2008/2010 ... | reverse complement strand
TAGCACCGCTGCGTATGAAGCATAGCGCAAGCGTGCCTGCGTACCATAAAGGCAACCCAACATGGCTTTCTCTATATCTTATCGCATGTGCCCTCACACATCGTCCGTCTCACTTCACTGTGCAAGGGTAAAAATATTTAATCTTCGAGGTGGAATGTTCCCATAGTTTCTGCTATTCCATAAGCCACCTTCTTTAGTTCTTCTGCAGATGCCGTTACGTCATTGAAGCTATCCGCAACCTCCGTTGTTGCTGCAGATGTCTCTTCCGTATTCGCTGCATTTTCCTCGGCAATGGCAGATAGATTCTCTACTACATCAATGATTTCCTCTTTGGCATCATTCAGACGTGCACTCTTTTGTTCAATCGATGTGATTGCCTGAATAGATGTCTCGATACCACGGATAACATCCTGAACGATCCGTTCCGTCTGTTCAACATGTTTGCTCTGTTCCATAATAATATCATGTACTTTTTCCATCGTCTCAACAGCCATATCCGAATCATTGATCAATTCACTTACCATGCCGGCAATCGAGTCAGTTGATTCTCCTGTCTGCTCAGCCAAATGCTGAATCTCATTTGCAACAACTGCAAATCCTCTGCCTTGTTCTCCTGCTCTGGCCGCCTCAATTGACGCGTTCAGTGAAAGCAGGCTTGTCTCTTCTGAAATATTACTAATAATATTAGTTGCCTCTTTAATCCTCTGAGAAGATTCATTCGTACGGTGCGTCTGATCATTGATCTGGCCAACAGACTGCATAACCTCTTCGTTGATCGACTTCAACTTGATCAAAGATGCCGTTGCCTGATCACTTGCCTGACGCATTGCCTTGGCATTCTCATTCAGACGTTCAATCTCTTCATTCGTAGATGCTAACATATCTCCCATAAGTGCAACATTCTCTGTTGCCCGTTGTGCATCCTTTGCCTGGGAATTGGCACCCTCTGCAATATCATTTACCGCACGATCCACACCACCGACAGTAGTCAGTGTATTCTGCGCATTACTATCAAGACTCTCTGCCGAACCTATTAAAGTCTGTGTATGATTATTCACATCTTCAATAATATAACGCAACTCATTCTTCATGCTTTCAACTGCCCGGCACAAATCTCCGGTAACATCTTGCTTTTGTAAATACTTAGCTGGAACTTCTATCATCAGATGTCCTGCTGCAACTTCCTTTACCGCCTTTGTTCCTGCTTCAATGCCGGCACTCATTGAATACGCTGCAAGTATACTTGTGATCGTAAATACAACCAGAAGTACAATTATAAGAATTACCAATACCCTTACAATCGAATTATATGTTAAATTAGCGACCTTCGCAGATTCCCCTGCAAAAACAAGGCCAACCACTTCATCACTGTCATTCTGAAATACCGGTACATAATAGCCATAATAATCTTGTCCATCTACAGATACCTTTTGTGAAAATACAGGCTTCCCGTCTTTCAAAACCTTCTCAACAATTGCGTCACTAACCTCTGATCCGATCACCCGTTCACCATTCTTATCTACAATAGACGTAACCACACGGCGCGTTCCATAGCAGAACATCACATCCACCCCGGATTCATCATGAATGGAATCCACCAGGTCTTCCGATTTGGAAATATTATAGGCACCTTTCCATATCTGACCGTCATCCGCCTCCATATAATCACCCGAATTCTGATCATATGCCGCTTTGTATGCTGTAGCCACCCCCTTTAAAGTATTCTCCACATCCTCTACCATCTGTTTACGTATTGTCGTACCTGTAAACAGAAAAATCAAAATCCCCATTGTCAGTAAAGGAAAGAGAGCTAATGCTAACATCTTCTTCTTCATAAGCACATCCTCCATCTGTCTCCATTATCATTTTGTCTTACTTATTGACATTTCTCTTATTGTAACACGATTTTTTATAAAAAGCCATCTAAAATCAATCTTTAAAGCCAAGTGAGTTCTTTAAAGCCAAGTGAGTTTTTGACAAATTGTACAATAACTGATAAAATATTTGGTAACAATGTCATGTTTTTTTGTTTTTTATACTATATTTCAGGAGGATACATGTATGCAGAAATATCATTTTCGCAGAATATTCAGCCTTGCAGCCTGCCTCATTTGCTGTCTGGGTTCATTAACCGGTTGCGGTAAATCCACCGTTGCTTATGATGATGTAATCACAAACGAAGGGTACGACCTTCACAAAGAAGATGTGCAGGAAGATTCTGCCTCTTACATCGGGAACCCAATTGCCAAAGAAGATCTTAAAGTCGGTGTTATCCATTTGACAGATCCAGCCGAAGGAAGCGGATATACTTATACACATGATCTTGGTATTCAGGGAATGCAGGATAATCTTGGTTTATCTTCCGATCAGATCATTCGTAAGATCAATGTCGATGACAGCGACGAAACGGCTACCCGTAAGGCAATTCAGGAATGCATTGATGAAGGTTGTCAGATCATTTTTACCACAAGCTGGGGATACATGAACACCACCGCAGAGATGGCAGAAGAGAATCCGGATGTATTCTTTGCCCATGGCACCGGCTATATGTCCAATGGAAAGAATTTCACGAATTATTTCGGTCGCATCTACCAGGCCCGGTACTTATCCGGAATTGCAGCCGGTCGTAAGACAAAATCAAACAAGATCGGTTATGTTGCTGCACAGGATATCAACAACTCTGAAGTAACCGGCGGTATTGATGCATTTGCACTCGGTGTATATTCCGTTAATCCGGATGCGAAGATCTATGTCCGGATCACCAACAGCTGGTTTGATATGGAAAAGGAAGAACAATATGCAAAAGACCTGATTGATGCAGGCTGTGATGTACTTGCACAACATTGTGATACGTCATTTCCGCAACAGGTTGCTGCGGCAAATAATGTATGGGGAATCGGATACAACTCCGACATGAGCAAGAATACACCGAATGCTACCCTTTGCAGCGTCATCTGGAATTGGTCCGCTTATTACACACAGACTGTACAAAATGTAATCGATGGCAAATGGACCGGCGAGAATTATTACGGCGGTATGAAAGAGGGATTAGTTGATATTCCCGGACTTTCTGATACTCTCAATGACAATGAGACCATTTCCCTGATTAATGAAGCCCGTGCCAACATCCTGAATGGTTCCTTTAACGTATTTGACGGAGAGATTGAAACAAATACCGGCGACATCATCGGCAAAAAGAATGCAACGCTTGACGATTCAACTATCACCGGAGGAATCAATTGGTACTTCAAGACAGTTTCTGTATTAAATGATAACGGTTCTCTTACAGATGGAAGTGAACTGCTCTCTACCGATACAATTTCCGACGAAGAAACCGGCGAAGAATAGGCATTATCATATTTTATATGTTTCACCACATTCTTCCTGACAGATTATAAACCATACAAAAATGACGAGATATCAGTCAACGTTGATATCTCGTCATTTTATGTATAGCCTTTCGTTATTCACCTCTATTATACACCCGATGGAATATCATATAATTCCACTCCAACTAACTCAGTCATCCGGTTATAAAGCTCCGGATATTCCTTCTTCAACCGGATCGGTTTGAAATCAAGATCCACAAAACAATGTGAACTTGCCGCTTCATTATGCAACACTGAAAAGTCTTCCGAATAAATACGATAGCTCATTTCGTACTTAACACCATGCATGCGTTCGACCTTCGGAACAATGCATATCGTCTCTCCAAAACGTGCAGGATTCTTGTAATTGCAACTGACCGACAATACCGGAACCATAATTCCGCTTTGTTCCATCTTTGCATAATCAAATCCTATCTGCCGCATAAAATCCATTCGGCATTCCTCTAAGTAACGGATATAATTCGAATGGTGCACCACCTGCATTTTATCTGTTTCATAATAGTTGATCTCTCGTTTGAACACCTGATATTTCATATTAGAACTCCATGATCTCAAAATCTTCATCAAACTTCATGGTAGCCTGAACATATTCCTGTCCCTTTTCATCTACCTTTACGTCCTGATCTGTTGCCTTGTTTCCATCCTTTGCTTTGTCTGTATCCGCTGCCTTAGGCTGTGTCTTTTCCTTTTTCACAACAGACGCTTTCTTATCTGTCGTTGCGTGTTGTTCTGCCTCCTGTGCAGCCGCTGCTTTATCCTCTACCGCCTTGCTGATCAAGCCTCTATATCGTGGATCAGTTGTCACATTCTCCGCCATCTTGGCAATTCGTTCTGAAGGAACACTCGTGATTTTTTCTGACTTCTTAAAATGTGGAATCAACGGAAGTACATCGTCTGTTTGTGTCTGATTCTTCTTCTCATCGGAATCCTTTTTCATCTGCTCTGTATGATGTGACGACTCCGGTTCCTCTGTCACTTCATCCTCTGCCTGATCTTCCTCATCCACATATTCCGTCTGATATTCTTCTTCCGGATCTTCCTCGTCCACATATTCTACTTCGTACTCTTCGTCTTCTTCTAACTCGTCCTCGTCTACATACTCGATCTCGTATTCTTCACCTTCTTCTAACTCGTCCTCATCTACATACTCGATCTCGTATTCTTCGCCTTCCTCTAATTCATCCTCTGTGACATAGACAACTTCATACTCGTCTTCATCCGTCTCTGCCGGCTGTTGTGCGGCTGCATTCTGTGCTGCTTGTGCTGCGGTTGATAATGCCTCTTTTTCTTTTTGAATCTGTGAAACTTTCAGTGCCAGCGCATCTCTTTCTGCCATCATATTAGCAAGTGCTGCCTCTGCCTGTGCAGACTTCATTTCTGCCGCAAGTGCCTGATTTGCAGCCTGCTCTGCTTTTTCTTCCGCTACGCGTGCCCGTTCTTCCTGCAACTGCTGGAAATCCATACTAAGTTGTACACTTCCATCATCATACTGATCACTGCCAATATGATTTCTCATTCTTGCATTGTATAACTCATCGGATAATAAATGACCAATCTCAATAATCTGCTGACTGCGGTCTGCAACATCCATCTCCTGAAGTCCGTCCATCAGTTCCGCACGATTGGCAGCAATAATATTCATCTTCTGCTCCATATCCTGCAGAATATTCTGATAATCTGTCTGAATATTCTGATATGCCGTCTCGATTAATTCATTCACTTCGGTCAGCATCTCATCGGTATAGATCAGTGATGCTCCATATATCTCATTTGCATTGGAAAGGGCATCTCTCTCTTCCTCTGACAATTCCTCATAGTGGATCGGCGCTACATTCGTCGTACGCTTATTCACACGCATACGGCTCGCAGAATGCTCTGCCTCATATATGATCTTCTCTGCTTCCTTTTTGGCTTCATTGATGATCTTACCCTTCCGGTCATTCACCTCATGATAAGTCTTTAATTCAATCTCAATCTGTGACGCTAATTCTGTCAACAAAGACTGCACTTCATCTTTGTAGATTGTTACTTTTCCGGATGCCAGCGGTACCGGGGATGCCGTATTCAGAATACTTTGTAGCCGGTCAATAATATCTTTTGTTCTACTCTTCTCCGCAATCGTTGCCATTGTACATTTCCTCCTGATTTTCTTAAGTACAAGGTCTTCCTCATTTACATATAATTGTAATTATAACAAAAGTATTACATTTTCGCAATTTTTTTGTAATATTTAGTGGAACGGTATACATTCAATGCTTCTTTGTAAAATTCCATTTATATAAGCGATCAATATTCCATAATTTGTAAACGGAACTCCCTGCGCATTTGCCGTATGCATCCGATACTGTACTTCCTTTTCATTCAGCATGCATCCCCCACAATGGATCACCAGACGGTATTCTGTAAGATCTTCCGGAAATTCCGTTCCCGAACAAAATGTAAATGCCGGCTCTTTTCCGGTATATTGCCGGATCCACGCAGGAAGTTTCACAGTTCCAATATCTTCACATTGTCTGTGATGTGTACAACCCTCTGCAATCAAAATCCGGTCTCCATCAAGGATCTGTTCCAGCATTTCCGCACCCTTTACCGCAGTATCCAGAAACCCTTTATATCGTGCCATCAAAATAGAAAATGATGTCAGATACACATCATCCGGCGTATCCTTTGCAACCTGTTTAAATGCCTGACTATCCGTGATCACCATATACGGCTTCTGACGCAGGCGTTCTAATGTCTGTTTCAGTTCGGTGTCTCTTGTAATGACCGGTACTGCTCCTGCCTCCAATATGTCCCGTATCACCTGCTGCTGTGGTAAAATCAGCCGTCCTTTGGGTGCCGCCGAATCAATTGGAATGACCAGTACCACAAAATCCATCGGATGCAAAAGATCTCCTACAATCTGAAATCTTGTGTCCTGTACCTGTATCCGGTGTGCGATCATTTCCTTCAATTCCTGTATCCCTGTTCTTTGAGCTGCACTTACCCAGACCATTTCCCCTTCCTGTTTCCGGCACAGATCCGCTTTATTATAAACCACAATATACGGAATCTTCCTTTTTTCTAGTGTATCCAGAAAATGCTCTTCTGTCTTAGTGACACCAATTGTCCCATCTACCACCAAAACAGCAATATCGATCTTACGAAGAACCTGCTTTGTCTTTTCAATCCGCAGGCTGCCAAGCTCTCCTTCATCATCCATTCCCGGTGTATCTATGATCATAACCGGACCTAACGGCAATAATTCCATCGCCTTGTAAACCGGATCCGTTGTAGTTCCTTTCTGTTCTGACACAACTGCCAGATTCTGCCCTGTTATTGCATTTACCAGACTGGACTTGCCTGCATTTCTTTTTCCAAAAAAACCGATCTGTATCCGATTCCCTGCCGGTGTATCATTTAATCCCATGCACGTTTCCTCCTGTTATTCTGACTAAATACATGATATACCCCCATATAGAATCTGTGCAACAGGAAAACTCCGGAATTTTTTAAGAAATTTTATGGTTTTTATTAATAGTTTCATGCTATAATAAATAAGTGTACATAATATACGATTTTATTTGTGCACATTTATAAGAGCATATTTACATTGTTATAATAATACACAAGGTGGGATGAACATGGATAGATATGATAATGAAGAACAATTAACCGAAGCAGAATTAGAAGATCTTAGAAGAGAACGTGCCGCCGCACGTCGCAGAAAACTTGCTGCAAGAGAACGACGCAGAAAGAAGCGCCGTCAACAGGCCATTATCCGATGCAGCATTTTATTAGTTGCTGTCATTTTAGTAATTTTCATAATTGTAAAACTGATCACCGGAATCGTTGGTCTGTTCACCAAAGACAAAAAGCCAAAAGCGACAACAGAATTGCCTGCAACCACACAGGAAGCTACAACAGAAGCTCCCGTTGCAGACATTGACGAAGCAATTCTTGCCAAAGATCTGCCAGCCGATCGTGATGCAGCCATTGCAATCCTTCAAACTGCGGCAGAAACAGACACCGATATTAAGAATATTATGGACAACCAGGCAGTCTATTCCGATATCCTGTTACGCAATTTGGCTGCCAATCTCGAAATGAAGCAATTTACCTTAGATTATATTGCAAAGATTAATACCGTATATGATGGCGATTTTTCAGTAGATGTCAGTCAGACAGAGATTCCATTATTCCTTCAATATGATGAACAATGGGGTTATGCGGATTACGGAAATGATCTGGTTGCATTTAGCGGAAGTGGTCCAACCTGTCTTTCTATGGCATACACCTATTTGAAACAGGATGGAAGCATGAATCCGATCAAAGTAGCTGATTACTCAACGGAAAAGGGTTATATTGATGAACATGGAGATACCAATTGGACGCTTATGACCGATGGGGCAGCGGGACTTGGTTTAAGTTCCGAAGCTTTGACCGTTGCAGAAGATGATATGAAATCAGCCTTAGAAAGCGGCAAAGTTATCATCTGTTCTATGGCTCCGGGAGATTTTACAAGAAGCGGAAGTTACATTGTGATCAAAGACTACAAAGACGGTCTTTTCTATGTAAATGATCCTACAAGCCAGGCCCGTAGTGATGTCGGCTGGGATTTCAAACGGTTGAGTAACCAGATTGCGAATATGTGGGCATTAAGTGTGGGAACCGGTGACACTACGACCGGCAGCACCGAAAGCGGCGATTCAACCAGTGGGGATAACGCATCCACAGAAGGCGGCGGCAATAACGCCACCACAGCAGAAAGTACGGCAGCAACAACATCCGCATCTACAGAAGCTGCAAATTAAGCATTTCTTCGCACAGCGTATATTCTACGCTGTGCGAAATTAATTTTAGGGGTTGATTTTTCCGGAAAGTTTGCTTATAATAGCAACTCGGAACAAATTATATAGTGTAATTAAGAATTGGTATTTTATTGGAAACGACACAAGTGTATGCTTGATAACGAACAACACATGTGTCTTTTTTACGCTCATTTTTAGGAGGAATATTATGCCAAAAAATTTATTTCAAAATGTTATTTTCACGTTAATGATGTCATTTCTGATGGTCTATGTCATGATCTGCTACAACATCGCCCTCAATACAGGTGGTATGAGTAATCAGGTATTGGGACTTGCATTTCATGAATTACTGATCATGTGGCCGGTTGCCTTTTTCTTAGAATTACTTGTAGTTGACAACCTTGCCCATAAATTAGCATTCCGGATTGTAACTCCACAGGATCGTCCAATTGTGATCACTCTTGCAATCTCCGTCATGATCATCTGCATTATGTGTCCGATCATGAGTCTCATTGCAACTATCCTATTCAAAGATGCCGGCAATCAGTTAATCGCCGTATGGGCACAGACTACTTTTATGAACTTCCCAGTTGCATTCTTCTGGCAGCTTATGTATTGTGGACCGATCATTCGTTTTCTGTTCGGTAAAATGTTCGCAGAACAAGAAGTAAAAGAAACACATGCTCAGGAAGCATAAATTCTAATACTCCTTTGTAATTGCAGACTGTTCTACCCCATACTGAGTACAGAATTGCCTAAGATCGGACTCATCCCGTATCAACATGATCTCGGAAAATCTGCCTGTCTGCAAGTCCTTAAAACCTGCGACCTGTTCTCCCGTGCAGATACTTGCACGGATGACTGGTCGCATTTTTGTTGCATCATATGTACTTGTCTGTTTGTGTCTCTTTCTTCCAAACACTATCTCACCTTCCCCAGTAAACCAATAACGCTGCCTGTATTACAAAAAAGAGTGGCACACCCACCACAAAATACCAATGCTTTGTCTTATGTCGAAACGTATACATTCCCGCAAATGCCCCGACGGAACCACCGATCACTGCCAGTCCCAATAACGTTGCTTCCCGTACACGCCATTTGTTGTGTTTCGCCTTCCACTTGTCAATGCCGTAGACTGCAAATGTTATCAGATTGATGATGCATAAATAACCTATGAATATATTGCTATGTAATATGACAAGTAATACCTGAGTCATAACAATTCCTTTCGATTCCAAACGGAATCCTCTTCTGTGATCGGACGGATTACACGACACGGATTCCCTGCCGCCAATGAGTTAGCCGGAATATCTTTCGTCACAACGCTTCCTGCTCCGATTACACAGCCTTCTCCAATGGTAACGCCTGCTGCGATCACAACATTACTGGCGATCCAGCAATTCGAACTAATTGTAACCGGCTTACCGTACTCGTCATCATAAAATGTTCCATCCGGCTTACGTTTCAGATTGCGTTCCTGCCACCGGAACGGATGCATCGGTGTCGCAATCGTACAATTAGGTCCAAAGAATACATTGTCTCCGATCGTTACCGGACAAGTATCTAGTACCGTAAAGTTAAAGTTCGCATAACAACATTCTCCCATAGTCGTAAATTGACCATAGTCAAAATATATCGGTCCCTGCAAATAGGTTCCCTCACCACGGTTCGGCATAAGTTCATCTAGTATCTCTTTGCGTTTTTCTTCTTCCGTCTCAAAGGTGTCATTATACATCTTGGACAGTTTATGTGCTAATACCCTTCTTGCTTCTAACTGTTTGTCGCTTGGATCATATATCTTCCCTGCTAACATTTTCTCTTGCTCTGTCATAATTATACGTTCCTTCTACTTTCCGAAAACCGCTTCGTAATCTGCTTTGAATTTCTCAATACCCTGATCGGTCAACGGATGCTTTGTCATCTGCTCGATTACCTTGTAAGGAACTGTTGCGATGTCTGCACCAGCCAATGCACAATCAATTACATGGATCGGATTACGAACCGAAGCACAAATGATCTCGGTATCCAGATCATAGTTATCAAAGATCTGTACAATCTCCTCAATCAGAGTAACACCCATAGAACTGATATCATCCAATCTTCCTAAAAACGGAGACACATAGGTAGCACCTGCTCTAGCAGCAAGGATTGCCTGTGCCGGAGTGAAGATCAATGTTACGTTGGTCTTGATTCCCTCTTCAGACAATACCTTAACTGCTTTCAATCCTTCTACCGTCATTGGAATCTTAACCACCATGTTTGGATGAATAGCCGCAATCTCTCTGCCTTCTGCGATTATTCCCTCTGCATCTGTTGTAGTTGCTTTTACTTCACCACTGATTGGACCATCCACAATCGTTGTAATCTCCTTGATTACTTCCGTGAAATCTCTGCCCTCTTTTGCGATAAGGGATGGGTTGGTGGTAACCCCACAGATCACACCCATATCATTTGCCTTCTTAATCTCCTCTACATTTGCTGTGTCAATAAAAAACCTCATAATATCTACCTCATCTTTCTTCTTTTTCGGATATTCCGTTTCTATGTTATTACTCCTTAAAACATCTTAAATATTGCCTAAATGTTTTCTTATTCTTTTATATCAATGATATCTTTCAGTATATAATAGAACGATGGAGCCGAACTCTTTTCATTCTCCGGATAACCCTTTGTCATGTCATAGGTATCTGTTGCATCCTGTGGATTGATACCGATATAATCACCCTGAAATACCTCAATCTGATTATTCTTTAATTTCTCAATCGTTGATGCGATCTTATCTTTTGTTCCCGGTGCGGCAACTAACTCATTTAATTCTAACATCTGCACCCAGTCTTCGTCAAATCCTGCTCCGATGTCCTGACCATTCACATTTCCAACAACGACGTCCTCTATCTTCTTTTGATCCAACACGGCCTGCACTGCTTGCTTCATATACGGAACCCAATTGATCTTTGCCCCCGTCAGATAAGTTGTGGATGCCAGTTCTGCCATACTCTGATTATACCCCACCAGATACACCGGTGTCGATACATCGGTCTGTTCACATGCAACCGCCGGTCCTGCCGTATCGGAATGCTGCGAAATGATCACACAGCCATCCCCGATCAATTCCTGCGCACATTTCTTTTCTTTCAAATAATTATTCCACGTATCGGTATAACATACTTCCATCGTTGTTTCCGGCACCACAGAACGCGCACCTAATAAAAATGCCGTATATCCGGAAATAACCTCTGCATACGGATATGCTCCGACATATCCCAGCCTCGCCTGTTCTTTCGTAATCGTTCCATTCTCTATTAATTCCTGCAGTTTCATTCCTGCCACAACACCGGATACATATCTCCCCTCATATATCGCACCCATAAATGTATGATAATTCGCCAATACCGTATCTGAATTTGCATTATCTCCTGTTGCCATGCAAAACTCAACATCCGGGTATTTCTCTGCCAATTCTTTTGTCACCGTTTCATATCCGTAGCTTGTCGCAAATATAATGTCACAGCCTTCTTCCACCAATTCTTCAATGGATTCTCTCTCTGCACCTTCCGCTACGTTATATTTTGCGATTGTCTTTACTCTGTCGCCAAATGCATTATCCACGGCTTCCTGTGCATCCATAAAATTACTGGTATACGCCGTACTGGCATCTCCTACATACACAAAACCTGCCTTGATCGTCCGGCTCTCATCATCATGCCAGAAGATGCTATACAATCCTACAACGGCAAGAATCACTGAGACCGCAGTAATTATCGTAATTCCATAAATCCGTTTCATTTCTGCACCTCCTCATCTGCCGTTACCGGTCGTTCTGCATAAAGCTGTTCCACGTCAATCTGTTTTTCCTCAATGAGCTGCAACATAATATCTACCAGTTCCGGGTCGAATTGCGTTCCTTTTCCTTTTTTCAATTCTCCGATCACAAAATCAAAATCTAATTTCTTCCGGTAAACACGATTGGCAGTCATTGCGTCAAATGCATCTGCAATTCCTATGATTCTTGCATTTAACGGAATCTCTTCGCCCTTTAATCCATGTACATATCCTCTGCCATCATATCGCTCATGATGATATAATGCGCCTTCCTGGACATTCTCAACCAATGTAAATTTCTTAAGGATCTCTGCACCCTTTACCACATGGGATTTCATGATCTCGTACTCTTCATCCGTTAATCGTCCCGGTTTATTTAACACCCGATCCGGGATTCCAATCTTTCCAATATCATGTAATAACGCAGCCTTTCGTAATTGTTCACATGCAGCATCATCAAATCCTAAACGTTTTGCGATCATTACAGAATACTCCGATACTCTGACGGAATGCTGACTCGTATTCTCATCTTTCGCATCCACCGTTCTTGCAATCGTAAGTACCGTTTCATTTCCCATTTCAATCTGGCTCTTGGCAAATTCCAATTCCTTCTTTTGCATGTTCAGGGTCCGCTGGATCTGTGTGCGGAAAAACAACCACGTCAGATACGCAACCGCCACCGCAAAAACAAATATCGCATATAACACAAACCACCAATTATCATATATCTCACGTTCTTTTTCAATCGTATAACTGCTTTCTGCTACAACCTTCTTTCCCCTGCTATCCATTACTCCTAACCGGAACGTATAGGTTCCAACCGGAAGATTCGTATATACAATACTTTTCAACTGATCCTGCGGAACAATCTTAGGCTGTTTGTCAAATCCTTCCAGATATACACTTACATACGGAAGATTCAGAGAATAATTGATGATCTCCGGTACAATCTCCATGCGGCTGACTCCACTCGGCAGTACCGTTGTCTCTCCTCTCTCCACTGAATATGTCGTGTCATCCACTTTGATCGACCGCACGATCATACGATACGAACGGACAGAGACAGCATAACGGTTCAAATTCATGCAAACCACACCGGTATCCGTAGACAAATAGAGATTTTCATCCTCATCCATATAGTTCCATGCGTTCGGGGTAAATGTTTTTAATAAGCCTGCCTGCGAATCCAACAGTTTATAATCCGCATCGCCTGCTAATAAATCGTGCTTGTCTACAACATAGATTCCGGCAGAACCTAATACAAACAACATTCCATTTTTACCTTCTACAATATCGTAATTATTATAATACGGAAAATCCAGAATCCGGATTCCGTTATCGTCCTGATAGCATATACTGTTACTGGTAACAAAGAACGTTCCTTTCCCGTCTGAATCGCTTATCATTCGCAATATAACTTCGGAACCCAGTCCATCCTGTCTTGTCAACGTCTGTACCACTTTGCGTTCCCGGATAACGGAAACTCCACCACCATCCGTACCCGCAAGCACCGTTCCGTCCGCCTGTTCCAACAAACATAATACCTTTGGATTATTCAAGCCATCGGTATATCCGATCACATCTGTGACCTTCCCATTCTCGATATATGCAATCCCGGAATCCCCGGCAGACACGATCGTACCATCTTCTAACTCTATCACCATCCGCAATTTATTACCCGGCAATCCGTTTGCGGTAGTGTATTCTGTCACATTTCCCCATTTATCCACTTCAAACAATCCGCTCCCGGATGTACTGATCCATAAATGATTCCTATTATCCACATACAGGTTTCGAATGCGGACTCCCGTAAACCGATCCGTCAGATTATTTACCGCTGCTTTTGTCAGATCCTCATTCATCATATCCAGTCCGTTATCTGTTCCAAAACAGAAATTCCCATTCCATCTTGTTACACAGTTCACCACCTGATCTGACAGTCCTGCCTCATGATATATATCTGTAAATACGGATGGACATAATCTTAACAAACCAAGTCGAGACGACGTAAACCACAGATTTCCCTGATAATCGATCAACATATGATCTATCGAACTGTTAAATGAATCCGACTGAATTCCATGATATTGCAGCGTACCATCTACATATCCCATACCGGTATCGGCACAGATAAACAAGTTTCCTTCTTCCGAAAAATGCAGTGATTTCAAATTGCGGAGTCCCTCACAGATGAGTGTATCGGTTCTCTTCCAATCATTTGCATCTGTTTCAAACAGATCTATTACTCTTCCCGTTGTTCCCGCATATAATATACCGGATTCATCAAACGAACAACACGTATAAGCCTCCCCATCTTCCGCTGTTATCTCAGAAACGATCTTCCGGTCTCTCAGAACATACAGTTTTCCTTCATTAGTTACAACGGCAACATTTCCGTTCTGGTCTGCACTGATACTACTTGCGTATACAATCTCCGGTATCAGCGACTGTACTGACAATCCACCTGCTAAAGTAAGTACCGCCAACGCCCCGGTTGTTCCCACATAATAATCCCCATCCGTACATTGTGTAATACAACGGACGGAATCTGCCGGCAAGCCGTCTTCTGCCGTAACAACATTCGATATCTTCTCATTGATGCAGATCGACAAACCAGTGTCATTCGTACCAATCCATAATCTTCCCTCTTCGTCTGTATACAGACAGTTCACATTTTTAACGGAATCAAATGTATCCATCCATTCAAATTCATTGCCGCCATAACGATATAGTCCACCATATGTTCCTATCCAGAGTACACCATCATTCGTCTGTGCGATATCATTTGCACTTCCTCCGGGCAGACCATTACTGCCATTGTAAATTGTCTGTACATAGGCATTATAATTATCTGTATCTGACGCCTGTTCTTTTGTCCCGGAACTAGCAGTAACATCCTTTTTTGCAAAGCCTGCAACCGGTGTAAGCAAAAGGGAACCACACAATAAGAGTGCAATCAGCATACGGACTTTTTCCGTTTTTCTGCCTTTTTTATGAGATGTCTTTTGATTGGAATGTTCGTGAAATACATTGCGATGTCTGCGATAGCATCGAATAACCAGAAACAGGATCAAAACCGCCAATGTTTTATCTGAAAAGTCCAAATAGAATTCACCGATAATATGACTTAATACAGAATTCAGCCCCAGGCGTTTGAATAACTCCGTCACACCATCTCCCCATACATTTCCAATTGCACCGTCAAAGAATAAGTAATTCAATGGCACAGAACAGGCAACCGAAAGTATTGTTACAAAAAAACTCGTCGACAATGCCAGAAAAAGATTCTCAAGCCATCCTTTCTTTGCAAGAATGCCGACTAATACTGCCACCACTGCACTTACAAGTGCATATACCATATTCGTATAAGAAAATAGAATTCCGTAAATAACATTAACAGTAACACCAACAATAGCTCCACAAAACGGTCCAAGCACATATGCTGTAAACACGGTTCCGATCGAATCGAGCCACAACGGCAACACAAAATGATTTGCCAGAATCTTCCCGATATAATTCAGCAAAATACATCCTATAACAAATAACGCTATCTCGTAGTTCTTCCTCTTCTCTAACATGCTATCCCCCATTGTAATCTATCATCATCTGTACAAAATCCTTATTACCCGAAATTTACTTTACCTTACAACCGGGAACTTGTCAAGAAAGCCCTGCAAAGTCAACATTCTTTTTACATTATTTATAGAAAGAAAACATTTATTTTACTTTTACTTTATTATATGCTATCCTAATCACACAAATAATATTTAGGGGAGATTATCTAAAATGGAAAAAAAATCTAGCAATTTTTCAGGGCAGCTTGGATTTGTCCTTGCCGCTGCCGGTAGTGCCGTTGGAGTAGGAAATTTGTGGAGATTCCCATATCTCGCAGCAAAAGACGGAGGCGGACTATTTTTAATTATCTATTTTGCTCTTGTCATCACATTCGGATTTACGTTATTGACATCCGACATCGCCATCGGGCGGCGTACACAGCAAAGTGCCATTGGTGCCTACACACAAATGCGGCCGAAATGGAAATTCTTAGGAATTCTTACCTTTTTGGTACCGGTTCTGATCATGACCTATTATGCCGTAATCGGCGGATGGATCACCAAATACGCAGTTGTATATCTTACGGGTCAGTCAAAAGCGGCTGCTGCAGATGATTATTTTACATCCTTTATCACATCACCTGCCTCACCGGTTGTCTTTGCACTCCTTTTCATGGCGGTGACTGCATTTATCGTATATAACGGTGTGGAAGGTGGAATCGAACGGGTATCCAAATGGATGATGCCGATTCTTCTTGTATTGATCGTCGTTATTGCCATATATGCCTTAACTCTGAAACACACAGATGCCTCCGGTCAGGTACACACCGGTATGGAAGGCTTTTTATACTACCTTACACCAAACTTTGAGGGACTTACGGTGCAGCGTTTCTTACAGATTCTATTAGACGCTATGAGCCAGTTATTCTTTTCTCTCAGTGTATCCATGGGAATTATGATCACATATGGTTCCTATGTAAAACCGGAAGTTGACCTGAATAAGGCTGTCAATCAGATTGAGATCTTTGATACCGGTGTTGCTTTCTTAGCCGGAGCCATGATTGTCCCTGCGGTATATGTATTTTCCGGAACCGAAGGAATGGGAGCCGGTCCGAGCCTGATGTTTGTATCCCTGCCAAAAGTATTTGCCGCTATGGGAAAAGCAGGAATCTTCGTTGGAATCCTGTTCTTTGTAACTGCCGTTTTTGCAACCTTAACATCCTGTATCTCCGTACTGGAGTCCATCACAGCAAACTGCATGGAGATCTTCCATACAAGCCGCAAGAAAACCGTACTGATCTTATCCGTGATCTATCTTGCCGCATCCGCTGTCATTGCTTTGGGTTACAGTGTGTTCTATGTAGAGGTTGTACTTCCAAACGGTTCTACCGGACAGTTACTTGACATTATGGACTATATCAGTAACAGTGTCATGATGCCATTTATCGCACTGTTATCAACCATCTTAATCGGCTGGGTTATGACACCGGATTATGTCATTGATGAAATGGAACGTAACGGAAAGAAGTTCCGAAGAAAGAAATTATATCGTATTATGATTCGCTATGTTGCACCGGTTCTGATGTTTATTCTGTTCTTACAGTCAACCGGAATTTTGTCGTAAATATTGAGATGCAGATATGAAAAAAGCCTGATGAATCATCAGGCTTTTGATTTTTCTTTGCATTTATATGTTCCACTGTACGAACTGCGTTTAATCCTCCTGTCGGTTCTCAGTAATTGCCTTTCTTAATTGATGTGCTGCCGAACTGATTGGATGTGTACTATCATATACAAGGCATACATTTCTTGGCGGTATCTTCTCTTTCAAAGAGATTTCCACAATTTCCTTCCTATCTATTGATTCCTGTGCCATGGATTCCGGCAAAAATGCCAACCCTAACTCACATTTTACCAATGGCAGGATCTGATCAGTCGTAGCTGCTTCGGTATCCGGCTCTAATTCTAAGCCATGTGTTAAGAACAAATCTTTGTAGAACCTATATGTCATAGTCTCTTTTCCTAAACATATTAGCGGATAATTCATTATTTCCTGCAAGGATAATTCCTGGCTTGCAAGTGCCGTAAAGGTCGTTCCTCCAACCAATTTTTCCCGAAACGACTGTAGCCGGATCGTCTTAAGCGGTTCCTCTGCATATACCGGTGTTGATACAACCGCAAAATCCACCGTTCCATTCTTCACAGCCTCGATCGCTTCCGGCGTAGAATGATTATAGATCTTAAGACGTATTCCCGGATGCACCATATGAAAAGACTTTAACCTGTTTAACAGAAATATATTAAGTGCCGTCTCACTTGCACCGATCGAAATACTTCCGTGCGAAAGACTTGTACTGTCTGTAATCTCCTCTTCTGCCGCAAGTATCTGTGTCATCGCTGCAGACACACGAACATAGAGCTTCTCCCCTTCCGGGGTTAACTGTACCCCACGATTATTTCTTATCAATAATGTCGTCCCCATCTGTTGCTCTAAACAGTTCATTGCTCTCGTCACATTCGGCTGGCTGCTTCCTAATGCATGTGCCGCTTTTGTAAAATTCTGATACTTCGCTACATAATAGAAAATCTTATAATATTCAAAATTAACATCCATAAATAGTCCTTTCAACATATCAAATGATTATAACAATCATATCAATTATGATTTTTACTTATCACTAACTCAATAGTATAATCGAATCGAAATGGAAATACAAGAAGGAGCTGAATATTATGAGAGACACACCTATTTTCCCACGGGAAGAAAAATCCGAAGTCTTATTCCGGAAAATATTAAATGATCCATGGGCATGCAACAAATTGTTTCATACCTTTTATGATTATCTGTTTTGTAACGACGATTCTGACACCAGTCTTTCACCGGGTGAATTCGCCCAGGCACTATTTGGTTGCTATGAGAACAAAGATTTATCCGCTTTTTTAATGGCAATTACCCAGAATACTTTATTTGATCTGCTTAGAAATGCCTTTCTGATTCCATACCGTTTCAATGCGGATGGAACCCAGAATCCGCTTATTATGACCGACCATAACGGAATCCTTCTACCTGATTATAAACACTTAGTACACGATAAAGATTATCAACATTTTTATAGCATTTATAAGAATTTAATTAATAAGAAAAACATCTTCTTCGCAAAGGCATATCGATACAGCCATACATATGGAGAAGATTCTTCAACCGTCGAACAACGAATTCTTGAAGAAAATACCGGCATTCTGCTTATACGGGAACTTCCAGATACAGTCAAGCTAAAGGAAACCGAAGCGGAAGCCTATAGTGCTGTATGGGATTTAATGTTAGAACTTGAGAAAAATTTACCCACCTCATATGTATTCTACGGTCAGGATTCTTTTGTGGAAGACAATAAACGATTTGATGAACTTGGTATTTTCTTGCCAAATTCCATCTTTTTACACAACTTAGAACACCATGTAGAGAAAGCAGAGGCGATCATCTATGCCAAAAACTAATTATGTTGATATCATGGAAAAGAATCACATGGAAATACCCTGGCACGATTATACCAATACGGACAGCAATGCACTAATTGCCGAAGCCGATCTGATTGAAAAAGCTTCTGTTATCGGTCGTGTCGGATTAATCATGTTGTCCTGTGGAACAGGAGCCTGGCGTGTCCGTACTTCCATGAACAAGCTTTCAAAAGAGCTCGGAGTTACATGCACCGTTGACGTCGGACTCATGTCAATCGAATTTAACTGCTTTGATGGTAATGACTGTGTTTCACAATCCCTCAGCATTGCAAATACCGGCGTAAACACTTCAAAACTGTATCGCATGGAACAATTCGTTGACAATTTTCCAAATGAGGAAGCACATCTGACTGGTGAAATGATTCATAAACGACTGGATGAGATTGAGCAGATTCACGCACTGTATTCGCCTACAAAATTAGGTCTTGCCGCAGCACTTGCATGTTGTGCATTTACATTTCTTCTTGGTGGTGGCCCGATTGAAATGCTGCTTGCATTCATTGCCGCCGGTATCGGCAACCTGATCCGTACGAAATTGATCAAACATCACTTTACCCTGTATTTGAATATCGCCACATCCATATCCGCAGCCTGCCTGATATATGCCGTATTATTAAAGCTGGCTATTGTGTTATTTCATATTCCTGCTGTTCACGAAGCAGGCTATATATGTTCCATGCTTTTTATCATACCCGGATTTCCATTTATCACAAGTGGAATCGACCTTGCTAAGTTAGATCTTCGTTCCGGGCTTGAGAGGCTTACCTATTCCATCATCATTGTATTAGTTGCCACCATTTTTGCCTGGATCATGGCGTTGCTATTACATCTGCAACCGCAGGATTTTACGGAACTGGATCTTAACAATATAACACATCTGATCCTAAGACTGATCACCAGTTTCTGCGGGGTGTTCGGCTTCTCAATTATGTTTAACAGCTCCATTCCTATGGCTGCTACCGCTGCGTTGATCGGATCTATTGCTAACACATTACGTCTGGAACTTATTGATTTTACAGGAATGCCTGCCGCTGTTGCCGCATTTATCGGTGCTGCTGCTGCCGGACTTCTTGCTTCCGCAATCAAACAATATAACGGATATCCGCGTATATCGTTAACGGTTCCATCCATTGTTATTATGGTTCCCGGACTTTACTTATATCGTGCCATATATAACTTTGGCATAATGTCCCTGACCGATGCTGTTTCATGGTTTACATCTGCTATTTTGATCATTACAGCTCTCCCACTCGGACTTATCTTTGCCAGAATTCTTACGGATCGTACCTTCCGTTACTGCACGTAATACTTACTAAAATACATTTACATATAAGGAGGATATTATATTATGCTAACATCTGTAACAGGTATCAATTGGGGTGACGAGGGAAAAGGACGGGTCATTGATCTTCTTTCCGAACAGGCTGATATTGTTGTCCGCTACCAAGGTGGCAACAATGCAGGACATACGGTAGTAACCGATCAGGGAAAATTCATTCTGAATCTTCTTCCTTCCGGAATCCTTCATAAAAACGTTGTATGTGTACTTGGAGATGGTATGGTCATTGACTTAGAACACCTGACAAACGAGATCGCTCAAATAGAAAAACGAGGGATTTCCATAAATGCCGATCATTTAAAACTATCTAAAAAAGCCACTATTTCCATGCCATGGCATAGAATTCAGGATGAACTAGAAGAAGATCGGCTTGCAAAAACCGGCTCCGCATTCGGTTCTACCAAGAGAGGAATCGCCTATGTCTACAGTGATAAATATCGTAAAAAAACACTTCGTCTTGGAGATCTGCTTCATTTAGATGATGAAACGATACAAGCACGGCTAAAGACAATTCTCGAATCAAAGAACTTAGAGCTTGCCGGCTGCTATCATCAGGAACCAATGTCCTACCCTGCACTTCTTTCCTGGTGTCAGGAACAGGCTGCCAAGTTCACCCCGTATATATGCGACACCGGTTCCTATATAGACCATGCACTTTCCGAGGGAAAAAATGTTATCCTAGAGGCTCAGCTTGGTGCCTTAAGAGACATTGACTATGGTATATTCCCATATACTTCCAGTTCCTCAACAATCTCGGCCTATGGGCCAATTGGTGCAGGCATTCCCGGCAGACATGCTGATCATATGGTAGGTGTCCTGAAGGCTTATTCCACCTGTGTCGGAGCCGGGCCTTTTGTGGCAGAACATGCAGTCTCCGAAGCATGGCAGCAGGATCTTCGCATTGCCGGAGGTGAATTTGGCGCCGCAACAGGACGCCCTCGCCGTGTAGGCCCTTTTGATGCTGTGGCAAGCCGGTATGGTCTGAAGTGTCAGGGTGCCGACAAGATCGCTCTTACCAAATTAGATGTATTAAGCTCTATGAAAGAAATTCCAATCATCACAGGATACAAAAACACAAACGGTTCCCTAGTCGAATTCGACCCAACTGATAACTTAGACCATTATACCCCTGTCGTATACACCCTTCCCGGTTGGCAGGAAGATATCTCAAAATGCAGAACATATGAGACACTCCCTGTAAATGCCCGAAACTACATTCAAACAATCGAGGAAATGTTGCATGCAGAGATTAACTTTGTTTCCGTCGGTGCAAAGCGTGACGAATACTTACTTAAAGGAGAATGGCTATGAGACATTTAATCACCCCTATGGACTTAACCGTAGAAGAAACCTTAGACATCTTAGACCTTGCGGAACGCATCCGTTCCAACCCTGTATTGTATCGCCATGTTGCTGATGGCAGGCAGCTTGCTACCCTTTTTTATGAGCCAAGCACCAGAACACGCTTGTCATTTGAGTCTGCCATGCTAAGTCTCGGTGGGCAAACACTTGGATTTTCCAGTGCTGAACAATCAAGCGCAACCAAAGGTGAGACCGTAGCCGATACCACCCGTGTAATAAGCTGTTATGCTGATATTATAGCAATGCGGCATCCCAAAGAAGGTGCACCCCTTCGCGCATCCATGTATTCCAAGATTCCGGTTATAAATGCCGGAGACGGTGGACATGCACATCCAACCCAGACAATGATTGATCTGATGACCATCCGTCAACGTAAAGGGAAATTAGATCATTTAACAATTGGATTCTGTGGTGACCTCAAATTTGGACGAACCGTTCATTCTTTGGTAAGCAGTCTGGTACGTTTTCCAGAGAATCAGTTCTATTTCATCTCCCCGGAAGAACTATGTATCCCAGACTATATGAAAACAGATGTTTTAGATCCCACCCATTCTATATATAAAGAGGTATTTAGCTTAGAAAATACTTTGCCACAGTTAGATGTCCTATATATGACAAGGGTACAAAAAGAACGTTTCTTCAACGAAGAGGAATACATCCGGTTAAAAGATATCTATGTCCTCAATGAAGAAAAACTGCAACAGGCTAAAGAAGATATGCCAGTTCTTCATCCTCTTCCAAGAGTCGATGAAATCTCCCTTGATGTGGATGATGATCCAAGAGCCGCTTATTTTGATCAGGTTCAGAACGGAAAATACATACGAATGGCTCTCATCATGTGCCTGTTAGGTATCCCTGATCCTGCGACAGGAAAAACGATTCTGAATATCGATTGTTAATAAAATAATCTTTAAAAAATAATTCAAAAAGAACTTGCAATTAAGTTCTTTTTATTATGCATACTCATATACTTTGTTAGAAAGGACTGATTATGTATGAATGAAGCACATGTATTAGATAAGGAGTTTTTATTTAAATCAAGTATTTATGGGCGGAGGAACAAATATATATGGTGTAGAAAAAGCATCAAAATATTACTTTAACAAATCTGCATCAGAGTTAACATTAGCAGAAGCAGCATTCTTAGCAGGCATAAATCGTGCACCAAATGCATATAACCCATATGAAGAGGGCAATGAAGAAGCAATAAAAAAAGTTACTAAAACTGTTTTAGTAAAGATGAAAGAACTTGGAATGATAGAAACAGAAGAAGAATATAATGAAGCAATAGCAACCGTAGACAAGGGTTTAACATTTACCAAAGGAGAAATAGTAGATTCAACTGATATATCATACCATACTGCAGCAGCTATAGACCAAGTTGCAGAGGATATAGCAGAACAAAAAGAAGTAAATATAAAAGAAGCAAGAAGAATATTATATAGTGGAGGGTATAAATTATACACAACACAAGTAACAAGCATTCAAGAAAGAATGGAAAAAGAATATTTAAGAGATAAATACATATTTGATTCTAAAATAACAAAAGACGAAAACGGAAAATATAAACATACTCAATCTGGAATGACTATAATAGAACAAACAACGGGAAAAGTAGTTGGAGCCATGGGAGGATTGGGCTCAGACTCAAGTCCATTAGGATTAAACAGAGCTACGCAAACATTTAGACAATGTGGTTCTACAATGAAACCATTAGCAGCTGTGGCAGCAGGACTAAATGCTGGTGTAATAACTGCAGCAACAGTATATGATGATTCATGGACTAACTTTGGAAACTGGGCACCGGGAAATTCAACAGGTTATGGTGGATTGAAATCAGTAAGATTTGGAATTGAAAACTCATCAAATATAATTAATTTAAAAATAATGTCAAATTTAGGACCAGAGAATTCTATAAAATTTTTAAATTCCTTGGGACTAGATACATATAACGAAGACGATAATATGTTGTCATTGGCTATTGGAGGAAGTGCACATGGGTCTTCTCCACTTCAAATGGCAGCTGCATATGCAGCAATAGCAAATAATGGAGAATATATAACACCAATATTTTATACAGAACTTCAAGACTCTAATGGAAAAACAGTACTAAAGCCTACACAAGAAAAAAGAAGAGTTCTATCTGTAGAAAATGCATATATAGTACAAAGTATTTTACTTTCTTCTGTAAATGCAGGAATAGCAGATGTCGGAAGAATTTCTGGAATGGACTCAGCAGGTAAAACAGGAACAACAAATAATTATGTAGATAGATGGTATTGCGGATTTACTCCATATTATACAGGTGCAACATGGTATGGATATGATGAAAACGAAAAAGAACCATATGTTGGTAATAATCCATCAGGAGACATATGGAGAGAAATAATGAAAGATGTTCATAAGGACTTAGAAACTAAAAGGTTTGAAAAACCAAGTGGAGTTGTGTCAGCTAAAATATGTAGTCAGTCAGGAAAATTTGCAACAGACAAATGCAAAAACACATATTATGAATATTTTGTAAATGGAACAGTTCCAAAAGCATGTGAAGGACATATTGAATTAAAAATATGCAAGGATACAGGAAAAATAGCAACAGAATATTGCACTAATACAGAAACAAAAATATATACATCAAAACCGGAAAGAGAGCAAAATCCAAATTGGAGTACAAGTGCAGGAAATAAATATAATGTTCCAACTGCAACTTGTGACAAACATACAAAACCAGTAGTAGAAAAAATTAAGGTTCCACAAGTAATAGGAAAAACAGAAGAAGAAGCAAAAGGTTTGTTAAGTCAATTTTCTATTCAACTCGTATATGAAGATAATAAAACAGAAAAAGATGGAATTGTTTTAAGACAAAGTTTACAAGAAGGAACAATTGTAGATGCTGGAACATCTATAACAATATTTATAAACAAAAAAGTATTGCCAGAACCAGAGAAACCAGAAGAACCAGATAAACCAAATGACCAACCAGAAAATTCAAATACAACAAATACTGCGGAACAATAAAAATTGGGGGAATTTTATGCAAGTAAAATTATATAATACTTTAACAAAAACAAAAGAAGAATTTAAGCCAATTGATAATAAAGAAGTTAAAATTTATACATGTGGGCCAACTGTGTACAGCTATGCCCACATAGGGAATTTTAGGACATATATTTTTATGGATAATATACGTAGAGTTTTAAAGTATAATGGATATGATTTAAAACATGTTATGAATATTACAGATGTGGGACACTTAGAATCAGATGCAGATGAAGGCGAAGATAAAATGGAAAAAGCAGCAAGAAAAGAAAATAAGAACCCATACGAGATAGCAAAATATTATGAAAGTATGTTTTTTAGAGATATTGAAAGACTAAACATAGAAAAACCTGAAACCATTGCAAGAGCTACAGAGCATATACCAGAAATGATAGAATATGTCCAAAAATTAATTGACAACGGATATGCTTATGAAACAAGCAGAGGAATTTATTTTGATATATCAAAATTAGATAAATATCCTGTTCTGTCAAATAGAAATATAGATGATCAAATTGCAGGTGCAAGAGTAGAAGTAGACAAGGAAAAAAGAAATCCGTATGATTTTGCCATTTGGATTAAAGCGCCAGAAAACCATATAATGAAATGGGAAAGTCCATGGGGATTATCATATCCAGGTTGGCATATAGAATGTTCTGCAATGTCTTTAAAATATTTAGGAGAGCAATTTGATATTCATACAGGAGGAGTTGACCATATACCAACACATCACGAAAATGAAATAGCGCAAAGTAAAGGAAGAACAGGGAAAATACCTGCAAAAACATGGATGCATGTGGAGTTTCTACAAGTTGACAATGGAAAAATGGGAAAGTCATTGGGAAATGCATATACATTAGATCAACTACAAGAAAAGGGAATAGAGCCATTGGCATATAAATTATTTTGCTATACTGCTCATTATAGAACAAAATTGAACTTTACGTTTGAGATAGCAAAATCATCACAAATAGCAATAGATAGATTAAGAAATGGATATTTAAAGCATTTGAATGGAACAGATATTATAAATAATAATATTATAGA
>ERZ779865.803-NODE-803-length-25947-cov-38.726634_pt1 | contig 25947 bp, 22 predicted proteins | sample MGYA00433088_ERZ779865 | MGnify/ENA primary metagenome ERZ779865 (study PRJEB29588, sample SAMEA2151703) | human gut metagenome | biome: human gut; feature: human-associated habitat; material: faeces | place: Denmark | collected 2008/2010 ... | reverse complement strand
TATCCTTACATTTCTTTCAGGAACGACAGATTTTGTCGCCTTGGTTCGCTATATTTGCAGGAAACGCTTCCGAATATGTTGAATAAGATCAGGCGATTAAGTGCGATAGTGAGCAAGCTCAGCGGCATAAAAGAATATGTGGAAGTGACCCTTCGCCTGAAAATCACCAACGATTTTGTGATGGCCCTCCTCTCCCGAAGCTCCTCCATCGAGATCCTCGCTCCCCAGTTCCTCAAAGACCGTATGTACTACATCTGGACGGCGGCTCCGGGGCGGAATAAGTAGTTGTTAGTAGTCTTAAAATAAGTATATTATGCTGACCAAAAATGAGTTTGTTAAATGCTTGGAAGGAATTACCTATGTTCAGACCAGACAACAAAAACGTAGGTATAAACTGAAATTGAATGGTGATTATATTGAGGGTGAAGGTCTCGATAATAACCCCAGACTATCATTTGAAATATCTGTTGATGATCTTTATGACGCATATAAGGACGGAGCTGATACTACGGTGAAGTTAAAGGGATATAAATCTCTCAGATGGAAGCAATCACCTTCTCTTGCTATTTTAGATAAGGTGAGAAGTGGCTCGGTAAAAGATAATGATTAGAGAAATAGAATATGTCCAACGACCCTGAGGAGACATATTCATTGAAAGAGAAGCTGGTGGTGGCGGCGCTGCTGCTTTTGCCGGTGGCGTTGGCGGTGGTGGCGATGATTGGAGAGAATAGGCGCTTGAGGGAGGTGGAGGCGATGAAGAATAGGCCGGTCCGCTACTATGAATATGCCATCCGGCCGGTGGACACGGTGTTGAACCATCCGGTCGGGCTGAGGGGAAGGCCGTTGATGCAGGATGACGGGCGAGGGAACGGTGTGGTGCTGAACTCTGGCGGGAAGAAGATCGTCACCGGCCTTTCCTCAGAAGAGATTCTGGAGCAGCTTGACCTTGACTATCAGGATGTCTATGACTATTACGGAGGTGCGGAAGAGCTCTGGTGAATATGATTTATTGAAATGAAAATCGAAGAAGCTATACTCTATGTGCTTGCCGAGAGGGGTGGCGGGCTGCGGACGGAGCAAATCGCGGAGATCATCAACAGCCGCAGATTGCATATTCGTAAGGACGGAAAGCCGGTGACCTCGGCGCAGGTGTATGCCATGGTGATGCGTTATCCTGACACTTTCGTCAAGGCGGAGGGGCGGATAATGCTGATGATATGATTTTCGTGATAGCTTGACGATTTTATTTGGTTTATATTGTAAACTTATTTATATTTGTAATGCCGTTAGGGCTAATGTGCATAACCGCTAATGACGGAAACGATGTAAATCAAAATGTTATGGAAACAAACAACAATCTTTCGGCTGAGCAAAGTCTGAAAATCATCAGCGAGACGATGGCAAGGAATTGCCGTGCGATCGAAAAGAATCAAGGAACTTACTACATCCTTTGGGGTGTGATACTGGCGGTGGTCTCCGCCCTCATCTATCTTTTATGGAACGGCACGGGGAATCCGGTCTGGAATTACCTCTGGTTTCTCATTCCGGTGATCGGAGTTCCGGCGGCCATATTCATTTCAAAGAAGGGGAGTGACGCTCCGAAAACCTATCTCCACAAGACTGTAGGCTGGATTTGGTGCGCTTTCGGAATCACGGCCGTTTGCCTGACAATCCTCTCTTGCACGGTCAACCCGTTCGTGCTTGACACCTACCTCATCACGTCTTTGTTCGGTTTCACCATCCTGTCCACTGGCATAGTCATCAAGAGCTGGCCGATCATCGCTTCTGGAGCGCTTGTGGTTCTGCTCGGCGCACTTTACACTGACTATGCCGGCGCTCAGATCTGCCTGATATGGCTTTTCAGCGGCATCATTATGACCGCCGGCGGCGTCATCGCCAGAATAATAAGGAGGTAGGATATGTTCAGAAAACTGAATCCTCTGCTGCATTCGGAGCTCAGGCTCGCCGTGATGTCGATCCTCATCGGGGTCGAGGAGGCGGACTTCGTCTATATCAGAAAACAGACGGGCGCCACGGCCGGCAACCTCAGCGTGCAGATAGACAAACTCAGCGAGGCCGGCTACATCACGGTAGAGAAAGGCTTCAAAGGCAAGAAACCTTGCACCACCTGCCGCGCGACCGACGCTGGCCGCGAGGCGTTCAATGAATATGTCGATTCGCTCAAAGACTATCTCTCCTTGGGAAACCAGCTGTAAAACTGTCCCTTAATTCATATCTTACCTTGAAGTTTTGTCCGGCGAGAAGCCTTTCAGCCGGACAAACTGTGCAAATCAACGCGTTTATCCGGCGGATGGCAGTTTGCGTGGACAAAATTGTAATATGACGTGGTTTGTACGGGAGAATGCCGTTCCAGTGACCATCAAGAATCAAATATTATTCTCTGATTCCGAATGTTTGGAGAATAGTTGTTAGTTTTGCATGATAGAAATGTTCAAATGAAATGTGGTGTGATGTCGATTTGGAAATTGGCATAGAAAATAGAAAATTGTACAAGGCTCAAATAGAATGTTTACCGTTATATTATTCTTGTTTGCGGGAATCGCGGCCGGAAGGCTTTTGAGGAACAGAGACTGCGGGTGGGTCTCAAAGTTGACAACCATTCTGATCTGGTCTCTGCTGTTTCTTCTGGGTGTTGAGGTCGGAGGGAACAGGACGATAATCTCATCACTTCCGTTGCTTGGTCTGGACGCTTTGCTCATTGCTGTGTTGTCTCTGGCTGGTAGCTGTTTATTCGCCTGGCTTTTGTGGCGTCATCTTAAATCCGAAAAGAAAAGGACATGAAAGGCAGTCTTGTGATAGTAGGCTTCTTCGTCCTTGGCATCCTTGCCGGCCTGTCCGGGATTGTGCCGGAGAAAATTGTGGAAGGGAACCTGACATTCTACGCCTTGTGTGCCCTGCTTTTCTTCGTGGGCATAGGTGTGGGAAGTGACAGGAACATTGTCTCCAGATTCAAGTCCCTTGATGTGCGAATGGCTTTGCTTCCAGTCGGAACTATGCTCGGCACATTCGCCGGGGCGCTTGCGGCCGCACTGATTCTGCCCGGAAGGTCGGCCACAGACTGTCTGGCCGTTGGCTCCGGATTCGGCTACTATTCCCTCTCCAGCATATTCATAACCGGTTACCGTGGCGCCGAACTCGGTACCGTTGCATTGTTGTCCAACATCATAAGGGAGATGGCCACGCTTCTGCTGGCTCCGCTTCTTGTCAGAATAGGTGGTCCGCTCGCTCCGATAGCCGCCGGTGGCGTTACATCGATGGACACCACACTTCCGATCATCATGGCATCCTCCGGCAAGGAATATTCAGTGATCTCCCTCTTCCATGGCTTCGTCCTCGAATTCTCCATCCCGTTCATCGTCACATTCTGGTGCACGATCTGACGTCAATGCAGGGAAGATCAGGTTGCTGAGCTTGTCGAAGTGATCGGTGAAAGTGTAAAGTTTCTTTACACCCAGTGTTAAATTTCTTTACACTTTCCCAAATCGCCAGAATCGCTAAAATGTTCATAACTAATTAATTGAATATTTTGGCACGCCTAATGCTTATGACTTTTACCGAAAAGGAAAAAGAAATATGAAAAAGACAATATTCATAACATTCGCGATGATGGTCGCCGCTCCGGTTTTCGCGCAGGAGTCGCTTCCTAATCCGATGACGCTGAAGGAGTGCATGGAATATGCGGTCAGCAACAGCACCAAGGTGAGGATTCAGCAGGCGGCCAACGATGACGCCCGGCTTGCAAGAAGGGACGCGATCTTCGATGCCTTCACTCCGGAGATCAGCGGAAGCGGCTCGGCCTACTACAATTTCGGACGTGCCGTTGACCCTAAGACCAACACTTACGTCACCACAACATCTTTCCACAACAGCTATGGTGTCAGCGCCGGCATCACTCTCTTCAACGGATTCAAGGCCGTTAACAACCTGAGGATCTCCAAGACTTCGATCGCTCTTGGCAACTCGCAGGAAGACCAGATCGAGGCTGACATCTGTCTCGCCACGATGGAAGCCTACTGCAACGTGCTTTATTACAGCCGGTTGGCTGATATTTACAAGTCTCAGGTCGAGGTCGCCGAGGAATCCCTCGCCAAGGCTCGCCGTCAAGAGGAACTCGGACAAAAAGGCCATGCCGATGTCGTCGAGATGGATTCCAACCTTGCAGACAAGCAGTACCAACTCGTTGAGGCCAACAACAAGCTCAACGATGCCCGCATCACCCTTGAGGACGTGATGTTCTGGTCTGAGCCACAGGAACTTGTCATCGACACGACCCTTCCGGCTACCATTGACGGCGAGCGGGTTCTGACCGATTCCCTTGCGATGGAAGACATGGTGGACTTTGCGCAAAGCAATAATCCGGCAGCCCGTGTCGCAAGGTTCAACCTCATGAATGCAAAACGGGAACTTAACACCGCCAGATGGCAGTTGCTCCCGTCGCTCAGTGCCTATGCCGGATGGTCTACGACCTATTTCACTTACCCTGGAAGCGGCACGGCTTCGGATCCGTTCCAGACCCAATTCAAGAACAACGGAGGTGAATATGTCCAGTTGTCCCTGAATATTCCGATCTTCTCGGGACTCCAGCGCCACAGCAGCATCGCCAGGAAGAAGAACGCCGTCGCCAAGGCGTCCGCCGAGTACGACCAGAAGATGAGGGACATCTCCGCCGAGGTGCGCAGGGCTGTCCAGGATCGCGACGGAGCGTCGGCCGCCTATATTCAGGCGCAGAGAAAATCCGATGTGCAGGAGGAAGCATATTCATTGAATATGAAAAAGTTGGAGCAGGGGTTAATCTCTCCGATCGAGTTCCAGACCGCATCGAACAACTACCTTGAGGCGAACGCCCAGCGGCTCAACTCGCTGCTGACCTACTTCATCAAGCGCAGCGTGGTCAACTACTATAACGGAGTGGATTATATTGATCAATGAATATGACAGCGTCGGTCGCCGTTGTTCGGCAGGCTTGCCAACCGTTGAAGCGCCGAAAGGACAAAAACATCACGGTCGCCGAGTGTGTCGAAGAGCCGCTAAAGACGAATTAAAGCAAACGAAAATAACAACAATTATGGACAAGATAATCGAGAAAAAGAAAGGCTGGAGATCAGCCTTCACAAAAAAGGCGATGCCTTACTGGCTTGGAGCCATCGTGGTAGTGTTCGTGCTCTACCTCGTGTTCAGAGACAATTCCAAGACCCTCAGGGTTGACAAGGACACGATCACGGTCAGCCAGGTGACTGACGGACAGTTCAACGACTATATCCGTGTGAGCGGTCAGGTACAGCCAATGGTCACAATCCAGATCAGCCCGCTCGAAGGCGGTACCGTCCAGAAGATCATCGTCGAGGAAGGCTCCACCGTCAAGGCCGGGGAACCGATTCTTGTGCTGTCCAATGATAACCTTGACCTTCAGATACTTAACGCCGAGGCTGAGCTTGCGGAAAAGGAGAACATCCTTCGTAACACGATGATCTCGATGGAGCAGCAGAAACTCTCCCATGAGCAGAACCGTCTCCGCTACGCCTCCGAGGCCAGGCGTAACAAGAGGGCATTCGAGCAGAACCAGCAGCTTTACAAGGAGAAGCTCATCTCAAAGGAGGATTACCTCAAGGCCCAGGAGGATTATGAGCTTTCGCAGCAGAACCTTGACCTGACTCTCAAGAGTATGGAGCAGGACAGTCTCTACCGTTCGACCCAACTTCTGAGTCTGCGCGAGAGTCTTGACAACATGAAGATGAACATGCAGCTCATACGCCGCCGCAAGGAGAGCCTTACGATCAAGGCTCCGATCGACGGGGTTCTCGGACTTCTGGACGCGAACCTTGGCCAATACATCGGTGCCGGCACCAAGATCGGCCAGATCAACTCCGAGGGTAGCTACAAGATTGAGGCTAAGATAGATGAACACTATATTGACCGTGTGGTTCCGGGACTCGACGCCACATTTGAGCGTCAGAGCGAGAAGTACGACGCGCAGGTGCGCAAGGTCTATCCGGAGGTGCGTGACGGCAAGTTCCAGGCGGACTTCAAGTTCGAGGGCCAGCAGCCCGACAACATCAGGACCGGCCAGACATATTACCTGAACCTTCAGCTCGGTCAGCCGGAGCGGGCGGTCCTCATCCCTCGCGGGACATTCTACCAGAAGACGGGAGGCAAGTGGATCTATGTGGTCAGCAAGGATGGAGGAAAGGCTGTCAAGCGCGAGATCCGCATCGGTCGTCAGAACCCTCAGTTCTATGAGGTGCTTGAAGGGCTGGAGCCTGGCGAGAAGGTCATCACCTCCTCCTACGACAACTACGGCGACAGCGATGTGCTTGTCTTCTAAATGATTAATGAATATGTCTGTGCGGTTCCTGAGCCTGTGGTTCGACAAACTCACCGACCATCGAAGGATCGCCAAACAAGAACAAGGGATATAAACAATAACAAATAAAATTTTTCAAAGCCATGATTAAAGTTACAAATCTGTCCAAGGTCTTCAGAACAGAGGAGATCGAGACAACAGCCCTCAATGGAGTTTCATTCGAAATCGCTGACGGAGAATTCGTCGCCATCATGGGTCCTTCCGGTTGCGGTAAGTCAACCCTTCTGAACATCCTCGGCCTTCTTGACAACCCTACCGGAGGCTCCTACGAACTTCTCGGCACGGAGGTCAGCCAGCTCAAGGAAAAGGAGCGCACCAAGTTCCGTAAGGGCAACATCGGATTCGTGTTCCAGAGCTTCAACCTGATCGATGAACTGAATGTCTATGAGAACATCGAGCTTCCATTGAGGTACCTGAACATCTCCGCGGCCGAGCGTAAGCAGAAGGTCACCGAGATTATGAAGAGAATGGCCATCAGCCACAGAGCCCAGCACTTCCCTCAGCAGCTTTCCGGAGGTCAGCAGCAGAGAGTGGCCATCGCCCGTGCGGTCGTCGCAGGTCCGAAGCTGATCCTCGCCGATGAGCCTACCGGTAACCTGGACTCCAAGAACGGTAAGGAGGTTATGGATCTCCTCAGCGAGCTCAACAAGGAGGGTACGACCATCGTTATGGTGACCCACTCCCAGAGAGACGCCGCCGTGGCACAGCGCACCATCGACCTGTTCGACGGCCAGATCGTCTCCGACGTGAAGAACGAGCTTTAACGTTGAATCTTTCTCGTGAGGGTCGGCTGATTACTTGGCGATAGCTGATGAATCGTCACTACGGACTTGACAGTAGATAATGTAATTATACCACCCATAAGCGCCGCCCCTCACGTTTAAGATATTATTGGCGGAAGGTTGCCTGAATCTTATAGTCAAACTCCTTAATACTTTGTCTCGGTTCATCCAGAAGGTTGCCACAGCAAACCTTGGCCACCCGCGGCCATAAGCGGGAGGGGCCCAGCCGCAGGTTGGGAGGGACGGAGCGCGAAGCGCGGAGGGTTTGTCGTGGCAACCTTCTGGATGGGATTTCCAAACGGGTAAAAATCCGTGGAGGATAAGTGATTGACCATTAGGAATATGCTTGGATGTCCTCTTGCATGAAGCGGGAATGAGGATAGGGAAGCAAAAGAATGAAAAACAAAAAGTTGGCCTCCGCGAGGCCGTGAATAGATTTATGAGCAGTTTCATTAATTTCTTGAAGCGCAACAAACTTTACAGCGCGGTCAACCTTCTGGGACTCAGCCTCTCGATGGCGTTTGTCCTGCTTCTGGCCGTGTACGTCACCAGTCAGCTGAGTACTGACTCGTTCCAAAAGAACGCCGACAGGATCTACGTCATCGCACAGAAAGAGACCCTTTCGTCCGCTTACTGGCTGTCCCGCCACATGAAGGCTAACTTTCCGGAGATTGAGAGGTCAGCTTCATATTCCAGCAACGGAATGCAGGAGTACAAGATCGACGGCAACATCGTGAACGCCAGGACTTCTTACGCTGACTCGTCGTTTTTCGATATGTTCAGTTTCCCTCTCGTGGAGGGCGACTTCAGTGAGTGGAAGGCCTCGATAAGCGGAGTCCTGATCAGTGAGTCTTTCGCCAAGGCTCAGTTCGGGGACAGGGATCCGGTTGGACGTGAGATCCGTTTCGACGGCGCTGACTCAACGGTAAGCAACCTGACAGTCTCAGGTGTGTTCAAGGACATTGAGAACTCCCATCATCAGACCGTGCGACATATTCCTGCGCGGAGAGATCATGACCATCACCAATCTGGCGAATGACGAGCGGATGTCCAACGCCGGATCATCCACCTGCTTTGTGATGGCTTATCCGAACGCCGATCTTCCGGCCAGACACGATGATATTCTTAAATGGTGCCGGGAGAATTTCTGGAGATATATGTCAGACTACGGCGGAGGTGATAATGACGTGAGAATCATTCCTTTACGTGATGTCTATTTCCTGTCGGACGGCAATGAGGACTATAATGACAGTCTGCGTCTTGGCAACAAGACGACAGTGATGCTGCTTGCCGGAATGTGCTTCCTGCTGCTTCTGTTCGCCATCCTGAACTATGTGAATATGACCACGGCTCTCTCCGGCTTCCGTGCCAAGGAGATGGCCACCAGAAGACTCATCGGGGCGACGAAAGGCGGCATATTCATGAAGATGATTGTCGAGAGCACCATAATCTGCGCGGCCGCTATGGTCATCGCCGTCCTGCTTGGCGAGGCCATTTCCCCGGCGGCTTCGAAGGTGTTGAACTATGACATCTCTATCTTCAAGGCAATCTCTCCGGTGAGCGTGCTTGTCTGCGTCCTGTTCACGGTTTTGGTAGGGGTCATCGCCGGCATAGTTCCCGCGCTTATCATCCAGAAGGCCGAGCCGATCGAGATTGTCCGAGGAACGCTCAGGCTCAAGACCAAGACACTTTACAGCAAGGTCATCATTGTCATTCAGAATGTCATCACGGTCGTGATGCTTGTGACGGCGTTCACGATGTTCCTCCAGATCCGCTCTATGATCAATGCTCCGGCGGGTTACAATACTGAGGATCAGATCACCATCAGCAATGAATATGGTCGCGCGGGCGAATTGGCTCCGCTCATCAACAAACTTAAGGCGGAAAGCTGCGTTGAGGCTGTCGGTCTCGGCGATGGCTACCCGATGTTCGACACCAACAACTGGACTATGTCCACCGAAAGTGGAAGAGAGGCTTCGTTCCAGTTGGTTAAGGGCGACAGTGCCTATTTCAATATCCTCGGCATCAGGAAGAAACAGGACAATCACACACCTGACTGCTATTGGCTTAATGAATATGCCTACGGAATCCTCGGAATAGACGAGACCGCCACGGAGTTCACGACCAAGTCCAACAGAACGATGCAGATCGGTGGAATCTACTATGATTTCAAAATCAAGCCGTTGCTGGAGGAACAGCATCCTGCGTTGATCTATCAGTATGATGAATATCCTGCTGACAGGTGGCCGTGGACGATCCTTATAAAGACCACGCCGGATCACAAGGAGGCATTCGTCAGGGTAAAGGCTGTCATCGATGAGATGTATCCTGACAAGATATTCGATGCTTCCTATGTGGAGGATGACATCAAGATGGTGTTCTCTTCCGAGAGGAGGGTGCTGGAGATCATGGTCATATTCACAATCCTTTCGCTGTTTGTCTCGGCTCTGGGTCTCGTGGCGATGAGTTCGTACTACATGCAGCAGGAACGCAGGACTGTGTCTCTCAAGAAGGTCTATGGCGCTGACTATAACTCTGTCCTGTGGGGTCTTGTGGCTGAGTTCATGAAGATGATCGGTGTGGCGTTCGTCATCGCTGTCCCAGTGGCGTGGTACCTGATGCACACTTGGTTGAACGGCTATTCCTACCGCATCGGTCTCCATTGGTGGATCTTCGTTGCGGCAGGCTTGTTCACAGCCCTCATCGCTGCCCTCTCTGTCCTTTGGCAGGCCATCCGCGCCGCCCGCACCAACCCGGCCATCGAGCTGAAGAAGGAATAGCGTGCTATATCTCCAATCCAGATGGTTGTCGCGATGAACCCTCCGCGCTTCGCGCTCCGTCCCTCCCAGGCTGCGCCTGGGCCCCTCCCGCTTATGGCCGCGGGTGGCCAAGGTTCGCTGCGGCAACCTTCTGGATTGAGTAGTAATATTCAGTGGAGCCTGAACGATTGAAGATTAGGAATATAATGATGTGTCCTCACCGCTAGAATCGGGAGGAGGATATGCAAGCAAAATATTGAACGATAAAAGATTAGCCTCCATGTGGAGGAATGGGTATGAGAAGAAAAAGTGATTTGATCATCAAGGTTTTGTCCTTGGGAGTCGGGATGGCGATAGCCGTCATCCTGATCGCCAAGGTCTGCTTTGAACTTTCGTACGACAATGTCTATAAGGACATTGACAGGATCTATAAGATCCGCACCGGAGCCATTATGCAAGGTGAGGACAAGGATTTCGGTCAGGTCAGCGGAGCCATAGCACCGGGATTCAAGGCCGAGGTGCCGGGAGTGCTGGAGGCCACAAGGTTCACCAGCATATTCAACAGCGAGAATTTCATCATCGATGACGATGGAAGCAAGGTGGCGGCCGAGCACCTTTTAGCGGATTCCTGCTTTTTCAGGATATTCAATCGCCAGTTCCTCGCCGGTGAGCCGGAAAAGGCGTTGAGGTCGTGGAGCGGCGATGTGGCCATCTCAAAGACTTTCGCCGAGAAACTTGGTGGAGTCGGAGCGGCTGTCGGCAAGCAGATCGCCAACGAGGACAATCCGAATCTGAAGCTGACTGTCTGCGGAGTCTATGAGGACTTCCCTAAGAACGGATCGATCCACGCCGATGTCATCCTTTCCATTGAGGCGATGAGCAAGTGGAGCCTCTCCAACTGGGTCGGCAACGACAGGTACGTCGCTTTCGTCAAATTGGCCGAAGGGGTTGATCCGGTGTCGCTTAAGGATGCCATCCACGAGATGCAGAAGGCTCACCAGCCTTTGGAGGAAATGGAGAAGAGCGGACTCACTCTCTGGTACTTCCTTTCGCCTTTGGCCACCGAGCACAGCTCGAAGCCGGAGGTCAGGAACCTTGTGTTCATACTTGCCATCATCGCCGCTCTGCTGCTGCTTGTGTCCATTATGAACTACGTCCTTGTGGCGATCTCGGATGTCATCCGCAGGGCGCGCGAGGTCGGAGTCCGCAAATGCTACGGAGCCCAGCCTTGGGACATCAACAAGATCCTGCTCAAGGAGACCGCCTGGAATTTGGGTGTCTCCCTCGCCGTGGCAGCCCTGCTGATCTTTGCGTTCAGGGGTGCGGTTGAATCCCTGTTGGGAGTCCCTGTGAAGGATCTTGTCACTCCGCTTTCCGTCTGGATCATTGTCGGGATTGTGATCTTGGTGTTCCTTGTCTCCGCCGTCATTCCGGCGAGGATGTTCACCAAAATCCCTATTTCCAGCGCCTTCCGAGGCTACAAGGAGAGCAAGCGCCGCTGGAAGATCTCACTGCTTGCCTTCCAGTTCGCCATCAACGCCGTGCTAGTGTCGCTGGTGCTGATCGTCAGCTTCCAGTACCGCAAGGTGCTGAACGCCGATCCGGGCTACAACTACAGCAATCTTGTCTATGAGACATTCCCGTCCTACGACCAGACGAAGATGACAGCCATCGCCGGTGCTCTTCGCCAGCTGCCTGAGGTCGAGGCTGCTGAACTGACCTACGTGACACCTTTGGCGTCAGCTTCCGGCAATAATATTACCCTTCCTGGTGACGACAGGGAACTCTTCAATGTCGCTGATGAATATGGCGCCACGGAAGGTTTCTTCAATATGATGGGCTTCCGGCTCGTCGAGGGATCCGCTCCAAAAGGACCGAATGATGTCGCTGTCAGCAAGTCCTTTGTGACCAAGATGGCGGCTTTCGCCAACTGGTCTGACGGAGCCGTTGGAAAGATTGTCGGCATCACCGAGCACGGGCAGGTCACGATCTGCGGAGTCTATGAGGACTATGTCATCGGAAGCGTCTCTGATCCGGACAACCGTCCGAGCGTGCGTTTCTGCTGGAACAAGGACTTCCTCACCGATGAGGAAAAGGCTGACTTTGACTGGTCAAGGCTGATGCAGACACTTGTCGTGAAGCTCACGGATGTCACTCCGGAGACGATGCGTAAGGTGGAGAAGACAATCCGGGAGGTCGCTCCTGACAGCGACGCCGAGGTGAAGTCTTACGCCGAGACGTTCAGGAGCCTATACGATCCGACGAGGCAGATGAAGAGAACCTACACCCTTGGAGCGTTGTTCGCCCTGCTGATAGCGGTGATCGGCCTGATCTCCTACGTCCGTGACGAGAACTATCGCCGAAGCGCCGAGATCGCCGTCCGCAAGGTCAACGGAGCGCAATCCTCGGAGATCGTGTCGATGCTCGTGATGGATGTGCTGAAAGTGGCTCTTGTCGCTGTCCTTATCGGTGACGCCGGGGCTTGGCTTGTGGCGCATTACTGGCTGGAGCAGTTCGCCCTGAAGATCACCCTGTCACCTCTGTTCTTCATCGCCGCCGACATCATCGTCCTGGCCATAATCGTCAGCGTCATCGTGATCGGCTCCCTGAGGATCGCTCACACCAACCCTGTCGAGTCCCTCAAGAACGAGTAGGGTAGTCCTGCTATCCCTGTCGCTGAGCGTGCCATCGTTGAACCCGTGGTTCGACAGCTCACCAACCATCGAAATGCGATTGCAGTGTCGTGGCAGATAACTATCTGTCAACTAATATAATAAGCAAGTACGTGGTGCATAAACCGGCACCACGTACTTGCTTTATTGTTTGATAATGAGCTACTTAGTTGCCACTCGCTCGGAATCAATGAGTGGCGATTAACCTGTTGATTGACAGTGAATAAGCGTTGTACCTTTGGAGGAAAACTACTGAAGGTAAATTATTATATTCTTGATAATGAATATGTTCCATCCCATGGTCCGCTAATGAGTTTTACTTGAATATCAGCGTGAAAACAGTCGCTTCGGAGTCCGAGCGGGTGAGGCGGAGGGTGCCGCCGTGCATCCTCATGATCTGACGGGAAAGGCTCAGTCCGATTCCGCTGCCCTCAGGCTTGGTCGTGAAGAACGGAATGAATATCTCCTCCTGGCTTGCCGCGCTGATAGGCGGCCCGTCATTGCTCACATTGATGATGACGTTGTCCCTCTTGTCAATCTCGGCAGAGATTTCGATGTGCCGCGCCCCGGCCTGAGCGGCGTTCTTGACAAGGTTGATGAGAATCTGTGAGATCTGGCTCTCGTCAGCGTACAGAAGCACGTCCTCGGTCTTTTCCACAAATCCAGCGGTAGCCCCGGCGGCGGTCAACACCGGCTGGCTCAGATCGATGACCTTGGCCGCGAGGTCGCGAGCGAAGAACGCCTTGCGCACCGGCACGGCCACGTGGGTCAGATCCCTGTACGAATTGACAAACTTTATAAGACCACGGGACGAACTGGCGATGGTCTCCAGACCTGCCTTGAGATCCGGCCCGTCTGATGGCGGAGTGATCGTCCCGGCATATTCGGAAAGAGCCTCGGAAAGGGAGGCGATCGGGGTGACGGTGTTCATGATCTCGTGTGTGAGAACCCTGATGAGCCTCGTCCGGGACACTGACTCGTTCTCCTCGATGGCCTCAGAGATGTCGTTTACCGCGATGATTTTCACGTCCTTACGCCCGATGTGCGCTGATGTGGCGGACAGGGAAATGTTCGTCTGCGAGCTTTCCGAATAGATGGACGCTTTCTGGTCCAGACCCTCCTCGACTTTCTCAAAGGCTCCTCTTAATGAAGGGCTTACGATGTCAAGTTGCCGTAAGGTGCTCAGTGACGACACTCCCAGAAGAATCAACGCCTGCTTGTTGGTGTAAAGCACGGAATCCGTCCCGGACTCCAGCACGACGATGCCGGTCTTGGCCTTGTCCAACATCTGTCCGTAATATTCCTCCTGCTCCCGGATGTCGGCCGTCTCTTTCTGGAATATGGTACGGGTTCGGTTCAGGGTCCTGTTGATCTTCCGGCTGCCCAAGCCCCCCTCGTCGAACCTGAAATTGGTCTCTTTATCCTCCAGGGCATCAAGCATATAGGTCACTTTCTTGAGGATGCGATGCCGTGTAAGAAGCACCGCAAGCAAAGCCACCAGCACCAGAACGCCGGCCGGAATCGCTATCTGAGGCCACGGAAGCATATTCATAAACTTCGACTAAATCCCGTATTTCTTGAGTTTGCTGTAGAGGGTCGGGCGGCTGACATTCAAAGCCTTGGCCACCAGCGACATATTCCCGGAATATTTCTCCACCGCGGCGCGGATGGCCTTCTCCTCCACTTCCTCCAGCGTCGCCATAGAAGTCTCGCTTCCCTCGACCAGAGCCTCTGACGGCAGCTGCAACTCGTTCTCTGTCAGATTACTGCCTTCCGCCAGAATGACCGCCTTCTCGATGCAGTTCTGGAGTTCACGAATATTCCCGCTCCAATGGCAGTCCTTCAAAGCGGCCTTCGCCTCCGGATCGATGCCCTCTACCTCGCGGTGGTACTTCTCGTCGAACCTTTTTATGAATATCTCCGCGAGCGGAACGATGTCTTCCGGGCGCTCCCTCAGGGCCGGCAGATGGATGCTCATCGTGTTGATCCTGTAGAAGAGATCCTCCCTGAACGAGCCTTCCTGCACCTTCTGGCGCAGATCCATATTCGTGGCGCAGACAAGGCGGATGTTCACATTGCGTGGCTTGGTGTCGCCGACCCTCGTGATCGTCCTGTTCTGGAGAACCCTCAGAAGCTTCGCCTGAAGGTGTAAAGGAATATTCCCGATCTCATCCAGGAAAAGGGTTCCGCCCTCGGCCAACTCGACCTTTCCGGCCTTGTCGGCATAGGCGTCCGTGAACGCTCCCTTGACGTGTCCGAAGAGCTCGCTCTCGAAAAGGGTCTCCGGAATCGCTCCGGCATCCACGCTGACCATAGGGCCGTTCCGCCGCTCGGAATGATTGTGTATCTCTCTGGCCAGAAGATCCTTACCCGTTCCGTTCTCGCCGGTGATCAGTACCGTGGCATCGGTAGGGCCGATCTTCTCGATTGTCTTCTTGATTTCGGCCATAGCCTGTGAAGTGCCCCAGTACATCCCGGTCGGGCCGGTGGCATATTCATTAGACTGCCGGCTGTCCTTCCGGTTCTCCGTCACCGCCCTTTCCAGCGTGGCGAGCAATTTCTCGTTCTCCCAAGGCTTCACGATGAAGTCGAACGCCCCTCTTTTCATCCCCTCCACGGCCAGGGATATGTCCGCGTAGGCCGTGAACAGCACGACTTTCTGGTTCGGGTTGTTGTTGCGTAACTCGCTGAGCCAGAAAAGTCCCTCATTTCCAGTGTTGATGTCCGTGTTGAAATTCATGTCCAGCAGGATCACATCCGGCTGGAAGGCATTGACGGTGCTGATAAGCTGTGCCGGTGACGGCAGGATCTCCACCGCCTCGAACCGCATAGGCAACAAGATCTTCAACGCGGACCGGATCCCCGCATTGTCATCAACCACAAGAACTTTCCCGACTTTCTTCATCTTGGTCACGTTTTTTTTCAGTGAATCTATTCCGAGGCGGACTCGGTGACGGAGACGTTCTCGACACCGGCGGCTTTCAGGGCGGCGACAAGGGCATCCACCTGCGACTTGTCCTCGAACGGGCCGGCGGTGAACACCACGGCTCCGGCCTCGACGCTCTTGATGAGATCCTTGTCCGAATGCTCGTGGATCGCCGCGATGGCCTCCTCGGACAGAGACTGTCCGTTCTCCGGGTAGATCCTGACCATCATCAAGGTCCTGACCTTCGACTCAAGATCCCTGGCCTTCGACACGCCGATGATCTGGCCATTCTGGAACGCATCGATCTGCGCGTCGCGGAACCCTCTCTTCTTCACCTTGTTAAGGTTGGAAAGAGCATCTTTGTAGGACTTGAAAAGCCCGACGGAATAGGCGTGCTTCCCGGTTGTCGTGGTCCTCTCGAACACAGGACTCAGGCCGTTGAGGTCGGAGACAGAGGCTTTTCTGCTGAGGGTAAATATTCTTATCTGATAGACAATGCCTTCCGGCAGGGTGTTGTTCTCGGCGAAACGTCCTTCCGGGAGGATCATGAACGAATAGTCGAACGAAGGTTTCGGCTTGAGGATCTCCAGATGAAGATCCGGGCCGTAACTGTTTTTGGAGAATGTGTAGCCGGAGGCTGTCCCGACAATATCCTTGTCGGCCTTGGCCTGGAGCCGCCGCGTGTCGATCACGATTCCGTTGGCCAGAAAATCCATCTCGATGTTCTGGAGCTCCTTTACCGCGGCGTTTAAGGAACTGTTCAAGGTCGGAAGCATCAATTCCTTGTCGGATATCTCGGCCGTGAGTCTGGCTTTTTCTTCCGCTGAGGCCGCCGCAAGTTCCGAGCGCATCTTGTCCAGATTCTTTCCGTACCTTGCCACCGAGTCACGCAAGGCTCTAACCTCACGCATCTTTTCCATGTAGCGCTTTGTGCCTTCATCGTGTTGCCCATCGTCCGGAACCGCCGCGTCATTGTCGATCCTGGAAGGATCCTTGGCCGGATTCAGGGCTGCCAGAGTCCTCAGCTCGCCTACATCGGTGACGGCTTTCCGGACAGGCATGCTGTCATATTCAAGTACATAGATTGTCACACTGTCGCGGCCGCACTCGCGGTTCGACGCGAAGATGGAATATTTCCCGTCCTCCGTGTTGACGAAAAGGAAGTCGTCGTAAGGTGATGAATATGGAAAGCCCATATTCACCGGCATGTCCCAATCGTTGGTCTCGCTGTTCCAGTTTGAGACATAGAGATCGTAGCCTCCCATGCCGTACAGACCTTTGGAGGCGAAGTAAAGTGATTGTCCGTCAGGGGACAGCATCGGGTAGATCTCGTCCGAGGAACTGGTCATCTGCTCGTTGATCAGCGCCGGTGCGGACCATAGGGAATCCGTCAGATGTGTGCAGTAAATATTCCTGATGCCCTCCTCGTCTTTGGCTGAGTAGTAGATGTCCTTCGCGTCGTCAGGGATGTAGATGGCGCGCGAGAGGTCGTCTCCGCCCAAAGAGTCGAGCTGGTTCGGGGTCTTCCTCCAGCTGAAATCCTTCAGCGGGTAGAACAAGAAGAAGTCCCTGAGCGGGAATGTCCGCTTCGCGACGACAGTCGGCTGGCTGCAGAACCCCATCATGTTCAGTCCATTGCGTGCCATCAACAATTGTTCCTCCGCCTTTGCCGAAGCGGTTGAGTCCAGAAGCTCGATGGCGCCTTCGCTGTACTTGACCGCCTCCTCGAAGCTGTAGGCCAGCCGGCACGAGTCAGCCTTGATCATGAGTCTGGTCGGGGAGACTTGCGCGTGAGCCTCTCCGTTGAATGTGATCTGCGCGAGCAGAGTTAGAATGCCGATGAATATTTTGTTTCTCATTCTGAAAAATCTCGGTGATTGCGTCTGCAAAAATAAGAAATACTTGGCAGATAATTTCTTTCTAAGAAAAAAATGCTAAATTTGTACCCTTATTTTTATGCGCAAAAATTAAAAACAATAATAAAAGTACACAATTATGCAAAGTAAAGGTTGGATTAGGCTTGTCGCCATTCTGCTTGCGATCGCTTCCATTTGGCAGCTTTCCTTCACGGCGGTGACTTCCATCCAGGAGAAGAAAGCGGCCAAGTTCGCTGAGAAAGCTGCCGTGGCGGCTCAGAATTCAGCGGCTTTCGCCCAGGTTCCTGAAAATGACCAGGCTTACTATCTGGATTCGATCAGGAAGGAACAGAACAGGGTATTCATTGATTCCATCTCTTCGAAGAAGGTATTCCTCTGGAACACCTACAAGGAGTGCAAAGCCAAGGAGATCAACCTTGGTCTGGACCTCAAGGGTGGTATGAACGTCATGCTGCAGGTGCAGCTTCAGGATCTTGTGAAGGCCATTTCCGGCAACAGCATGAATCCTGAGTTCCAGAAGGCTCTCGCCCTTGCCAAGGAACGCAGCGTTAATTCCAGAGAGGACTACATCTCTCTTTTCGCGGATGCGTGGAAGGAAGTGAGCAACGGTCAGCACCTTGCCCAGATTTTCGGTACTTACGAGATGAAAGACAAGATCACCCCGGCCTCCTCAGACGCCGATGTCATCAGTGTCATCCGTGACGAGGCTGAGAGTGCCGTCGCCAACTCGTTCAACGTCCTCAGAAGCCGTATCGACCGTTTCGGTGTGACCCAGCCGTCCATCCAGAAACTTGGCAACAGCGGACGTATCCTCGTCGAGCTTCCGGGCGTCAAGGAGCCTGAGCGTGTGAGGAAGCTCCTTCAGGGAACCGCTTCCCTTGAGTTCTGGGAGACCTATACCAGCCAGGAACTTTCCGGCTACCTTGCCGAGGCCAACGCCAAGCTGGCTGAGATTCTTGCTGGAGAGGCCGACACCACAGCGGTCGCCGAGCCTGCCGCCGAGAATGTAGCCAAAGAAGGTGTTGACTCTCTTCTCAATTCAGAGATCGCTCAGAACCAGGACAATTCCGCTGAGATTGACGCTTACAGAAAGGCCAATCCTCTCTTCGCTGTGCTGAGCCCTTCAGGATCTAACAATGCCTGCATCGGTTTCGCCGCCGCGATCGACACCGCCAAGGTCAACAGGTATCTCGCCATGCCTCAGATCGCCGAGATCTTCCCGGCCGAGTTCAAGCCTATGTGGTCTGTAAAGCCTTCCGAGTATGCTCAGGGCGAGAACATCTTCGAGCTCGTCGCCATCAAGGCCACCTCAAGGGACGGCAAGGCGAAGCTTGACGGAGGTGTGATCACCGATGCACGTGTCGTTTACGACCACGGTTCAAACGGTGAGCCTTCCGTTTCCATGAGCATGAACGCCGAGGGAGCCAATGTATGGGCCCGCATGACCAGCGACAACGTCGGCAAGCAGATCGCCATCGTCCTTGACGACATGGTATATTCATATCCTAACGTACAGAACGCCATCACGGGCGGAAGTTCCTCTATCACCGGCCACTTCACTCCGGATGAGGCCACCGACCTTGTGAACGTCCTCAAGTCAGGTAAGCTTCCTGCGCCTGCCACCATCATCCAGGAGCAGGTTGTAGGTCCTTCACTCGGTGCCAAGTCCATCAACGCCGGTATGATCTCCTTCATCATCGCGTTCCTCTTGGTTCTCGTTTACATGATTTTCTTCTATCAGGGCGCCGGTGTCGCCGCTGACATCGCACTCCTTTGCAACGTGCTTCTCCTCTTCGGAGTCCTCGTTTCATTCGGAGCTGTCCTGACATTGCCTGGTATCGCCGGTCTCGTCCTGACAATGGGTATGGCCGTTGACGCCAACGTGATCATCTACGAGCGTATCAAGGAAGAGCTTGCTGCTGGCAAGGGTCTGGGCAAGGCCGTAGCCGATGGTTACAAGAACGCCTACTCCGCCATCATCGACGGTCAGGTGACCACCCTCCTTACCGGTATCGTCCTTTTCGTGTTCGGTTCAGGTCCTGTCCAGGGCTTCGCCACCACGTTGATCATCGGTATCATCACCTCTGTCCTCACCTCTATCTTCATCACAAGGCTTATCTTTGATGACCGCATCGAGAAGGGCAAGAGCATCGCTTTCGAGAACAACCTCACCAAGAACTTCCTCAAGAACACGCATTTCGACTTCATCGCCGCACGCAAGTGGTCTTACATCATTTCCGGCGCGTTGATCGTCATTTCAATCGTGTCTATCTTCACCAAGGGCTTCACTTACGGTGTTGACTTTACCGGTGGCCGTACCTATGTTGTACGTTTCGACCAGCCGGTAACCGCCGAGCAGGTTCGTGATGCCGCTATCGTTGAGTTTGACGGTGCCGTCGAGGTAAAGCAGTTCGGTGGCGAGAGCCAGATGAAGATCACAACCCAGTACAAGAACGATCAGGAGTCAACTGATGTTGACGCCGAGGTTGAAGCCAAGCTCTACAACGCTTTGAAGCCGTTCTTCGCTGAGACAGACATCACACTTGACGAGTTCAAGTCAACCGTTGACAATCCTAACGGTATCATCTCATCAGACAAGGTCGGCCCTACGATCGCCAACGACATGAAGAGAGACGCCATCATCGCCGTCATCCTCTCCCTGTTTGTGATCTTCGCCTACATCGCCTTCCGATTCAAGGGCTGGACATGGGGCCTTGGTGGAGTCGTTTCACTTGCCCACACCGCGATCATCGTGATCGGTTTCTTCTCATTGTTCTCCGGAATCCTTCCGTTCAACCTTGACGTTGACCAGACGTTCATCGCGGCCATCCTGACCATCATCGGTTACGCCATCAACGACAACGTGGTTATCTTCGACCGAATCCGTGAGTACAGGACCCTGCATCCGAATGTTGACGTGAGGACCAACACCAACCAGGCCATCAACGCGACATTGACACGTACCGTCAACACCTCTGTCTCCACTCTCGTGACCATGCTCGCTATCGCGATCTTCGGTGGTGAGTCCATCAGAGGTCTCGCGGTCGCCCTTATCCTTGGTATCTGCATCGGTACTTACGCTTCCATCTTCATCGGTACACCAGTGATGTTCGATGCTACGATTTGGAACCAGAAGCGCCTTGCCGCCAAGAACGGCACCACAGCCAAATCATCAAAGAAATAATATCTTTGACAAATGAATATGCAAAAGCGCCGACCCGATAGGGCCGGCGCTTTCGATTCGCACAATAGCCATACACCCCCAGTCACTACGTGACAGCCCCGGTAAATAAATAATAATTTGAAATATATCGCGGCATTTTTGCTTATAATCTTTTTTGGACTTACCTTTGTCAGAGAGATTGTAAAACAATTTATAAACCGATAATATTGATTTATTATGAGCGAAGAGAAATTCAGGATTGAATCCGATCTTCTTGGGGAACTTCAGGTTCCGGCTGAGGCCTACTACGGTGTTCAGACACAGAGGGCTCTCAATAATTATAAGATTTCCAACACCAGGATGTGCGACTACCCTGAGTACGTCATCGCCATGGCCTGCATCAAGCTTGCCGCGGCACAGACGAACAAGGAACTCGGAGCTATGGATCCGAAGATCGCCGACGCGATCGTGGAGGCATGCCGCGAGATCATCGACGGAAAGTTCCACGACCAGTTTCCTGTGGACATGATGCAGGGAGGCGCGGGAACATCCGTGAACATGAACGCCAACGAGGTGATCGCCAACAGGGCTCTTGAGATCATGGGACATGCAAAGGGGGAGTACCAGTTCTGCTCACCTAACGACCATGTGAACTGCGCCCAGTCTACCAACGACGCCTATCCTTCTGCCTTCCGCTACGCTTTCATCAGGATGAACAGAAAACTGGAGAAGAGCCTCAAGGATCTCATCGACGCGTTCAAGGAGAAGGGTGAGGAATTCAAGGACGTTATCAAGATGGGCCGTACACAGCTTCAGGACGCGGTTCCTATGACCTCCGGCCAGGAGTTCCACGCCTATGCCACCAACCTTGAGGAAGAGGTTCTGAACCTTGAGAGAAACGTGAATCTTCTCTATGAGATCAACATGGGAGGCACCGCAATCGGTACCGGCCTCAATGCCAAGCCTGGTTTCGCAGAGCTTTGCGCCAAGAAGATGACCGAACTCACAGGCGAGAAGTTCATCGCTGCTCCGGATCTCGTGGAGGCCACTCCTGACACTGGTGCCTATGTCAGCTACTCTGGTGCCCTCAAGAGACTGGCAGTCAAGCTTTCCAAGATTTGCAACGACCTCAGGCTCATGGCCTCCGGTCCTCGCTGCGGTCTGAAGGAGATCAATCTTCCGCCTATGGCTCCAGGCTCGTCAATCATGCCTGGCAAGGTCAATCCTGTCATCCCGGAGGTCACCAATCAGGTTTGCTTCAAGGTGATCGGCAACGACATGACCGTCTCATTCGCTGCTGAGGCCGGACAGCTCCAGCTGAATGTCATGGAGCCTGTGATCGCAGAATCCATCATGGAGAGCATCACCTGGCTGACGAACGCGATGAACACCCTGCGCGAGAAGTGCATCGAAGGCATCACCGTCAACAAGGAGCGCTGCTACGAGATGGTCAAGAACAGCATCGGCATCGTGACCGCCCTCAACCCTATCATCGGCTACAAGGCCAGCACCAAGGTCGCCAAGGAAGCTCTTGAGACCAACCGCTCTGTCTATGACATCGTCCTTGAGAAAGGCATCCTCACCAAGGAGGAACTCGACAAAGCCCTTGATCCAAAGAATATGATCAGATAACCATTTGATGAATATATCAAAAAGGCCGGCGGATTCTTTTCTCCGCCGGCCCTTTTTGTAGAATCTCCTATGACAATATATAGGTGAAATATTACTACCTTTGTGTCCGTTTTTATGATTGCAAGGCGATGAAAGCGATAGGGACAGTCCTCTTGTTGGTGCTATCCAACATATTTATGACATTCGCGTGGTACGGCCATCTGAAGCTTCAGGAGATGAAGGTCTCGACGAGCTGGCCGCTCATTCTGGTCATCCTCTTCTCCTGGGGACTGGCGTTTTTTGAATATTGCGCCCAGGTTCCAGCCAACCGCCTCGGATTTACGGGCAACGGCGGCCCGTTCAGCCTTATGCAACTAAAAGTTATCCAAGAGGTTGTCTCCCTCATCGTCTTCACTTTGGTTGTCACCCTCCTCTTCAAAGGCGAGGCTCTCCACTGGAACCACATCGCAGCGTTCGTCTGCCTTGTGCTCGCCGTCTTCTTCGTGTTTCTGAAGTAGCGTCTTCCCCAAAGGTGTTCGGTGGAAAAGACCGGAAAGAATTGCACAGGGAGTGCCGCCCGTGTCCTTCCTGCATGGTTTCCGGCAGCAATTCTGTCATCTGGTATTGGATACATAGCTTGTATATCACGTCGTTGAATTCACCGTGAATATCTCCGCAAACAATAATGCTCTTTGCGTTAGGAAATGCGTATGTGTGAAATGAATTCATTTCTTCAACGATAGCCAATAGGGGGACAACTTTTCCGTAATATAATCAACGACCTCATTCAGAGGTAAGACTCCCTTGTATTTCATCTTTTTCAAGAATGCGTTCCATTGAGTCTGCTTGATAGGATCATTCTTGAATTCGCCATTGAAAAGAGGGTGATTCTCAGTATATGTCGTTCCTCTATTGCTGAAAACAGAGGCAATTGCTTCAGAAAGGGTTTCCTCATTTACCTTGACACGTGCTGATTCTGACGAAAGAATGGAATATACATCATAGAAGTCTTTCATCCTGCTGTTTGCCAGCGCCCGATCAATCATTGTCTGGAACTTTTCTGCTACAACAGTCTCCAAAGAATAAGCATTGATGCTAACCTCCGGCATATCATCAAGAAGCAAGGGATAATCCAGTTCCTGGGGCTCTGGAACAACAATATCTCCAAACCCAATATCCATAGAAAAAGGTTGTACAATGGTGTCAAGATGAGCTGTCACAGTAACTGTGACGCCGTTATACTCTTTGTCCAAAGAAATATCCTCAACCTTAATGTCATTCTCTCCGTTATCGAACATAAGACCATCTTCAGGGCATTGAATTGCGCAGATCTCTCGGAAAGCTTTTCGAATGGTTTCTTTGTCTCTGCTAATCTTGTCGCCCAGGAAATCAATGTCCTTCGTCGGACGAGCCTTGAACTTTTCGTAGGCGAAGAGAAGTGCACTTCCTTTCAGGCAGAAGTTATCCCGATATAGGCTCATCGACAGCCTGTACAACATCCGCTCTTGGATGTATCTGAGCAGAATCTGCATATATTCGGTTCCAGGCACTGAATCCCGGATGTTCAGGAGTTTGGCCCGAACCGACTTTGCTACATTTTTCTTTTCCATATTACAGCCCCATTTCAAGGTATTGTCTCATTGTTGACAGCACTCTCATTTGTTTTGCGTAATCCATAAGACGGGAAATGTTACGATCCTTGCGCTTGAGATAGTTCCTAAGAATCTCAACAGCCACTTCAGTCCCGATCTTGTTACGAAACTTTACAGCGTCGCAAACGCTTTTCTCGATGCAGAAAATCTTAACCTTATGATTGGCAATGTCAGCTTCTTCAACGCCCATCGTGCAGTATTTCTCTTCCCAATAGCAGAGAATGATGCCAGAAATCTCCGGGGCAACCACTTTCCTGTGCTTTTCTATAGCAACGTAAAATCCATCAGGGATTTGAGTGGTAAGCCCATAATAATCCCACGCGGAATACATGCAAACGACACCGCCGGGGACGATCCTTTCAACATCTATCATCGTGGTCGCCAGTTCTTCAGGGAGAATATACACACCATTCTTGATTCTGATGACATTGCCGGATTTGATAGCCTTGTTGATTCCATAGTAAGCCCTGGGCTCACGTAGTTCATGAGTCCGTATCGTTCCTCCGCTTGCAGAGATGTCTTGGTAAAACTTGGCCATATGCGTATGATTCGCGACAAATATACGGCTAATTTTTGAAATAGCCGTAGTTTTTGATAATTCTTTCATGAATCAATATGACCTTCGGATACTGCCCCTGTTCCCATTTTTGAAACAGTCGCTCAGAAGCGCATAGAAAGCCGTTTTTGCGAAAAACCTTATAATCTATGTCACTTTTCAGCGATAGTGACGCGAAAAATAATAATTCTATTAATGCTGGGTGTCTTATAGGGAAAATATACTGATGGTTTCCATGTTTGAGCGAGAAAAACTTAAACTTTGTAGAAATACGTTGAGACTATGACAACGCAAGAAATACTCAAGCTTTGTGGGAAAGGTGAGCAGACACCCGTTCAAATGAAGGAGCGGGTCACTGATGCGTATGAGTTGGGGAAAGAAATGGTTTGCTACGCCAATGAGCGGGGAGGCGGATTGATTATCATCGGCGTCAATGATAAAACGGGAAAGGTCAATGCGCTTTCACGCACGGAGGTGCAGGAGCAAACAGGGCTTCTTTCCCAAATCGCAACCGACCAAGTCCATCCCGCCGTTTCCATCAAAGCTGAAAACGTTGATGTCCCTGGCGGGCAATTGATAGCCGTTACAGTCCTTGAGGGCATCAATAAGCCATACAAGGACAACAAGGGAATTGTCTGGGTTAAGAACGGCGCTAACAAGCGTCGCATCGTTGACAACGCAGAGATTGCCGAGATGATGTCCGATAGCGGCACATTCCGACAAGATGAGGCTCTCATCCCCGGAGCAACTATTGCGGACCTGGATATGAATGTTGTCAAGACCTACCTAACAAAGAGGTTTGAGGCGTCCTACAAATCCAAGGATTTGACTTATGCGCAGATACAGGATGCTTCCGCTGACGAGCTTGTTAGTTTGGCGGCATCTGGAATGACGGTTGAACGCTTGTTGAAGAACTTTGGGCTCATTCGTTCTGATGGCGGCATCACCTATGCGGCGATGCTGTTGTTCGGCAGACATCCATGGCGTTGGCTTCCTACTGCCACAGTCAAATGCGTCAGCTTTATCGGGAATAGCCTAGGGGGAACTGAGTTCCGTGATAAAATGGATGACTTGGATGCCGATGGCGCCCTTCCGGGCGGATTGGAGGTTGAGGATGTCCTATCTGGTACATCCCTTCCGCGGAACAAGATGCTTTTTACTCACGGAGCATTTTTACTACCCTATTCAGGCATTGGCAGCGGTTTCCTTCGTGCTCGTGAACTGGATGACAAAATGGAGGTCGTTAACGACACCAAGAAGAAAGAGGTCATAGTTACTTTTTGGCGGGGTAGTAACCAAGAACGTGTCAGAGTAACGGAGTTTGGTAACGGAGTTAGGTAACGGAGTAACCAAGAAAAGTAACGGAGCTCAACAAAAAGTAACGGAGTCGAGTAACGGAGTTGCACCATCAAAAGTCAAATTGCCGGGGAAGGAACAAGACATTATTAACTTTTGCACCGTCCCTAGAACAGCAGCAGAAATCCTATCAAGGATGGGCTTGACAAATCAGACTAATCTGAGTTTTGCAGCACTTTGTACTAATAAATCGTAAAATGCTGAAAATAAG
>ERZ779865.799-NODE-799-length-26029-cov-4.934396_pt1 | contig 26029 bp, 23 predicted proteins | sample MGYA00433088_ERZ779865 | MGnify/ENA primary metagenome ERZ779865 (study PRJEB29588, sample SAMEA2151703) | human gut metagenome | biome: human gut; feature: human-associated habitat; material: faeces | place: Denmark | collected 2008/2010 ... | reverse complement strand
TGCAGCCACATCTTCCGTCTTAGTATTAGTCATTGACTGGATAAGAATTGGATTGCCTCCACCAATTACTTTATCACCTATTCTTACTACTTTTGTATTATCACGAAACATAACTTCCTCTTTTCTTAACATCGTATATTAATATTCCTGTTAATTTTCCTGTTAATTTTCTTGTTAATATTCTTATTAATTTTTATAAATATTTTTAGTCAGACTTAGTCATGGTATACAATACCCTGACATTTATCTAGAAAAATTTACTTATATCATTAAACAGTATCAGTACCATAAGAAGCATTAATATAATCATTCCTGCAAAATGTACTATAGCTTCTTTCTCTTTCGGCACTGCCTTACCTCGGATAGCCTCGATAAACAAAAATACCAGTCGACCACCATCAAGTGCCGGGAATGGTAACAGATTTAGTACACCTAAGTTCACACTGAATAAAATTACAAGATATGAAATCTGTAAAAATACATAATATGCACCATAATCTTTAGTCTGCTCATATGAATCTCCAACTATCTTAACAATTCCCACAGGACCTGATACATCATCTTTACTTGCTTTACCGGTAAATAACATCTTAAATCCTGTAAATGTAGCTTCCATATCATATCTTAATTCTGTAAAACTGTATCTGATAACCTGTAATGGATTAGCTTTCACACGTTTTCCATAATCAAAGCCTTGTGTATATCCAGCTTTCTTAGGAGTTACAGTATATTCGTGTTCTTCCCCGTTTCGTTTAACAGTTATCTTAATGTCAGAACCATCCATAGGAGTAGCTGCCATATATTTATTAAGCTCTTTACCTGAACCTATCTTCTTACCATTTACGGCCGTGATAATATCGTCATTTTCAATACCTGCATCAGCCATCGGTGAATCTTTGACAACTGTTATCTTACACTCGTTATCATCAGCATAATATGATACACCTATGCTGTAATATTCGTTAGGAGTTATGGTTGTAGAATATTCTTTGCCATTTCTCTCATATTTAATCTTCACAGGATTCTTATCAACAGGATTAACGTATTGGTACAACCATAAATCTCTGTATATTACGATTTTCTTGCCATCATATTCTGTAATTACATCACCCTCTTTAAGTCCTGCTGACTCAGCGGCATAACCCTCATTTACCACATTTACGGTTGCCTGGTCATATCCCTCTAATCCGATATATACAACTGACAACACAAATGCAAGAATAAAGTTAAATATTGGTCCTGCTGCAACTACTGAAATTCTTGCCCATACGGACTTTTTGCCAAATGCATCTTCTCTTTCACTTTCATCATCTTCCCCTACCATCATACATGAACCGCCAAAAGGAATTAGCTTCCACGAATATTTGGTTCCGCCTTTATTAAAACTTACAATTCTAGGTCCCATTCCTAATGAGAATTCAGTAACACCGATGCCATTTTTCTTAGCTAACAGAAAATGTCCGAATTCATGAATAAGAACCAGCACACTAAATACTATTAATGATAAAATAATACTCATTCTAAATCTACCCTCCAATATATGTTATTATTTTTAATTTAACATGATGTCGTCATTTCTAAACACACAACATTATTATCGCTTAGATAATGCCATGTTTACACTTTCATACGCTTCCTTCTCTGACTCAAGTATCTGTTCAAGAGACGGATTATCTATAACTTTATGATTATTCATTGCCGTTTCTATTAATTCCGGAATATCTAGAAATCTTATTTCTTCATTAAGGAATTTGCTTACTGCAAGTTCATTTGCAGCATTATATATTGTAGGCAAAGAGCCGCCTGTCTTCCCTGCCTTGAATGCTAAATCAAAGCCTTTGAACTTATCCCTGTCAGGCTTAAAGAATGTAATATTTGCTATATCGAAGAAATTTACTCTTTTACCATTTAACGTGCGTCTGTCAGGATAGAATAATGCATACTGGATTGGAAGTTTCATATCAGGAGTTCCAAGCTGTGCCATAATTCCACCATCTACATATTCTACCATTGAATGAATAAGACTCTGTGGCTGGACTACTACTTCAATATTATCAATATCTACATCAAAGAGCCACTTTGCTTCTATAACTTCTAATCCTTTGTTTACCATTGTAGCTGAATCTATGGTTATTTTTCTTCCCATTGACCAGTTCGGATGCTTTAATGCATCTTTAACAGTTACATTCTTCAAGTCTTCCTTAGGTGTATTTCTAAAAGGTCCACCTGATGCTGTTAAAAGGATCTTACTTAACTGACTCTTTTTATTACCCTGTAATGACTGAAAAATAGCACTGTGTTCACTGTCTACCGGTAATATTCTAATTCCATATTCTTTTGCAAGCGGTATAATAATGTGTCCTGCCGTAACAAGTGTTTCCTTATTAGCAAGTGCTATATCCTTGCCCGCCTTAATTGCTGCAATTGTAGGTCTTATGCCAATCATTCCAACAACTGCTGTAAGAACAATATCTGCTGTCTTAATTACCGCTGTTTCTATTAGACCGTCCATACCTGTTACAATTTTAACATCAGTATCACTTACTTTTATCTTTAATTCTTCCGCTTTTTTCTCGTTGTATACACATACGACCTGTGGTTTAAATTCTCTTATCTGTTTTTCTAACATTTCTATGTTGCTTCCTGCCGCAAGGCTTACAACATTTAAATCATCATTTGCTCTTACTATCTCAAGAGTCTGTGTTCCAATAGAACCAGTTGAGCCAAGAACTGCTATATTTTTCATACTAATCCTCATTTCTAAGCATTTATCTTTATTTTGTTAAAAATGCAACAAGATAATATATAATCGGTGCTGTAATAATTACGCTGTCAAATCTGTCTAATATTCCACCATGTCCCGGTATGAGTCTGCTATAATCCTTAATATCATGGTTTCTCTTAATGCCTGAGGCTGTTAAGTCACCAATCTGTGAAATAATTCCACCTACTGCACAAACTATCGGAAAGATAATATTAGCATTATCAATTGTAATCTTGTCTTTGAATATTGTAGCATATATAAAGCCTAAAAGTGCTGCTCCTGCTACACCACCGATTCCGCCTTCGATAGATTTCTTAGGACTAAGTACAGGTGCCATTTTATGCTTACCAAACATTACACCGACAAGGTATGCACATGTATCACATCCCCATGAGCATAAGAATATAAGCCATACGATATATGCACCGTCCTGCATCATTCTTACCTGATAAATGTACGAAAGCATCAATATTACATAGAACATTCCAAAGAAACATACCATTACATCTTCTGCTTTGAATTTAGGAAATGTAAATACATAAGTTCCCATAAGTACGATAAGATAAGCAATAAAGAATACTATAATATATTCTTTGTAATCCATTCTGATTAATGCATAATATCCAATTGTTGCGATATATCCACATATTCCCGGAAGCTTCCATTGAAGTCCATAGACTTTCGCAAGTTCATAAAAACCTATTACTGATATTGCCACAACTGTCACAAGTAACACATCTTTACCAAGAATTATGGTGACAAGTGCAATAATCACTAAGATTATTCCACTTATAAGTCGTTCTAAAAACGATTTTGTCATAAGTTTCTTAATTGCTGACATATTAACACCTATTTAACCTTTCCGAATCTTCTATCTCTTTCGTTATATTTTTCAACTGCTTTTATTAATTCCTTTTTATTAAAATCAGGCCATAATACATCAGTAAAATAGAATTCTGTATATGCTAATTGCCATAACAAAAAGTTAGAAAGTCTTTCTTCACCACTTGTTCTTATGAGTAAGTCAGGGTCAGGTATTCCTCTGGTATCAAGATAATCTGAAATCATCTTATCATCAATATCTGATTCACTAATCTTTCCGTCTTTAACATCTTTAGAGATTTCTCTTACTGCTCTGACAATCTCATCTCTGCTTCCATAATTAAGTGCAATCGTAAAATTAAGTCCTGTATTATTTTTAGAGCATTCTTCAAGTTCCTCGATTTTACTTCTTATATCATCGCTTAATCTGGACTTCTCACCGATAACCCTTACTCTCATATTATTGTTATTAGCTCTTTTAATACAGTCTTTAAGGTAATTACGGAGGAGCTTCATTAATGCCTCTACTTCATCTTGTGGTCTGTTCCAGTTCTCAGTTGAAAATGCATATACAGTAAGATATTTTATTCCTATACTGTCTGCATCTTCACAAATCTGTTCAACTACCTTTGCCCCCTGCATATGTCCGTAATTTCTAGGCATGAATCTCTTTTTTGCCCATCTTCCATTACCATCTAAGATAATAGCCACATGATTAGGTATATTCAAATTACTTAATTCTTCTCTTTTAGCCATTAATAATCCTCATTTCTATATATGCTAAAAGGGATTGCTTACATACTAAGCCTCCCTTTTATCTTCTTACTAAACTGTAAGTATTTCTTTTGATTTTTCTTCAATTGCCTTATCTACTTCAGCAATATATTTATCAGTTAATTTCTGGACTTTGTCTTCTATCTGTTTTAATTCATCCTCTGATACTTCATTTACCTTGCTTTCTTTCTTAAATGTATCATTAGCATCTCTTCTGATATTTCTGATTGCAACTTTAGCATTTTCGCCCTTTTTCTTAACATCTTTAACTAATTCTTTTCTTCTTTCTTCTGTTAATTCAGGAAATACTATTCTTATGCATTTACCATCATTTGTAGGTGTGATACCTAAATCAGAGCAAAGAATTGCTTTCTTAATTTCCTTAATAAGACTTGATTCCCAAGGCTGAATCTGAATCATTCTTGCTTCAGGAACAGATACGTTTGCAACCTGCTGTAATGTAGATGGTGTTCCATAATAATCTACTGTTATCTTATCTAAAACATGTGGATTAGCTCTGCCTGCACGTATTGTTGAATAATCACTGTAAAGGCTGTCTAATGATTTGCTCATTTTTTCTTCAAATTGTACTAATTTTTCTTCCATAAAATCCTCCATTTAACGCATATATTGCTTATTATTGCTATATTAAATTCTATTCTATAATTGTTCCCGTAAAATTACCATTTACAGCATTAATTATGCTATCTTTTTCATTTAAGCCAAAAATCTTCATTGGCATCTTATTTTCCATACACAGAACTGAAGCTGCCAAATCGATAACACCCAATTTCTTCTCTACAACTTCTGAAATAGATAATCTGTCATATTTTTTAGCATCAGGATTCTTATTAGGATCACTGTCATATACGCCATCAATAGCTTTAGCTGCAAGTATACAGTCAGCTTCTATCTCGATTGCTCTTAATACCATTCCAACATCTGTTGAGAAATATGGGTGACCAATTCCACCTGCGAAGAAGCATACCATTCCTTTTCCAAAATATTTATTAGCTCTGTCTTTTGAAAATAACTTTGTAAATGAACCACATTCAAATGGTGTAAGCACCTGTGTCATCATTCCTTCTGTTCTAAAGATTTCTGATACGTAAATGCAATTCATAACTGTTGCAAGCATTCCTATTTCATCTGCTTTTGTTCTATCTATCTTCTCGCTTGTTCTTCCTCTCCAGAAATTACCACCACCGATGACAATTCCTACCTGAGTTCCATTATCTACAAGCACTTTTACCTGTTTAGCTACTTTAATAACTGTCTCTTCATCAAAACCTGTTTTCTTATCACCTGCTAATGCCTCACCACTAAGTTTAAGTAATACTCTGTTTAACTTTTCCATATATATTTATCCTTTCATATTATTACTTGCTGAATGTTTTTTCTCTTGCTGATTCTTTATTCGTTCGATAACAATACGCATAGTATTTTATCACACAACTTACAAATTGAAAAGTCTAAAAATAAATATATAAAAGTCAGTGCAGCAAATTACCGTTCTAGTGAAACGCTTTTGATTTACTGCACTGCAATTAATTTTGTAGGTTACGACATTTATTCACACCTGATTAAGAAATACGAGGGAGTGTATCATAAACTGACGCCTTTGCCTAATCGTCTATATTTATTCTAATTCAAATGCTCCCGTGTACAACTGGTAATACTTACCTTTTTGTGCAATCAGTTCATCATGATTACCTCTTTCAATAATTCTTCCGTTTTCTAATACCATGATTGCATCTGAATTTCTTACTGTTGATAATCTGTGAGCTATAACAAATGTTGTGCGTCCCTGCATAAGTTTATCCATACCTGCCTGGACTAACTTCTCTGTTCTTGTATCTATGGAAGATGTAGCTTCATCTAAGATAAGTACTGGTGGATCTGCTATTGCTGCTCTTGCTATAGCAATTAACTGTCTCTGTCCCTGACTTAAATTTGTTCCATCACCTGTAAGCATTGTATCATAGCCTTGTGGCAAATGTTTAATAAATCCATGTGCATTTGCTAATTTTGCTGCATTTATAACCTCTTCATCTGTTGCATCTAATTTACCATAGCGGATATTTTGTTTTACTGTTCCGGTAAATAAATGTGTATCCTGTAATACAATGCCAAGTGAGTGCCTTAAATCTGCCTTCTTTATCTTATTAATATTTATTTCATCATATCTGATTTTACCATCCTGTATATCGTAAAATCTGTTAATAAGGTTAGTAATTGTCGTCTTACCTGCTCCGGTTGCACCTACGAAAGCAATCTTCTGTCCAGGTTTTGCATATAATTTGATATTATGAAGAATTATCTTCTTCTCATCATATCCAAAATCAACATCATTAAATACTACATTTCCTGTAAGTTTAGTATAAGTTGTCTCGCCTGTTTTATGAGGATGTTTCCATGCCCACATTCCTGTTCTTTCTTCACATTCTGTAATGTTACCATTGCTATCCTCTTTAGCATTTACGAGTGTTACATATCCATTATCTACTTCTGGTTCTTCATCTAATAACGTGAAAATTCTATCTGCTCCGGCAAGTGCCATTACCACACTGTTTAACTGCATTGAAATCTGACTTATAGGATGATTAAAACTCTTGTTAAGTGTAAGGAAACTTGCAAGTGTTCCAAGTGTCATCCCTGAAATTCCTTTGATTCCTAATATGCAGCCGACTATCGCACATACTACATAACTTAAATTACCAAGATTGACATTAATAGGCATTAATATGTTAGCATAGGCATTAGCTTTATTTGCCGCATCAAATAATTCATCATTTAATTCATTGAATCTCTCTTTACTCTCTTCTTCGTGGCAGAATACCTTTACTACTTTCTGTCCCTCCATCATTTCTTCTATATAACCATTTACAGTGCCTAAATCTTTCTGCTGCTTGACGAAGAATTTACCTGATTTGCCAGCAATATTCTTCGTTGTAAATAACATAAACGAAACCATTACAAGTGTTATAACTGTAAGTGGAATATTAAGAATTATCATACTTATTAATACATTTATGATTGAAACCACACTGTTTATCAACTGCGGTAAACTCTGTCCAATCATCTGACGGAGTGTATCTGTATCATTTGTATAAATACTCATAATATCACCATGTGCATGAGTATCAAAATATTTAATCGGCAGACTCTCCATATGTTCAAACATTTCCTGTCTAATACGTTTCATCGTACCCTGTGTAACATTTACCATAATTCTGTTGTATGCATACATCATAACAACACCAATTCCGTATATTATGGCAATTTTACCTATCGCTGCCGCCAATGGTCCGAAATCTTTAGATGAATTATTAAGCATTGGAACAATATAGTTATCTATAAGTTTCTGCATAAAAAGTGTTCCTTTTACATTTGCAAATGCTGAACCAAATATACATATAAGAACTATTATACAATGTAATTTATATTCTTTAAGAATTTCACCCATAAGTCTTTTAGCAATTGACAATGGTGATTTGCCACTTTTTATCTGTGGTCTTCTCTTCATACCTGACATATTATTTTTCTGTTTTGAACTATCTTTGCTTATCATAATATCTGCTTTGATTGTGTCATTTGATTTAGTAACTTTTTCAGACATATTATTCATCTCCTTTCGTCTGCGAATAATATACTTCTTTATAAATCTCATTATTAGCAAGTAATTCCTCATGTGTTCCAAAGCCATCTATATGTCCGTCATCTAATACAATTATCTTATCAGATTCCTGGACACTTGATATTCTCTGTGCAATTATAAGCTTTGTTGTTCCCGGAATACTCTTTTTCATATTTGCTCTTATCTTCGCATCTGTTGCTGTATCAACAGCACTTGTAGAATCATCTAGAATAAGTATCTTAGGCTTTTTGAGTAATGCCCTGGCAATACATAATCTCTGTTTCTGTCCACCGGATACATTGCTTCCGCCCTGTTCTATATAAGTATCATATCCGTCAGGAAATTTTTCTATAAATTCATCTGCACACGCAAGTTTACACGCTGTAACTAACTCTTCATCAGTTGCATTTTTATTGCCCCATCTTAAATTCTCTTTGATTGTTCCACTGAACAACACATTTTTCTGAAGTACAACTGAAACCTCATTACGAAGTGTTTCAATATCATAATCCTTTACATTTATTCCTCCGACTTTAACTTCTCCATCCGTAACATCATATAATCTTGAAATAAGATTAACGAAACTTGATTTTGAACTTCCTGTTCCACCGATTATTCCGATTGTTTCACCTGATTTAATATGAACATCTATATCTGAAAGAACCATTTCCTCGCTTGTTGATTTATATTTAAAATTAACCTGATTAAAATCAATATCACCATTTTTTACTGAATAAACCGGATTATCATTATTAGTTAAATCACTCTTTTCATTTAATACTTCCGCAATTCTTTCCGCTGAAGCTCTTGCCATGGTAATCATTACAAATGCCATTGAAATCATCATAAGACTTATCATTATATTCATTATATAACTGAATAAGCTGACTAATTCACCTGTTGTAAGTTCATTTACGACTATCATTTTAGCGCCAAACCATGAAAGTGCAAGTATACATCCATACACAGTTACCATCATTACCGGATTATTAAGTGTAACTCTTGATTCTGCCTTTACAAATAATCTGTATACTTCTTCTATCGCCCTGTTGAATTTCTTATTTTCATAATCTTCTCTTACATATGCTTTTACAACTCTTATCGCATTTACATTTTCCTGGACACTTGCATTTACATTATCATATTTCTTAAATACTTTATCAAACACGCCAAATGCAGAATATATTATAAGTGCAAGGCATCCACCTAGAAATATAATTGCTACAATAAATATCATGCTTAACTTAAGACTGATTGATATAGACATTATTACAGCTATTATCAACATCATTGGTGCTCTCGCACACATTCTTATTATCATCTGATAAGCATTCTGCACATTAGTAACATCTGTAGTCATTCTTGTAACAAGTCCTGCCGTAGAATATTTATCAATATTTGAAAAAGAAAAATTCTGTATATTTTCATACATTCCTTTTCTTAAATTCTTTGCAAATCCTGTACTTGCCTCTGCTGCATATTTTCCATTCAATATACCAAATAGCAGCGAAAGCATCGCAAGTACCGCCATCAACGCACCTACTTTATATACGAGTGTGTCATTGCCCTTTCCTATTCCATCATCAATGATTTTTGCCATAAGTATAGGAATTAAAAGTTCCATTATAACTTCACAGGTAACAAATACAGGTGTCAGTATAGACGCTTTTTTATATTCTTTTATCTGTTTTCCTAATGTCCTAAGCATTACATCTGCCTCCTTTTTTCTTCATATCATTATTCAAATTGTCTTTCATCTTATTCACAACTCTGCAAAATATTTCTAAGTCCGCTTCATCAATTCCCTTCGTAATCGTCTTCTCAATCCTGCTTATATCATCCTCGACAAGTTTATTAATCTCCCTTGCCTTATCTGTAAGTACAAGCTTTTTAAGTCTGGCATCATAATCGACCTTCTCTCTGATAATAAGCCCATTTTTCTCCATAAGATTAATTATACCTGTTGCTGTTGAACGTCTGATTTCAAACTTCTCCTCAATGTCACGCTGAAATATATCTTCATCATCATGGTCACTAATATAGCCTATCACAAAACCATGTACCCCTGTCAGATGTTCGACTTCTTCCATAGTCTCTGACATCTCCACACGCCTTTTGATAAGGTTATTTAATGCCTTTATTTCAAATCCTATTTCATTGTTTCTCAAGACCAGACCTCCTCTTAGTTTTGAATTTGGTATTCTGTACCCTCAAATATGTTATCTAACCTTTAAAGCTTATTAGACAATAAATTAAAGTACATAAAACAATGTTTATGTACTTTAATGATTTGTAATTGTTAGTTTCCTAACAATTCTAGCATAATATTTATACATGTCAATAGTTTTTTTACATATTACAACTACTTTTCTGTTCTCTTTCCATATCTTTAACATATCTGGCATTGAACTTCATTGTACATTCTCTTAATTCCATCTTTCCTTCTATATATGGTTCATACATTTCTATAATTCCTGATGCACAGCCATCACACAAAGCATCTATATTACCAAGTGATTCCATTACGATACGTTCACGTTGTTCACGGGTTGTATTTTTAATTAAATATTCTTCCATATAAAATCTCCATTCGAATTATTATCTTAACTCTTTATTGCCCAGCGAAGTTTTGTAGATTTAGACCTTGGATTCTCAAAGCACTCTCTGGCACTCGGGCGTATAACATCTTTTGAAATTTCTTTATATACACCATCTTTTAATCCCTGTTTAAATACTTTCTTTACTAATCTATCCTCACCTGAATGGAAAGTCAGAATAGCAACTCTTGCACCTTTATTTAATACCGCAGGCAACTTCTCTAAAAAATCATATAGAACTTCAAATTCACTATTTACATCTATTCGCAAAGCCTGAAATGTTCTCTGGCAAGATTTCTTAACTGCCTCTTTTTGTTCGCTTTCTGGTAAAAACCTGAGAGCATTTTTAACACATTCTGTTAAATCACTTGTAGTTTTTATCTCTTTTCCTTTTCTAAATGTATCAAATACTTCTTTTGCAATCTCATCTGCATATGGCTCATCCGAATTCTCTATAAGCATAGCGATAAATTCATCCTTTGATAATTCCCTTAAACGTTCTGCTGCCGATACGCCCTTTTGTGGGTTTAATCTTAAGTCTAATGGTCCATCAATCTTATACGAAAAACCTCTTTCAGGATTATCTATCTGCATAGATGAAACTCCTAAATCTGCTAATACAAAATCAAATTTTTTATCAGTACTTACCTCATCAACATTAGCAAAATTAATATTTTTAATGGTTAGAATATCTTCACCAAAACCCGCTTCTTCTAAACGTTTTTTAGTCTTTACAGATTCAATGGGGTCAACGTCAGTTGCAAACATATGTCCCTCGCCTTTTAACTGTTCTAACATCTTGCGAGTGTGACCTCCGTAACCTAGCGTTGCATCATATCCTGTTTCACCAGGTTTAATCTGTAGAACCTCAAGAATCTCATTAACCATAATTGAGATATGCATTCCTGCAGGCGTCTTGCCTTTTTTCATTATTTTTTCAACATCATCTTTATACTTTTCAGGATTTAATTCTTTATATTTATCTTTATAATTTTTTGGATGAGTCCCTTTATATCTGACTCTTCTTTTGTGTACCTGTTCTTCTGCCATTATAATCTCCAATAATATTTTTATTCTGATTTACATCTGATTACACATCTTGCTGCCCCGCTGGATGTACAAGTGAAAAGCGTAAGATCCCAATCATCTGTATTTTGCTTATTTATTAAGTCCTCTATCTGAGTCGGTTCTAAGATTTCAACTCTTAAAACACTATACTTATATACTGTTCCATCAAATGATGTAAAAAATATTTCTTCACCATTTTTAATACTTTTTAATTTACTAAAATGGCTTCTATAATTATGTCCACCAATTACTAAATCATCTGAATCATAAGAACCACTATATCTGCAAGGTGCTGTATCAAGCAATTCGTAACTGTAATCTGCAAGAATTGGAAGTTCTAAATTCTTCGATGGCACTGATAAGATTCCCAAGAAATTCATACCGTCAATATTCATTGTCTTTGAACTCTTCTCATTATCAGCATTGTTATTCCCTCCACTATGGTCTTTAATTATCTTTTCAAGTTTAGGGAGATATTTTTCCACTTTCTTCTTTGCATTATACTCACGGTAAAAATTATATAAAACTAATATAAATGCAGCCAAAATCAAAAAAACTCCAATTCCAATTAAAGCCTTTCCAATTTTATTTTTCATCCATATTTTCCTTTCTTTCACTCTTACCGCTCTGTAACATAATACCACTACCTATCATTAATGCACCAACCAAAACTAAAAGTACGACTGGCCATACCAATAAACCTGTCTGTGGAATTTTCACCTCCGGTGTTGTCTCTGGTATCTTTTCTGTTGTCTCCACTGGTGTTTCTGTCTCTTCAGGAACTGTAGGTATTTCTACACTAGATACCTCAGTTTTTGGAGTTGCATCTACATCATAATAGATTTCTCCATCAATTTCTTCCGGTACAGTTACAACAAATGGACTAATCTTATAATAACTATCTGTATTAGTCTGCATTACAAAATACATACCAATTTCCAAATCTGTAAAAGTTATCTTTCCATCTGAATCAATTTCTTTTGTATAACCATTAATTTCATTATCTTCAATATATGTTTTTAAATCATTTACAAATGTATCATCTATATCACCATCTATGTTTAATCCGCATTTATCAAATTCGGAAGTATAGACATATTCTAAATCATTATCACCATTTTCCTTGATATCTGCGACCTTTATAAGAGTAAGTTCACCAGATACTTTCCTATCCCCTTTACTATTAAATTTCACATTAATACTACCCTTCATATCCGTATCTATATCAGAAGCTGTTACTGCAAATGCATTTATGTTCTTTACCATACTACCTGTAAATGCTACTAACAATATCAGTATAATTATCGATTTTAAATTTTTTCTTTTTATTTTCATTATTCAATTCACCTTATTTCCATTATTGTATTGTTTTCTATATTCACTTAATTCATTTAACTATTACTTTCTTTAATCACTATTACTGTGTTTATAAATTATTTTCTTTAACTATCTTCTGTTTTCTTATCATTTGTTATGTTTAAATCATTTTCTTTAATTATCTTCAAAATTTCCTGTTTTCTTTTTTTATTTCTTCTAATATGTACTACCATACCAAGTAATAACAGAAGCGTAAGTGGTACTGCCATTAATACAGTAACTGTCTTAGTATCTATCTTATATGCATCTGCATATACATATATATTATTTTTATCATCTGAATCTGCTACTCTTACACCTCTGACTAAAAGTCTGTGCGTATTAATTCCATATGGTGTACACGTTAAAAGTGTACAATAATCTTTACCATCTTCAATCTGTAGATACTGTGTATCCCCCGGTGCTACTACCTTAATCTGGTCAATCTCATATACTAATGTCTTATCTAAAACACTAATAGTAAATATATCATGAACATTTAATCTATCAAGATGTGTAAACAAATCAGCACTTGGAAGTCCTCTATGTCCCGATAGCACACAATGAGTATTTTCGCCTCCCACAGGAAGACTTGAGCCCTCAAGATGCCCGACGGCAACCTGTAATACACCATCACTTGTTCCATGATAAATTGGAAGTTCCACATTTATTTTAGGAATGGAAATATATCCCATAATACCTGTGCCTGATACATCTAAAATATCATTATATCCTTCTACTGCATCAGGATTACTATAATCAATCATTCCATTTTCATATATTTTTTTATTATAGTCAACTGCTTCATTATACATGGCCTCTTTTTCTTCTTTATCCATGTTGTTTACAATATTGCTATATTCTCTTATTACTTTTTTCTGTTCTCTATTACTCAGAAAATTACTTACTGTTGGATATAAAACAAGTAGGAGGCCAATTAGAAATATTATCCCGAAGAATATTGTAGATAAATGTTTTTTCACCTTAGCCTCCTAGTTATTTGCTTTTATTTGTTTTTTATTATATTCTATTTAATTTTTTTTTAACAACCAATGCAATTGCTGCAACTGCCATAAGAACAGCACCACCGATATAGAACATCTTTGTACCCATACCACCTGTAGTTGGAAGATTTGATTTTTTTGTATTAGGTACTTTAACTGTTACCTTACCATTAGTATAGTCTGTAGACTCAAGTGATGCAGGTGTATCAACTGTTGCTGTAATAGCTGTAATAGCAGCATCAGTTATTGTTGCATCAATTTTAATAGTAATATCCTTTGTAAGCTGCTGATATCCACCTGTTGGTGCTTTAATTTCCTTTAATTTATATTCATCTTTTGCATCTAAACCAATAATTTTTATCGCTTCAGTTGCTGATGATGTTAATACACACTCTGTTACGCCTTCATATGAAGCAACCCATTCTGTTACTTTATTATTTGCATCTAATTTTGCATATTTACCTGCTGAATTAATTAATACAAATTCTGCATCGGCAAGTTGAGTATTTGTATTTGAATCATATTTATTTACATCAATTTCGTATGTAAATACTACTACCTTGTCCTCTGGTGTTTTATCTGTTGTATTTTTAGTACCATCTGCTTTAACATTTGGGTTGTTTGAATAAACTAAATCAACTTTGTTTGGATTACCAGGATTACCAATTACTGCAGCATCATTTAAAGAAGCCTTATATGTTACAATAATCTTATTATCTTTTGTTAATCCTGTTGTTGCTGCATTATCTTTTAAATTTGTACATGTAATTGTTACTTTTCCTGTTACTGATGTATCAACTGTAAATGCACTTGTAATATCTGTTCCATCTTCACTATCAATTGTTACCTTTACACTTGTTGAATCAAAGTCCATTCCTGTAAATGTATCTTCAAATTCATATGTATAATACTCATAATTAGCATAATCTGTTGGCAGTGTACCTGTTAATTTGAATTCTACTTTCTGATTAAGCTCTGCATCTGCATCTTTTCCCCATGTATCTGTAGAATCTTCTTTAACATGTTTCTCTACTGTAGGTACATCTGACTTTGGACTAATTGTGATTGTAGTTCCTGCTACTGCTACTAAATATAATGTATATGCTTCTGCTTTATTATTATTATCTAAAATACTATTATCTTTATCTTTAATTAAATAGTAACCAGATGGTACAGTTGCAGTAAATTTATCATTTGTAATCGTAGCAGCAAGATTATCGGTTGTACCATCTAATTTTGACTCATCAACATATTTAAGAATCTCTTCTAACTTTGCTCTATCAGATGAAGCACTCGCTACGCCTGCTAAATTATTAAGTGTTTCAGATGGTACTGCATCACCTACTTTTTCACTGCCTGTTAACTTTGCTACAGTACCATATTTAGCATTTGAAAGCTTATTAGTTGAATCAACATCTCCTGTAAATATCTGATATACCTCATAAGTATGTCCATTTTTAGGTCCTTTAATAGTTACATCGGCGGCTGATGCAACTATTCCCATTGATAGAGTTGTTACAACGGCTAATCCCAATGTAACAATTTCCTTAATAATTCCTTTTTTCATTCTCATTGTAATCATTCCCTTTCTTACCTTTTATCAAATATATGTAGCATATACAGCCTGCTATCATAATTGCAAATCCTGCATACACTAGTTTTTCAGCGCCAAATCCACCTGTTTTCGGTAAATTATAACGCATTATATAATAGTTATTAACTGTTGCAGTACCCGAATTGCCATCAGCAGCATTTTCGTCTGCAACTACTACATCTCCCTGCTTATATTCATAATTATTAAGCTTGTATGTAGTATTATTTATTTCATAGTAATCATCTCCACTTTTAATACATTCTACAATCCTATACATTAACTTCACTCTGTCTACACTTAGATAATCATCATAAACATCCAGATTATCAATCTGCTTTTTATAGGATTCTGTACTCTGAAGAGTATAATTACCATTTTTAACATCTGACCAGGTTGTACCACTATCCTTTGACACCTGTAATTTTACATATATATTATCAGGTCTTATCTGTCCGGCATCGTTATACCAATTCTTCTTTATTATAATTGATGTTGTAGGCTTCTTGGCATTTACAACCGTATATGCATCTTTGTTACCTGTATTAAGTGTCTCATCATATGTGATTACACCACTAAATGTATTGTTCGTAAATGTAATCTCTCCTGACCTTACTTCGTCACCATTGCTTTTTTCTACAAGTATCGTATTTTTAACGATTCCTGTATCATCTGAAGTTGACTCTGTAACAGTATATTCTGTTCCTACCGGTATCCCCGTAATTATCGGAATTCCAGCCACCGGACTACCATCTAGCATATATGTAAATCCTGTATTAGTCTTTGTTGCAACGATTACAACTGTTACTTCTGCCTTTCCTGATTCCGTTGTCAATCCAATTCCACCAATATTACTGAATTTAATTGTAAATGTATATTTTCCTCCAACATTTAGTGGTGCAGAAGCAAGTTCCGCTTTCTCTATACTCAAACTGCCTGTTCGTACTTTATTGGTGTAATTTAAACTGATTGAAATATCACTATTATCACTATCAGGTGAATCATATGACCTGAACACTATTGTATTGGCATCACTAGGTTTTGCTTCTATACCATTTTTTGAATATTGACTTTCATTTGCACCGGTTTCAGTACCAAGCGTATTTAGAATCTTTTCGATTCTTCCATCGTCAATTCCTAACAATGTATTTAATCCATCAGAAATAACACTTTTAGTTATGTTGCCTCCATTTGATGGTAATACATAACTCGAAGGTGTACTATAAGTATAACCTTCAGTAATATCTGTATTATTATTAACTACGGTTACATTTGTATCATATAATGCTTTCTGTGCGTCATTAAGGATTTCATTAATCTGTATGTAACTTCCCTTTCTAAACTGTTCATTAAATATAGCTTTTTTTCCTGTTGTCAGATTAAATGTTCCGTTTTCATCTACAGTTCCCATACCTGATGAGCTACTTGAAGTCTTTACAATATCTTCTATAGAATATTCAGCACCTGTAGCATTTTCGAGGTTGCCACTCTTTGCAGAACCATAATCTTTAATTCCTTTCTGGCTTCCTGCATCAAGTAATGAAAAACTCTTAAATACAAAATTGTCAAAGAACGTATATGTCTGAATATCATTTTCAACACTAATAGTTTTTATCTTAGTTGTATCAAGCAAATTATAACCAGTTAATTTAGTAAGGTTCACTGATAAATTATACCATGTAGCTACTGCTGATATTGAACCACTACACACATCATCTGTTAAGTTTCCATATGCTTTATTTCCACTTGCATCTTCAACAACTATGTAAATCGAATCCCTTAGTTGTCCTGTCTTTCCGCCTTCTGTTGCCACACCAAATGTAAGGTAATTTCTTCCCGTAATATCTATGTTTCCACCAGTATCAGAACCTACGGATATGAGTCTTCGATTTCTTGTTGGATTATCAGATGCCGTTCCACTTGCTGTCCACTTAATTACATTGCTATGTGAATCATACGAGCTTATCTTTCCTGTAGTCTGGTATTCTCCGACTCCATGACTAATATTACTTCCAAATGTGATATTTCCTGTAAAATTCTTTGCAAATGTTACATCTGATAAGCTATTTTCTGGTGAAACATATGCACCATAATGTGTTGCCAAATTCTTAATATTATAATCAAATGATATTTTACTATTGAAATAATCTTTAAATATTGTATTTACATCAGTTGAATCAACCTGTTTTGATACCTCAAGAGTATCAACTACATTCATACTGAATGCAAGTGATAAGTTCGATTCCCACTGACCTCTTTCCATAAAATAGATAACCATTTCATGAGTCTTACCTGTATCATAATTTGTTGGATGTTCACCACTTATGACATCCGATGTACTGTAATAATAATTATCTGTTATAATTCTGTTTGCATTATTACCTGACGCAATATAATTTATTGTATATTGGCTTGCGGAAGATGAATCATATGTTGAATTATTTGAAGCTGCTGCTTTAGCTTTTGTAACATATGCACTATTAGTTCCAAAGTCTATAAGACCTGCAACATATCCATGGTCTCCACCGCAATCTAATACTAATTTTCCATCGATAAATACCCACACATCATCATCACCTGAGAATCTGAATTTAGATGAATAAAAGTTTCCATCTGTTCCCTGTACGGTACCATCGCTGTTAAGTTTAAAATTAATTGTAATTTTATTACCAAAACCGTAATTGTAATATGAGCTGTTATTATCTGCAACGCCATTATTCAATGGGAAGAAACCATATTTATTTCTATTTGAATTAGTCTCACACCCGCTCTCTAATGGTTTTCCTGTTGAATCGAGGTTTAAACTGTTATTATTAACCGTTCCTGCTGTTCCGTCTAACAGATATCTTCCCTCAACTTCACTATTCTTCTTAAGCTCTAACGAAGTTGAAGCACTATCAAACCACCAATAATTAACAGGCTCATCAAATATCTGCTTTCTTGTAAATGGAAAATCTACTTTTTCATAATACTTACCAACAACTGCATTTTTAGAGTTATTTCCACTAAGAAATTTTTCATCAAAATGTGGATCAATAATATCGTTAGTTGTACCCTCTAACATTGGATATCCGTTAATCAGATTACTTTTAACAATTCCAAGTGTTGCATAATCATAATATCCTGAAGAAACACTTCTATAATCTCCATTTTTATTCTCAATAGAGTTATTCAGAGAAAGGAAATTATGATTAGGTAAATTACTAACTTTATCTGAACCATATAAATTCAATGTATCATTAAGTCCTGCAAAGTAAGGAGTTCCAAAATCAAGGATGCTTGGCTGGAAATGTCCTGTGTATATTGGATATTTTACACTTGCATCCGAATATGCACTACTTAACGTCTGATTGAACTCTCTAAAAGGCATATATCTTCGATTGTTGTTAGCATCTGTATTAGCTAATGCGCCACTAGAATATGCATCTCTGTTGTTTCCATTTAATTCATAATCTGTATAATAGTCATACATTGATGAATTAACCCATAAGATACCACCATCTGTATTTTTTGTTCCGGTACCTATGTTAACTATCTCAGCATTCCTATCCTTTTCTGCATCTTTTGTCTGTGAAGTATTAGTATCTTCATTAAATGTTCCCCAATATCCACCTCTCAAACTATTATCATATAATACTGTATCACTTGTATCAGCTATGAAGCAGTTCTGAGTCACATCATCCGGACTGCTTATAATAGTATTCGCACTATTATTCCAATCGCTTGTTCCCACACTCATAAATTGGAATTTAGTATATGATGCATCTATCTTATCATTCGTTACATAAATAAGTTGTCCATCATATGAATCATATCCATCAACCACTTTCATTGTAACCGTAATTGTACCCAATGAATTTGTAGCTTTACATATTACATTTTTTCTAGAGTTATTATCTACACCATATGTAGGAATTACATTCTGGTAACAATATGCTGAATCTGTAGAGAAATATTTGAGTTGTGAATAAGTTGCATCAAAATAAATATATCTGCTTCCGGCTACATAATCACCGGCAGTTGCATCAACACTGCCACCACTAAGTTTAACAAGATTACCACTTAAATTATTCAGACTGAAGCTTATGCTTTTGCCATCATAAGTAAGTGTCAATTGTGCATTTTTAAGAATCTTATAGCTTTCTAATATCCTGAATACCAAAGCATCTTTATTAGGTGTTAACTTTGTAATATCATATTCTGTACCATTTACAGTAATCTTAGCATCTGTAATATCTCCAAAGGATGCACTATCTATATAAATAGTAGTATCTACATAATCAAAATACCATTTATCTGTTGTAAATGCGCCTCCATCCATAGCATATATAACATAATTACTTCCTGACACTAATGATATATCAGCAGTAGAATTATACTCACCTGCTAAATTTTTTCTTACAAATTTAATCTTTCTTCCATTATTAAAATCTGAAGGAAGAACAAATTCCCATAGTCCATTACTGCCTGCATTTATACAGTCCATATATACCTGATTACCCGAAGTATTATAATAATACATTCTTGCATAACATTCATTATCCGTAAACCAGGTCGTCCCCGACACATCTAGCCATATGGAATCTCCTGCCTGTGGAACACGATTCACTGCACTTAAATATTCTGCTTTTGCAGCACTTTGTATATGTTCCTCTGCTGAGGCATCATCAGTCATCGATATACCGATAATTTTCAATCTCCATGAAACACCAATTACTATAAGAATTGCAAGCATTGATATAAACATTGCAATTCTATGTTTATTCCTATTAATAGCTTTCTTTTTACTGATTTGTTCATTAATTATATTTCTCATATTATCACCACTAATATTAATTAACCTTTCCTAATTTTCTTAAAGGCCAAATTCGAATCATTACCTTACCGGCAATCTGATCTTTATCAACGCAGCCAATTATAGTATTTCTACTGTCTATTGAAACTGATCTGTTATCACCGAGTACGAAGTATTTATCTTCCGGTACCTGAAATGGATATGTAATGTTGCTTTCTCCTAATGCCTTCTCATTAACATATGGTTCATCAATTACTTTTCCATTTACTTTTACATTACCCTCATCGTCAATTTCCACAACATCTAAAGGGCCTGCAATAACTCTTTTCAATAACAACTTATTTTGCCAATAGAAACCACATATATCGCCTGTTTTGAATTTATTTGTTTTATACAATACAACTATATCGTCATCATCTAAGCTAGGCTCCATACTTTTTCCCGAAACCTGAAGTACAGGCAGCACCAACGTAGCTACAAGAGAGGCAATAGCTACAATAACTATTAAAATATAAATTATATTAAATATTATTCTAAATTGCTTCTTTCTATGTTCTATGCGTTCTTTTTCAGCATTCACTTCCTCTGGTGTGGGAATAGGTATTAAATTTTTATTCTTACGACTTTCCTCCATAGTCATCACCCGTCTATTTTTCGCTTCATGTATTCTCTTATCTCTTCCCTCGCCATACTCTTAACTGATTCTACATATTGATCAGCAGCAGCCTGGGCTGTTTCAAATACTTTATTCAGTTTCAGACTTGCCTCCGCAATTGAACCCGCATTATTTAAAATAATATTTTTCTCATTGAGCATTTGGGTTAATTTCTTATTCTTATTCGTAAGGACAGTGTTTTCCTTCTGAAGTTCTATAATTATATCTATCAGCTCTGCTCTTCCTAACCTTTTCAAATCTTTTTCTGCCATTGCATCACTCCAAAAATATATACACTATTTTTTTTTTTGCTATTATAATAAGGAAAATATTTTCTGTCAATTTTTTTAAAAAATTTTGGATGTTTTTTAAAAATTTTAGATGTTTTTTTAAAAATTTTTGGGTATTTTTTTGTAATTTCAGACGCACTCTGTGATATAATCAGCAACATAAATTCCGCTTGCTGACGCATGTGACAGCGAATGCGTTATTCCACTGCCATCTCCAATTACATAAAGTCCTTTGTGTTTAGTTTCTAAATTATTATTAAGTTCAACTTCCATATTATAAAATTTGACTTCAACACCATACAAAAGTGTATCATCATTTGCTGTGCCAGGTGCTACTTTATCCAGTGCATAAATCATTTCTATAATACCATCTAAGATACGTTTTGGAAGTACAAGGCTTAAATCTCCCGGTGTGGCTGCAAGTGTAGGACGAACCGTACTCTCTTTAATACGGTTTTCATTACTTCTTCTGCCTCTTACAAGGTCTCCAAATCTCTGGACAATAACTCCTCCACCAAGCATATTAGATAATTTTGCTATACTCTCGCCATATCCATTGCTATCTTTGAATGGCTCTGAAAAATGTTTTGCAACAAGCAGTGCAAAGTTTGTATTCTCCGTTCTCTTTGCCGGATCTTCAAAGCTATGTCCATTTACGGTAATAATGCCATTTGTATTCTCATTTACTACGATTCCGTATGGATTCATACAGAAAGTACGTACTTTATCCTCAAATTTCTGTGTACGATAGACAATTTTACTTTCGTATAATTCATCTGTAAGATGTGAGAAAATTACTGCCGGTAATTCTACACGAACACCTATATCTACACGATTAGATTTTGTAGGAATGTCTAAGTCTGAACAGACTGATTCCATCCATTTGCTTCCACTTCTGCCAACAGAAATTATACATTCACTACATTCTGCTTCTCCATTTTCATAGATAACCTTATATCCAGCCTCTAATTTCTCAATGCTATTAACAGGTGTATTAAAGTAGAAATCAACCTTTTCTTTTAAATCTGCCAAAAGATTCTCTAACACAATATAATTAATGTCAGTTCCAAGATGTCTTACAGATGCATCTAATAACTGTAATTTATTCTGCATGCAAATCTTCTTAAACTTTGTATCTGTTGTAGAATACATACGTGTTTTAGCACCACCATAAGCACAGTTGATTTCATCAACATATTTCATTAAAGCAATTGCCTTTTCTTTACCAATATATTCGTATAATGTTCCACCAAAATCATTTGTAATATTATATTTTCCATCTGAAAATGCGCCTGCTCCACCAAAACCACTCATAATGGCACAAGATTTACACTTAATACACGACTTAACTTTATCTCCGTCAATTGGACATTTACGCTTCTCTAATGAATAACCTTTTTCAAACACTGCGACTTTAAGCTCTGGTTTCTTTTTCATTAATTCATATGCCGAAAAAATTCCACCCGGACCTGCACCAACAATAATTACATCATATTTCATCTTTGTATCCTCCATTTCACTAGTTCTGTTAAATATAATACCATATAATTTCTGCTTGTACTATAAAAATTGCTAATATACAACTCATAATTAAACTTAAGTATCTACACCAGAATAAAGAATGTCAATCGCGACATTCTCCGCCTGCGGCGGGTTGCTATAGCAACATTTTCTGCTCCGCCGCAGTGCGATCCTCTCAGAGCATTTTTTACTTACCATGACAATTTCAGCGAAATTTCCCGGCAAAACAAAAAAGCCACCAAATACACAGTTTCCCATATATTTAGCGGCTTTAAATATTCTAAGCTAAGCTAGCAGATTAGTTTCCCATCTGTTTAGCAACTTCTGCTGCGAAGTCTTCCTGCTTCTTTTCGATACCTTCACCTGTTTCGTAACGAACAAAGCTCTTGATAGAGAAATCAGAACCTAAGTTCTTAGCAACCTGAGCTACATACTGAGCTACAGACTGTTTTCCATCTTCTGCTTTAACATATGTCTGGTCAAGAAGGCAGATTTCTTTAAGCTGTTTAGAAACACGTCCTTCAACAAGACCATTGAAGATTTTGTTTTCAGCGATTTCAGCCTTGTCAGCTAAAGCAATCTCAGCTAACTGAGCTTTTGCTTCATTAGAAAGGAAGTTTGGTAAGTAATTCATATTGCTCTTCTTCTCTTCGTAGATAGCAATATCTTCATCACTCCATACTTTATCAGCAACTGCTTTTTCAATTAATTTTGTTAAAATTGGTTTTGGAAGTGTAAATGTATCATTTAATGCACTTTCTACTGTGATTTCTCTTAATTTAGCGATTTCATCTGCTGAAATATCATTTCTACTTGTATATTTTGGATTAAGAGCTGCAATCTGCATAGCGATGTTCTTAAGAGCTTCTTTAGCTTCATCACTTGTATTTGATGTTGCTGCTTCTACTAAAACACCAATTTTTCCGCCTGCATGGATATATGGAACGATTATTCCTTCTGATTCTATTTTTACAAATCTTCTTATTGTTAAGTTCTCACCAATAACAGCAATCTGGCTTACTAATTCATCTTTAACTGTCTTAGATGTATCTAATAACCATTTTTCTGCCATAAATGTATCGATATCTTTAGCTGATGTAGCTAATACCTGATTCGCAACATTAGCAACAAATGTCTTGAATTTATCATTCTTTGCAACAAAGTCTGTCTCTGAGTTAACTTCAACGATTGCTGCTGTCTTATCATCTTTAACTACTGCTAATACAGTTCCTTCTGCTGCAATTCTTCCAGCTTTCTTAACTGCTGTAGCTTCACCTTTTTTTCTTAATAATTCTATAGCGCCATCGAAATCACCGTCTGTCTCAACTAAAGCATTCTTACATGCCATAACACCAGCGCCAGTCATTTCTCTAAGCTGTTTTACCATTTTAGCTGTAATTTCCATTACGTAAATCCTCCTGAACCGATATTTTCTATTTTTGTTCAAAGTCGAACAGGTAAAGCCTGTCCGACTCCAAGATATTCTTATTATTTCAAATATTTATAAATCTAAACTATTAAATTAACAATTATGCTTCTGTATTCTCTTCTGCTTCATCAGCAACTGCTTCTGTTTCAACAGCTTCAGCACCCTGATTAGCTTCGATAACTGCATCAGCCATCTTAGATACAATTAATTTAACGGCTCTGATTGCATCATCATTACCTGGAATAACGTAATCAAGTTCTTCTGGATCACAGTTTGTATCTGCAATACCGATAAGTGGAATACCAAGTGTATGAGCTTCCTGTACGCAGATTCTTTCTTTCTTAGGGTCAACAATGAAGATTGCATCTGGAAGATTCTTCATGTCTTTGATACCACCAAGATTCTTCTCAAGTTTCTCCCATTCTTTCTTGATTTCAATAACTTCTTTCTTAGGAAGAACATCAAATGTTCCATCTTCAGACATTTTTTCAATTTCTTTTAATCTCTTAATTCTGCTCTGGATTGTCTTGAAGTTAGTAAGCATACCGCCTAACCATCTTTCATTAACATAGAACATTCCGCATCTTTCAGCTTCTGTCTTAATAGCATCCTGTGCCTGTTTCTTTGTTCCTACGAAAAGGATTGTACCACCATCTGCTGCGATATCAGAGATTGCTTTATAAGCTTCATCTACTTTACCTACAGATTTCTGTAAGTCGATGATATAGATACCATTTCTCTCTGTGTAAATGTATGGAGCCATCTTAGGGTTCCATCTTCTTGTCTGGTGTCCGAAATGTACACCTGCTTCAAGTAACTGTTTCATTGAAATAACGCTCATTTTTCTACCTCCATTGGTTAATAATCTTTCATATACATCACCTTTCTGTATCACCCCGAGCATGGGCACCAATACAGAAATCAGCATATGTGCTATTTGTGTCTATAACACAGCCTTATAAGTTTATCACAATTTTTTTTTGATTTCAAGTATTTTTACTACTTTTTCTCATATTTTTCTCACATTTTCAAACGTTCTTGTATTTTACTTATCTAATTCAATCCCTATCTTGTAATTGCAGTCACAATCTCACTATATGATGCACCTTTTCTTATCTCATATGTACCAACTCTAAGTCTGCTTTCATATCCGTTATTGTACATATACATATTGAAATCATAACCACTTTCGACTACACCATATTCTTCTAATAACCTTGCTACTTCATTAGATGTCATACCTGATTCTATAACTAATGTAACTGTATCACCTGAATCATTCATATTACCATCTGTTGTATCCTGTGGCATATTCTCTCCACCGGCAACGCCTTCTGTCGTTACATCAGTTGATTCTATCTTAGTTGTTGTCTCATTCTGTGCAGTTGTCTCTATATTAGTGGTTGTTTCATTCTGAGTTGTTTCTGTCTTGTTCTGTTCGTCTTTTGTTTCACTACCTTTGTTATTTTCATCTGTAGCCTTATTATCTTTCGACTCTGTTTTAATAACATTTCCTGAAGAACTTGTATGTATTTTCTGATTTGATGCAAGATTATTATGGATTGCCATACCTATCATACAAATAATTGTTGCAAACAGTACGCCTGTTCCAAACCCTCGCAGATAATATTTAAACTTCATTTTCCTATTCAACCTTTTTAACTTTTTCCTTTATTATTTTTAAATTTTATATATAAAATCTTTAATTACTTTTTTATTTACTTAA
>ERZ779865.798-NODE-798-length-26049-cov-9.902631_pt1 | contig 26049 bp, 28 predicted proteins | sample MGYA00433088_ERZ779865 | MGnify/ENA primary metagenome ERZ779865 (study PRJEB29588, sample SAMEA2151703) | human gut metagenome | biome: human gut; feature: human-associated habitat; material: faeces | place: Denmark | collected 2008/2010 ... | reverse complement strand
CCGAAGTGGGCACGAAGTCCATTGGGAAACAGCAGCGCAACACCATGCGGCAATTATTTGACTTTTCAAAGTTATACCTTGCTTAAAATAAAGAAATACAGAATGTTATGAGATATAGAGTGTATTCTCATTTTGATTTCTCTGTAATATTGAATACAGTTGGATATGTGAAACTCTAAAATTTATAGCTATGAAGAAATTAATAAAGAAACCAATTGGTAACAGAGAGATAATGCGGAACTATTTCTCTACTATTGGACTTGTTCCTATAATGAAGTCCAAGAAAAGATGTTAATGATTAAGTGTTCAGAACTGAAAAAGCCAACTTATCCGTAATTGGATAGGCTGGCTTTTTGCATTAGTTACAGTTTCACTAGACTATTCCCATGTGAAAGTATAAATTGTAGTTTCTGTTCTTGTTTCATTATTATCTAGGCGTTTGTAAGTAGATACTTCAGTACAGCTTTCCACATATCCGTCTTTATCAAATGTATAGGTATATTGCTCTGTAGTTTCGTCAATTTCATCTTTGCTATATATTTTGTCTGGAAGTTGGTTGCATCTCATTCCTGCCAATTCGGGATGTGCTTCCAATAACGGACGCAAATCATCCACACTCCATACCATTATCGGGAGATAGCCTTTACAAGTTTTTCCACTATAAGACAATTCGTGAATATCTTCATCGCTAAAGCTCCATGCCATTTTAGTTAATTTTTCACCTTGCCATGTGTAAGACAGATAGTCCTCTTCATCATATTGCAATTTTACTAGCTGATTGTTTGCATTATAAGTAAAGTCTGTATTATCCAAATCTCCTCCGTCACTATCAGAAGTATGTGTTATCAATCCGTTTTCTAATGTATATGTGATTGCCTCTCCATTTCTGCTTTCAATGATTTTGTTTGCTCCCCAAGTGACTGTATAAGTACTGGTGTGTGTGCTACCATCGTATTGTTCTGTGTTTGTAGCTGATATTAGCTTACCATTACTACCGTAGGAATATTCAGTAATAGATACCCCATCTTCGTTTGTCATTCTTAATTCAATAAGTAGCTTTTGATTGGTGATAACACCATCATCATTTTTACTAGGTTCTTCTTCATCATCACTGCAAGAAGTGAAATTCACACACATGACTATGGCTAGTAAAGCCATTCCAATTAATCTAAAAGTTTTCATTTCTGTTTGATATTTAAGTTATTAATTATGTTGATTAAATCACTGGATATTTATCTTTGGTTATAGCGTCTAAGTATTCTGCTTCTTAATCTAATATCAATTATTATTGCAATGACACTGAAAAATAATATTGGAGAACAGAATATAAAAAGCATATCTATAAAACTTCTAAGGTTCTGTGTTGGAGGATAATAAATAATAAACAGAACTGTATATATTACGAATATACTCCCTGCAATTATGCTGAATTTCAAGTAATAGTTACAATTCTTCAAAATTTCTTCTTCTCGTTCTTCCTCTTTTCTTCGTCTTTTCTGGTCTATCTGAAATTCTCTTATTTCTTTTTGCCTAGTTTCTTGCTGTTGCAATAAGAATCTTTTTTCTTGTTGCCTTTCTTCTATATTTCTACGTTCTTTGTTTTCAAAATAGGCAGTAAGTTCTTTTAGTGATTTTGGATGAAAAGAATTGCTTTGGCTTTCTTCTATCATAAAGGCAAATTTTTCTGTTCCGTCTAGCTGTAAAACAAATATAACATCATCCTTGAATGATGGATGAAGCATATAAGATTGTTCTTTGAAAGAAATCACTAAGGAATTATTGGCAGAAATATATTGCCATGTAGCATTTATAACACTACCATTTACAGAAGTAATGAGAGAACCGTTTTCTTGAAAGATATATAACTCCTTATCTCCAGAATCATTAAATACCAACCAAGACTTATTACATAGAATAGCCTTAACATCCAGATTCTTACTGAATCTGTGGTATTTGTTAGGAATATCCAATAAGTAGGCTTTCATCTTGTTTAAATCCATGCTTCCCAGTTTCCAGACAGAAGCGGATAAAAATAAGGCGTGGAAACTTTAACTTATTATTCCACTTAGGCTCTGGACTGCCTTGACTGTATAATAAGCAAAGTCCACGCCTAATGATATGATATTCCTATAGCTAGGATATAAAATACCATAGACGCGGACGCTTCTTGCTCATTACCCACAGTCAAGAATTGTCCAGATTCAAGTGAAGGATAACTTTGCTAAACGCCCTTTACTAAAATATGTCCTTCCAGTGTCTTAACGCATTAAGACCTCTGAAATTGCTGCAAAGTTAATGAAAGGTTTTGAATAGCTAAAGATAAAACGCTGATAAATGCAGTTCCAAGTGTTCCAAAACATATCTGTAATAGATAATTAGCTAGTATCAGTTTCTTTTAGTTGTAACTTCATTGCAGTATAAAAATTAGAAGTGGGCATATAAGACGATAATTTTTAAAACTCATTCTTATTGTTAGCTAGAAAGATTATAGCTAATATTGCAGATTGGTACGGATATGCAGACCTTGTAAATAGTTCCCACAAATCGCACATACCATAAACTACAAGCCGTACCATGCCTTTTTAAAAAGACAGTTTCCACTTCATTTCGGAACTGGCTTTCATAGGACTATCAGAATGTGACAAAACTTTCTATTTCTGTAAAAAGTTCAGAAACTTCAAACTTTGTCACATTCCAACAGATTAGAAACTTAAACAGTCATAAGTATTTAGTAGTTCTTCCTGCCTTAAACCTAAGTATCTTTTAGTTATAGTTACACTGGAATGATTAAATAGTTCCATCAGCTTAACTAAGGCTAGTTCTGAATTGTCACTATTCATATTATAAACTTGTCTGCCAAAAGTCTTTCTAAGTGAATGACAACTAAAGTTTTTAATCTTTAATTTATACTTCTTTTTCACCTCTTTTAGTATCACATTGATTCTCTGGATAGTGAAAACAGTTCCTTTTTGGCTCACTAAAATAGGTGCGTTAATCCCTATAGGCTTTATCTGTTCATAACATTCTTTAATGTGCTGCCCAAGTTGGGCATTTATCCTAATAGTTCTTACCTTATTTGTCTTTTTCTCTATTACTGTAAATTCACTGGTATATAGTATCTGTTTCCATCTCAAAGCTAGAATATCAGATATTCTTAAACCAGTGAAACACCCCAAAGCTATAAGAAGTGAAATTTTATAATTTCCATCTTTAGCCAATTTTCTTATTAAATTCATTGCATCAGACCAAACTAGATAATCTGCTGTAGTGCTTGAATATTTTAAACTCATAATGTTCTGTTTTATATGTAAATAAATAAAAGTGAATGTTTCACCATTACCAACATACTAGCCAATTAGCTAATGTATTGATTTATAGCAAAACATTCACTTTGTATATTAGTGAGTATTTATGATTGCAAATAAGTAAAGATTGCAATAATCAATATCAGCAAAAAAGGATTGATAATACCAATTATTATTAGTAGTAGAACTACCAACGTACCCCATAATACTAGTTTTCCATTATCTTCCATTCTGTAGTATTTTTAAGTTATTGAAAAAGAAAGGACACCTATTAAATAGATGCCCTTTCAGTTAGTTTAGCCCAAGAACCAAGAATATTTATTATCCAGTCCTTGTAATACATTGTTCAGTCCAACACTTACCTCTGTAGCATTTACCCCACGTTGTAAATAGCTGTCTATGTAGCTGTTTTTGTTTGATTGTGTGAGCAAATTGTGAAAATCAAAAAGAGATATGGCATTGTCTTTCACTCCAAACACTTCATTTGTGTAATAATCACGGCACACACTATTTATTTGGCTGTCAGTGATTAAAAGTCTTGGTATTGCTTTCTGTCTTGCTGGTGAAAGTGCTTGGTACATTCTCATTCTGCCTACCACTTGTGCAAACTGTGTTTCAGATAAATAAGTATCTGATAATGTCTGCATCAAATGTATTTCTTTGGCTGCATTGAAGCTGTTGAGCAATTCCAGTACATTTCTGTAAAGTTCATTGATATTAGTTACTTCCATGTTGAATCTCACACCCTCACCAGTAAGAATCTGATTAGAGCAAATTCTCATTCTCCAACCAATAAAGACGGAAAACTTTTCTAAGCCTTTGGAAGAACGGTACAGATTCAAGTCACTGTAATTTCTTACCCCACCTATGCACAATTCTAGTTTTTGCCCTCTTATTGTTTCAAAAATGGTGGGAACAGTAAAAGCAAATGCAAGTCTTTGATAGAATTGTGTCTTTTCACATTCCAACAGTTCACTTGCTTTCTTACCTAGTGCGGACGGTATTCTGCCACGTACTATGTGTGAAACTCTTATTTCTGGAAAGTTCACCTTTTCACCTGCATAGAATGAATTTGCAGCTTCATGCACACAAGAAACAAAGTCTTGGTGTGAAATGGTTGATTCCAAGTTAGCCCAAGTAGGCACAACACATTTGTTTGCAAGTTCTTCCAGTGTGATAGAATCTGTATTTGCTTCCAAAAAGGTAACACTAGGCTTTGCTGTTTCTTCCACAATTATAGCTTCTTCTGCATACTCACCTAAATTCAAAGTTTTTCTCTCTGTTGGCATGATAACTAAATTTCTCATATTGATAAAAGTTTAAATGATTAATAATTCTTTTTATATCAATGTACAGAGGGGGGACTATTGAGGGTTGCCAACCGTAAAGGCAGACACTCTTATATTTTTTAGGTTACTGGCAGAATGGGGAGGGGGCTTTCTGTACTAAGTACCTTATATATTTGTTCTCTTGACTTTCAGCCAAACTGAATATAGGTGATTAGTTAGTTTAGTCAAGCATGATGATGGAACACGGCATATACTCTTTCTCCTTTTTAGTTTTTATATTCAACACTTTAGCTATATATTCCAAAGTTATTTCTTCGGAAGTTATTCTATTAGTTAGCAAACTCCTAATTTCTTCATCTTTCATATAGTCTAGCTTTCCAGCTATTTCAAGAAGTAAGCTGTTTTTTCTTCTGATACTGTCACCTCCTATTATTTTTATTTCATCGTTTCTATCTGGTGGAACAACACCGTTATCAATGCACCAGTCATAGATAATATGATAGATTCTTGTATCTGAATCAGCCTCTTTAAAATCTGGAATAATAGACTTGTTCAGTATCAGCAAACCATTAGTTATATATTTTATCTGTCCTGCATTGACTGCCATTTCCAGATATTTATTTAATGTCTTTGTATCAATGCCCAGTTTCTTAGACAGTTCCGTTTTGTTAAGCCCATCCAGATACGGATTTTCACTTATATACTTGTTCGTTTCCTTTTTACATATTGCCTTTAATTTAAGCAAGAAGTTCTTTAATTTAGTTCGTTCACTGGCTTTTGCTATGTTCATATCATCATTAAAGAAACTGTTATAAATATAGAAGAAGTTCTCATTACATTTTGCCACATGATATTTGTTGTAGGTCTTGTAGCTTCCCTCTGCTATCACATTGTTACTTATTACTTTATCAATAAGATTCTTATTCTTCTTTAGCCTTTCAACGCTTCTTTTTACAGTGCTTAATGATATGCCTAGTTTTTCGGAAATCTCCTTTTCCGTAACATTATCTGCAATGGAAGTTTTATAATTCATCCTTGACTTTATATAGGCATATACTATGGCATCCTTATTATCTATATTATTAATGTCTTTTGTCAGTGTCGTATATTGTTGTTCCATTGTGCGCAAACGGTTGGTTATTTGATTCTTCTTGATATATGTTATAAATCTCTCCGTTTTTCAGAGCCTTGTTGTATTTACGTGTTCCACCTAGATACCGTTTCAATTCCTTTCTGGTATTGAACAGTCTGTTGTTGTATATCATCATAATGTTACGTTTTTATCATTAGTTACTTATCTACGAAAGCTAGAAATTTGATAATGAAGTGCGAAGCACTGAATTATCTAAGTTGTAATGTTAGTATTGTAGTAATGTATAGAGTATCATTTTTCCCCTATACTTGGTGTCAAATTTCCCATAGACTACGGTTCGTTTTTCCTTAGTACCACTTCACTAAGACTATCTTTAAAAACTTCTGTAATTTACTTCCTTGTGTTATCTGGCTAACTATGTCTGCTGAAATAGGCACTATGTACTATTTTTGATGCTGCCTTACAGAAAGGCTTTGGCAGTCATACATTATGAGGTTGCCAATCATCCAGTTTAAAGTAGAATGTAATTCTACGCTTGTTTATCTGCTTCTTTTTCTTTAGAAAGCCGTTCATTTTAGCCCATATACCAACAGCTACCTTATTGCCGGTAATTCCATCCTTGAAAGCCATTTCTTTTAATTGTTCAAATGTGTAATACTCCATGATTCAATGTTAGTTTCATTATATACTGTAAAATCTATAGTGCTTGAATTACTCTGGGCAGTTCTGGTTATGCCTCTGCTCGTGGTAGTTCCTATCTTTTTATCTCTGTACGATTATATTCACCTTTGGGCGGTGTACCTAATCAAAGTGGCACTTTCTATAGCCAGCTTATCTATATCGCCATATTGCCGTTATTTTCTTCTGTCAGTAAGCTAACAGACAAGAATAGTGACTTTATGTAGTTCTTTTGACAATAGTTTATATTTATGGCTATTGACAGATAGGCGATATTCGGAATAGATAGTTAAATGATTGTATATTAGCGACTAGTGAATATATCGAAGTAGGTGCTATATAACTTGCCTAGTAGATAAAAAACGGCAATTAAAAAAGGCAGTCAGTTATCCTGCTGCCCTTGTGAACCCGTTTTTGAAATAAACAAGTTCAATCCAGACCGACACAAGTTCGGACAAATTTCATTTCTTTATCTCTCTCTTCTTGTGACAAATTTTCATTCCACTCTTCATCTTCTACAGACCAGCTTCTTCTAATTGTCACATCGTACAATTCTATATAGTGGCTTGTAGCTGGTCTGTGTTCCATAAAAATGAATACTTCCGCATCCATATCTATTGCATCCATATCATACTTATGCAGTCTTTCTATAGTTTCTGCATCTGTTATTTCTTGGTAGAGTACTCCCGTATATCCATTGCGTTTATCAAACTCTCTATCCAATTCAAAGATTCTTTCCAGATATTTGGAGTCAATATATTCTTTCTGGATAAATTCAGAAGCGAAACCTGCACCATAATGTAAATAACCAATTTTGCACACGTCTTTCTTTAATTCAATGATACATCCTCTTGTAGCCATAATTTAATAATTTAAAAGTTGATATTCTGTTAATAGTTCTCTTCCATGTGTTTTTTCCAAAGAATGTTCAGCTCTTCATAAATGATAGTTTCCTTTGTTTTTCCACCTCTTGTGCCTTTAGCCTTTTCTATATTTTCCGCATTTTCACGTTGAACATTAGCTAGAAAGTGGCTCATATCTTTAGTGAATGTACTTTTTTCGCTATCATCCGTATCTTCATACTTGCCAATAATCCAGTCAATAAGTGTACGGCTCTTCAAGAACTCCGCACTGAATGATTTTCTGGCGGCTTCAACAAGTGTTCTCCCTCTATTGATGGTGTTTGATTTTCTAAGCACTTCATCAATATTGCCGTTGATAGCCCTGACAAGAACTGCCTTGCTTATCTTACTGCCAAATGTAGCCCACTTGGAAGCCGCATCCAGAGAATAGCCCATACAAGTCAATTCAGACACAAAGTCCAATGTCGGCAATTCTTCTCCAACCATCATTTTTACTCCCTTTACATAATCCGCACCTTTCCACGGAGTAGTGGCAATGTTGATTTCTGCCAATGTCTTTTCAATGCTAACAGACGGATTCAAAGAATACATAAAATAGAACTCTCCTTTGTACTGTTTATCCGGCTCAACCTTTTTATTCTCTTCCAGAAGTCTTAAATGGGCACTATAACGGTGGTTGGCATCCAATAGAACAACATAGTTATTTCCATCCTTGATTTCTTCACCAGTAGTAAAATCAACCACTTTCAAACCGTCTTTAATTGCAGTGGAAGCGTCCACAATGATTGCAGGAACTAGCTGACCGTTTTCCCTCATTGATTTCATTTTAGCCTTGACTGCCTTTTCACTCAAATCTCTGTTACCTGCCAATCTTGCTACTTTTACACCGTTGTTAGTTAATTCAGTTAATGTCATAATTTCTTTTTTCATAATTTATTACCGTTGCCCTACGGACTTATATTGGCTTCTGGCACGCCGTTATTATTTTTTTGATGATGCAAAGGTAGAGTGGAAATTCCCCTAGACAAAGCATTTTGCCTAATGCCCATGTGTGTAGAAAACATACCCTTTCCAGTACGCAAAAAAAAATGCGTACCAAAAAGGAAAATCCTTTCAGTACGCATTTCTGCTATGATTTTATATGTGTTGTTCTAGGAAACTACCATGTAGTTATTAGCTATGACAGACGGAAATTTCTCGTTCTTGTATCTTCTAAGGAGATTGGATAACATTCTGTTTTTGTTGCCCTCTGAATCGTATTCTTCATTATATCTCTTGCCATCATAGCCCACTGTATAGATAAGCCTTGAAACAAGCATCATCTTGTCTTTAGATACCTTTACCTTTTTATTGGGTATGGTGGCAGCCTTTCTTCTTTCAATGAAGAACAGAAACATATCTGTAAATTTCCACTTCTTATAAGATATGTCAAGACAGAACTTGTCTTTGAAGTTCATTTGTGATAACAAACTGTTGTCTATAAAACCTTTCAATCCTAGCTCTTTTAATTGTTTGATTTTTGTTTCTTTGTCTTGTTCTCCATTTACAATCTTGCCGTATGTTTCGCTAAAATGACAGACTGCAATTTGAATGATATTTAACAAATCTTCTCTTTCCGTATAGTAACTCTTTCTGTTGCCTTGCTTCAAAGTAATACTTGACGCATCACACAAATTAACTAGAAAAGTGGCAAAGTCTTCAAGTACGGACTTACCCATAATGGGTGTGTTGGTGCCAATATCCTCTATAAAGTCATATACGAATAGAAGTAGATACCAAAACTTACTAACATCTAGCTTATACGCTTCAATGGTATTCTGTAAATCTTCATTAGTTAGAAACTTCTCTTTGTAAGAATCATCCAGCTTTCTGTATTCCCGTTTTTTGTATTCTTCCAAAGTTCCTTTGAAAGTGTTCATTTCTTTGTTTCTCTCGTATCTTTCTTCAACGGACAAGTTTCTTTCCGCATATCTGTTGGCAAATATAGCAGGTGCTGTAGATTCTATTGGTATCATTCCCTTATCTGTTTCTTCATAATCTGGTAGAAAGTGGTTGGCTACTTCCCACACATATTCTAATAGTGGCTCATCCAGACATTTGTAGCTTTCAGTCCAATTAACTTTCAAATCTGAAAGTTCCTCTATCTGATATAGTTTTTCTTCTAGCATGGTACATTCATTATTAGTTCTACTGCAAAATAACAGAAAAGTTTGTAGAATACAGACTTTTATATTTTATATTCTTCCAGATTGAAACTTTCCTGCAACTGTTTAAATGTGTATTCTTTCTCTTTGATACGTTCCAAGACAAAAGAAGTCATTTTAGGTTGCTCTGGTAAAGTTGGAACTATTACAGTCCGTTTTACCTTGTTGAATCTGAAAGTTATAGGAAGTGCCCATAAAAATGGTTTGTTCCTATTATGATACGCTATGATAGTTTCCAAGTCATTCTTGTAAGTAATGACTATGAATCCGCTATTTAAAGAAACGGAATAATAAACTACTTTACTAAGTAATTCTCTGAACATTTCTCCCTTGCCCTCCAGAGAAAGGCTGTCAAGTTCTTTTCTTGACTGACTCTTTATTTCATCCGCTATTCTTCTGTTATTGGATGCAATTTCTTCATCAATGGCTGTCTTTTCCGCTTCTATACTCTTTATCTGGCTGTCTATTGAATCCGCCTTGCCATTCAATGCCTTGACTATTGTTATATTGGTGGAAGCCATAACATTATCTATGACTGTTTTCAAATCAGACTGTAGTTTGGCTATTTCAGAATCCTTTTCTTTTATGCTTTGTGTCAGTTTTATATTTTCAGCTTCTATTTCTGCAATTTTCTCATTGCTCTTGGCTTGGTAAGTTTCATCCAGAGTTCTAAGTCTGACATCTTTCCACACCGCATATATTAAAGTTTCAGCCTTTATGCCAACATTGGTGCATGGGCTTTTTATTCCCATCTTTATTCTGTCAAGACATCTGTAGGTAATGCAGGATGAGGTTCTGCCATACATTGATGTTTGCCCACAAGGACACTTGATAATGCCTTTCAACGGGTTATAATGTTTTTGTGCCTCACCGCTATAATTCTTGTTCTCCTGCACTTTCTTGTGTGCCAGATTCCAGATTTCATTTGATATGAATTTTACGGGAAGTTCCAGTTTCATGCCTTTCCAATATCTGACACCGTTATAAATGGAATCATTTATAATTGTTCTGATAGACTGTTCATAGAACGGTTTGTTTCTTGCTGTCCTATATCCAAGCATATTCAGTTTTTCTGCTGTTTTTCCTAGAGAAAGACCGTTTGCCACATAGTTAAATATATCTCTGACTAACTGCATACGTTCTTCATCTTCCACCAATAACATTTTTGGGGTTGCTCCCTTTATATAATTCGGATTGGGCACTGCCTTAAAGCCAGTTGGTATATTACTGTCTGTAAGCATTAACGGAAACGCTTGTACTTTACTGTCTTTACCTGTAGTCATACGGCTTACTATTTTCTTTCTTTCATCCGCTGCTCCATAGGCTTTGATTGCAAGCATTAAAAAGTCAGAAAGAATGATAGTTTTTCCAGCTTCATATACCTTGTCTGGTTCGTCTAGTATTACTAAATCCACGTTTCTAATGATTGTGTGAATCTGTGTCAAAGTTTCAAATATATCATCTTGACGTGACAGTCTAGACAACTCACTAACTACTACCATGTCAGCAACGCTATTGGTAATGTTTAGAATACTGTTCAATCCGTTTCTGTTGCTGACTGTTCCAGATATGGCATAGTCTTCTTCTATTCTTAACAGAGAGTACCCCTTATTCTCACAATACTTTCTAATCAACACCCTTTGCCTTTCAAGGTCTTGATTATCAGTAGAAACACGAATATAACCTATAACTCTTTTCATTGTTTATCTTATCTTTGATGCAAAGATAAAGAGTATTTTCAATAGCAAGGTATAACTTTAACAACTTAACATTGTTCTTCTTGGGAAGACTCCGTAAATGCCTGTTTAAAACTGATAGGAGCCAACTCGTGTTTGATACTGCTCCTGTCAACGGAACATTTTCTACGCCAGTAGTGATAGGTTGAATAACTTACACCTATCTGTTGAAGGTACGACTTCAACGGCAGCTCGCTTTGTTGCACCTGCAATTCTAATTCTTCAAATTCTTGTCTGTTCATAATAATTGAGGCTTGATTGTATTCACTGCCGCAAAGCTACAACCAAACCTCAAAGTGTAAAAGGTGCATTTCTTCGAATGCTTACGGATAAAGAAGTTTTCGGAAACTTTTTCGACGGGTATTTCCAGGTCTGCACCAATCAGCCATCCTATTTTTCCATCGCTGTAGTTGCTTTTACTGATCTCACTGTATGTAATTCCGGCGCGTACGCCTACTGATACGCCTTTGCCAAAAAGACTGAAGTTACGCTGGGCGCAAATGTGGCTGGCAGATAGAAGCATGATGACTGTCAGCATCGGGAATAACATGTGTCTGTTTAATCTCTGTCTTTTCATAATCGGTTTAGTTTAATGCCTACAGACTCTTTGATTAGGCTGGTAAATAATAAAGACGTAAGAGCCTTTTGATTAATGTTGTAACGCCTTGTGTGATTGTAATAAAGCCGGACTGTTTTTAGTCTTTTTTAGCTAAATGGGTTAAATTTATTTTATCACAAAGGAAAATAAAAAAAATGTTTCCTCTGTCACATGTTTTATGGACAGAGGAAACATAAAATTAACGACATGAAAAGTGCATGGATAAACAAAGGTAGTCTGTTTGATAGACCGAGTATGTTACTGTCTGTCTGACTGGGCAGTGACATGATAGATACTGAAGTTCCGGATGAGGGGTGTAGATACACACTGTTCTACAATCAGACGAAAGGCTTGTGCTTCGACTTCTGGAAAGGCTTCGATGCGTTTGTGTCCTACCGAACTGCCTTTGGCTACTGTGGTCCATTTGCCGTTGATCAAGGCTTCTATGCGGTAGGCACGGATGTGTTCGCCTTCGGTTATGTCTTCCTGTATCTGGTAGTAGTTTACACGTTGCGGCTTATCGAAAGTTATTGCCAGTTTCTTTTTATTTTTTCCGGAGGTTTGTGCCAGGGGAGTTCCGAAACGCCGTTGTATTTCATTTCCCCATTCTTGCAGCCGATGTACATCACTATCGGGTATCAGTCCTTCGGGATTGGGTGTCAGTCCTACCATCAGAGTAGCATTGCGGCCTACGGATTTTTCGTACATCTCCATCAGGTTTTCCAAAGGGTAAACAGCCTTGTCGTCGTCGCCCGGCTCCCAGAACCACTCGTGCCGTCCGTTATAACCGCGCAAAGGGGTATCAGCCATGGCAGGAACCCAGAACTTTCCTTCAGGATCGCCGTGGGCCAGCAGCTGGTTGTGGTCGGTTATCCCGTCGGTGGCATTGCTGTGGCTGTATGGATAAGGAAAGCTAGACCAGCAGGGGTAGCCTACGGTTCCGCTTTCTGATCCTCCCCAGCGCAGGTCTGCCCGGTTGACATTGTGGTAGAACAGGCAGTCGGGTTGATATTGGTTGACGATAGGTTCTACGTTGGGTCCCAGACCTTGGGGATCGTCGGCTCCTCCGTCGAACCAGATCATGAATAAATCTCCGTAACGGGTACAGAGTTCTGTCACCATTTTTTCGCACAAGCGTTTGTACCATGCCTGACGGTTGCGGGCAAATTCTCCCTCGCCTTCGGCCTTAAAATTATGGATGCCCAGCAGGGAGTTCCACCGGATGCCTATGTAGATGCCCGGCTGCAGGCCGTACTTGCGGCAGGAGTTTACAAAGTCGTGTACGATGTCGCCTTTGCCATCGCGCCATTTTACTGCTTTCAGGCAATATGGGTTTACATCGCTTTGCCAGAGTCCGAAACCTGTTTCGTGTGTGGCTGTAAGGATGGCAAATTTGGCTCCGGCTGCTTTGGCTGCTTGTATCCACTGGTCGGTGTCCAGCTTGTCGGGATGGAAGATATTGTAATCTTCAATTGGATTGATGCGGTTGTTTCCCTGACCGTACACTTGTCCGTCGAATACATGCAGGTCGTAATGGAAAACTACTCCCAGTTCGGCTTCGTGCCATTTTATCTGGTGTGGAGCTGGTTTGGGTAACTGGATTTCTGTGCCATAGGCACTGCTCAGGTTACATGTGAAGAAGAATGTCAGCAGTGTAAATACGATTTTTTTCATAATTATGGTTTTAGGTAAGAGCTGAACGGATCGTGTGTCTGTTCGAGCCATAATAAGAGTTTCTGGTTTAAGGAGTCGCAAAGTGAAGGCTTACGGCTTGCTAGGTTATGTAGCTGATCGGGATCGTTTTTCCGGTCGTAAAGCCAGGTTTGCGTTTTCTTCCCTTTTTCGAATGCTACTACATAGGTGTATCGGGAAGTACGGATGCCTCGTTTGCCGGATGTCGGGTCGGAAGGAACGCAATAATAATAGGGTTGAATGGTTTCCTGGGGAGTATGTATTTTCTCTTGCAGGAAGTGCTGGCTCCAGTCGTAGGATTGTACGGTTGAAGGTATTTGGTCTTTCATTCCCATGAGTGAAAGCATCGTAGGACAAAGATCGGCAAAAGCTACGGGCAGGTCGGTTTGCTGCGGATGCAGTTTGTTTTTCCAGCAGCATATCATTGGGATTCGCATGGATTCTTCGTAGAAAACGTTTTTGCCTTCGATACCGTGTCCGCCCATGCATATGCCATGGTCGGAACTGAAGATGATAAGGGTATTGTCGAATACTCCGCATTCTTTCAGTGTACGGATGATACGTCCTACATTTTCGTCTACTCCGGTGATGCAGGCGTAATAGTTGCGGATATGTGTGCGGAAATAATCTCCTTCGGGAGTTCCTTTGGCGGGTATATATGGTTTCTGGGATGCCAGTGCCTCTACATCGATATGGGCATAGCGTTGCTTGAATGAGTCGGGGACAAGTTCATATCCGGTATGTGGCGGATTCATGGAAACGACTAAAGCAAATGGCTGGTCGGACTGGCTGCTTTCCTTGCGGATAAACTCAATGGCACGGTCGGCTTCATAGGACGGTCCCCACTGATCGACGTAATAAAAGTCTTCTCTGGCAGCTTCTGTATCCCAGTACATTGGTTTCAGATGGTTGTCGTAGGTTCCATAGGCAATCCACTGGTCGAATCCGTGGCGGCGTTCGGGACTGCACCATTCGTTCCATGCTACTTTTCCGCGATTGTTGTATGTGTCAATGTAGGGCGGGTGAGGAGCATCGAGATGCCATTTACCGATGTAAGCTGTGGAGTATCCTGCCTGTTTCAGTACATCACTCCAGCAGATGGCTTCGGCAGATAGTTCTACCCGGTAAGGGGTATTGTCGGAATTGCAGTTGCCGGTTACACCGTTTGCAGTGGGGTACATACCTGTCATGAGCATGGCACGGGCCGGAGATGACACCGGATAGCTGCTGATGGCTTCGGTGAAAAGAATACCTTCTTCGGCCAGCTTGTCGAGATTAGGGGTTTGTACCGGTTCTTTTTGCATACATCCTAAGGCGTCGCCCCGAAACTGGTCGGCCATGATGAAAACGAGATTAGGCCGTGACTGATTTCCCTGAGGAAATACTGTAAGAGGTGTCATTGCCAGGAAGGCAGATGTGTAAAGCAAGTGTGTTGTTTTCATAATGAATGTAAAGGTTCTGATGGATATTTCCTTAGAAGTTTTGGCAGACCCAGCGATATATATTTTGTCTGGTAATTTCTGGCTTGATAGCTTCGTGAAGAGCCAATCCTTCAGGGGTAAGTTTATCTGCCCGGGTAAATCCGGCTGTGATAAGTTTTTCTGCGTCATCGGTCTGTCCGGCTACCAGCCATACCGGAACCTGATATTTTTGAGCCCGTCGCATTACTCGTTCGGGAAGCTTTCCCATAAGAGTCTGGCTGTCGGCGTGTCCCTCGCCGGTGATGACGAGGTCGGTATCTTTCAGAAGCTCATCGAATCTTATAAGGTCGAGTAATAAATCGGCTCCTGAACATACGCTTGCGCTGAGATATTGCATGAAAGCGTACCCCAGACCTCCTGCTGCTCCGGCACCGGGTTGTTGTGATGTGTCTTTTCCCATATGGCGGGCAGACTGATCGGCAAACAGCCGGGCTTGGCGGTCTAGTTCTTCTACCATTTCGGGAGTAGCTCCTTTCTGGGGAGCAAAGGTAAAGGCTGCTCCTTCTTTTCCATAAAGCGGATTGCGTACATCGCTAGCTAAGGTAAACTGGCATCCGGCTGTATGGTTGGTAAGTACATCGTCTATTGTTCCATGGGGAGCGAATATATCGGTTAGTGCCCGAAGCATTCCTTTTCCGGCATCGCTGGTTCCGCTTCCTCCCAGTCCGATGATAAACTTTTTACAGCCTTGATGTAAGGCATGGGTAATGAGTTCGCCCACTCCATAAGTTGTAGCTACCAGTGGATTTCGTTCTTCTGCTGTCATCAGCGTAAGACCGCATGCCTTGGCTGTTTCTATGACAGCTGTTCCGTCGGGTGCAATGCCGTAACTGGCAAGGATGGGGCGCATCAGAGGATCGTGTACTTCGGCCTGGATAATTTTTCCGTGCAGGGCAGAGATGAAGGCTTCAAGCATGCCTTCTCCTCCGTCGGACATGGGTAGTGGGCGGACCGTCATGCCGCGGGATGACAAGGCTTGGGAGAAAATTGTTTCTACTTCTTCTGATGTAAGGCAGCCTTTGAATGAGTCGATGGCCAGAATGATTTTCATAGGGTTATATCGTTAGTTGTTTTCCTTCTTTATTTAAGTAAGATATCGTACATCTTTTCGGAGGCATCCGGTAGAATCTTTTTGAATTGACTGAGCATCCGTTCGCGTGATTCTTGTGGGGTGCGGTCGGGATGACAAGCCTCTCTTCCGAAGAGTGTTTCCGGCGTTGTGAGCAGTGACCATCCCCATCCGTATTCTCTCCCGTGGCGATCGCGGGGATAAATAAAGTCTTCTGTAACGATGTAGCCGCCCATTTCCAGACGGGTGATATATGCATCGAAACGGCTCCGCATCTTTGGTCCCGTGAATCCGCACGCTGCACGCAGTTCGCGGGTTATCAGGCTTCCTTCGTTTTTTAATACATCGAGGATACTCTCTTCGATGCTTCCTGCTTCCGGATAAGGGCAGACACTTCGGCGGTAATTGCAAAAGTCAGGCCACCATTCACGGCTGATGAAAGCGGCTTTGTCTTTGAAAAACTTACCGTATGCGCAACCGCTTTCCTGCAGGATGGCACCTTTCCATTCCCAAAGTGGCCATTCCCATCCACCATCGGGCAGACGGGTGTACTGGCAGTCTTCGTCTACTACTTCTTCGGCCGACCATCCGTTGATGTCCATGCTCAGCAAGGGCAGAAAACCTGTTTCATTGATGTAGTCAATCAGTTCTGGACAAGAATGCAGAAGTTCTTTTTTCATTTCCAGATTCTCCTTATTCTAAGATATTTTTTATACAAACTTTCTTCAAAGGTATAAGTTTCATTTGTTTTTATGATAATAGCCTCGTCATTTTTTTCATTGTAGGTATTACGAAATAAAGACAAGAATATTGTATCGTATAGATATGAATACTTGTATATTTATAAAATAATAACTTTAGGCCGTTGATTTATGACATTATTGTTATCAAGTATAGCCCCATTATAGAAATTGATATCTTTTAGCTCTAAATTGCCGAAACTTTCATGACTGTGTCCAAATAAATGATATCGTGGGCTTACTTTGAATACAGCACTTTTTATGGCGCTATTACCCCAATGAATGCCATTACTTTCATCAAGTATCATGAAAGGAGGTTCATGGGTTAGTAATATATCAATGTTGTGAGGTATTAAACTTTCTGGATGGTTGTAAGCTAAGCCAAAAAACTTAAATCCATTAATTTCACAGTAACAGTCTTGTAAAAAATGAATATTATCAGGAAGTTCTTCAATGCTTGTTGCTTCCCATAAGCAAATATCATGGTTCCCTGTGATGAATATTTTATGAGGATATGGTAGCTCAATAAGCCAATTCAGAAAATCAAGAACTTCCTCTTCTGTTCCGTTATCTGTAAAATCTCCACAATGTACAAAAACATCTGCATCCGGCAGGTCAGTCAACTGTCTATGTTTGTTGTGTGTATCTGAGAGATGAAGAATTTTCATTTTGATATTTTTTCTATGTTACAGAAACTCTAAATACCTTTTTTCAAAGTATTCAGTTCTAATGTTTAATGTCTTTGCTACTTCAATTATCTTTTCCCAAGTTATTAGCATAATTCTTTCTTTGCCATCTTTGCTTAGAAAGTTATCAGAAAAATCATTGAACTGATTTATTAGGAAGTTGTGAGCTTTCGGACATACAAAAAGTACATATCGATTTCTGTTCGCTCGAATTGCATTTCTGAATAATTGATAGTATTTATTGTTGAAATTGTATTCATTAATGGCTTCTATGTTTAGCATATCTTTTGCATTGTTTATCATAGGTCGATATACTTTTTCATATTGCTCTGAAGCTTTTTTTGAAGAACTTTTTCTTGAAAAATACTGTTCTGAATATTTTATTTCAAAGAAGACTTCTGTGTTGGTTGATTTAAAATAAAAATCGAAGTTTGTATTCTCTTTAGAACTTTCTATATATTCGAAATTACAATAACAATCATGACTGTTATTTGTTGATATTGGTTTTTTAATTAGTCTTTCTATAAGTAGGGATAATAATTCAGAATTTTGATACATTTTTATCGATTTGTCGTATTCTCCTATAATGGGCCTGAAAAAATTGTAACACATTATTTGTGAAGAATTTAGATGATGAGCGTGTGTATGTAGATGTAAGGTCTCTGAATCTATCGGCATTACATTGGGTAAAATAGAGTACTTATTTATAATATCTACTTTTTCGATTTGAGTTTTCGGGTTGCCGAGAATGTGTTTTTTTATGGAACCTTTCCACATGCCGTGATAATTGAAATCAGGCATATTCTGGATAATCTTATTTTTGTATTCTTTATAGTCCATATCTTTATTATACATAAACATAAATGAGTTTAAATATTTGTAATAACTTTATATCGTATATCATTCCGTTTAAGTAAATCGTAAATACGTTGTCGGTGAATATCTCTTTTACTTGTCGACTTTATCCAGCGGTCGAAGATGATAAGTTCTGGAATTGGATTTATAGATGTAGGTACAGTTTTAGGAACAGGCAAACCTAATTGTACTTTGACATCGAATACTTTCTTGTAATATTCAAGTAGTTCAGAACTGTATTTTTCGATGAAATTTTTATAACATCTCATTTGATATATCACTTCAGGATTCTTATTTGTTTCGTGAAGCATTCTGTTATCGTCTATACGTTTTAATTCAATAAACGTAATATGGCCATCTTCGCATTGTATTAAATCCATTCGAATATCTTCTTGAATATCTTTGTAAGCAAATTCTGTATCAAGATGAATATTTCTTGATTTAACAGCCAACATTCCTTGTATAAATTTCTCACTCCATTTTTCTTTTGTATTCATTCCTTTTCCCATGCTCTTTTGAGAATACTGGGTCTGTATCCGTTTCATAACTTCATCATAGATATATCCAATCCTGTCGCTGCATTCTATGTATAGTTTGCTCTTTGACGGGGCCGGTAATCCGAGATATTTGTGATGAGTAAATACTTGAAGTTTTTTATGTTTGCTACAATAGTGTATCCTTGCTATACTGCCGCCTTCAAAATAGACGTTTACTTGATTATCTTTTCTGATGTCAATATAGAGAGAGGGGTTATCCTTAAATTTAATCCACCATGATGGATTTTTTTTAGCTCTTCAAAGATTTGGGCGTCGACTCTTAATTTTCCAAATGTCATAGTCATAATATTTTTTAAGGTTTGTTATTATTGTATCTTGCTATTGCCGAATAGAGACGTTTTTGAATTTTTTCTCTTAATTCTTCAGGTTCTAGTACTTCAACTTTTTCTCCCATAGAAAGCAGAGATGTTACCAATTCTGGTGTAAGGCAAAGATGATATTGGAAGTCACTGTATCCGTTGTCTTTTACATTTAGTTCAACTTGCGAAAAATGAAGTGGTAAAGAGCGTATGTATTCAGCATGAACCCCGTATACTCTGATAAGGACTTTCTGTGGCTTTAGATTATTGTTGACAAATATGCCAATGGTATTTGCATAATATTCTTCCGCATCGAAATCATCAGGTAGTTTAAATTTTTTATTTGTGATTGACATTTCTAATATTCTGTCAAGAGCAATATTTTTGATTTCTCTCTGTTCATTTATGAAGCCTATAATATACCATCTTTGGCTGTATACTTTCATGGCATATGGATTCAGATGGAATTTTTCCTGATGACAATCGAATGGTTTGTAGCTTATTTCTAATTCCTTGTTTTGTCTCATTGCCTCAATGACTGTCTGAAGGAATTGGGTGCCACCGGGAATTTGTTCGAATAAAATTCTATTTTTCATATTGTACCCAGCTTCAATCATATTGGAAATGCTGAATGAATTGAGTAGCCATTGACGAGTACGGTCATTTTTAAGATCATCAGGGGAAGAAATGTAATATTCATAAGTTGAAGTGTCACATTTTATCTCTACACCAAAAAGTTCTGAAACAGCTTCACGATGCATGTGAAACGTGCGAAGAGCAAGAGGTTTACCATCTCCGAGATAGCAGTCTTTCCAACGATAGCTAATCTCTTCAAAAGTCATTCTACGTTGCTGTAATAGAGTGTTCAGTAGCCATATGTAACGGTTGAATGTCTTACTTATCATTGTTTTTACGTTTGTGGTTATATTTTCTAGAAAATGCAATCAGTATGAAATGAAAAATTTTTATGGTGTGAAACTCTCTTCTGCAAAGATATATATGAGGTATGCGATATCTCTGCATATCTACAAATATAGCGAAAGTTTTAAGAATTTTATCAGATATGCAGCCTTTTTGCATATCTCAACAATAATTTTGCCTCAAGAATTTTAAATTGATAGGTTATGGTAAAAAACAAGAATCAAAAAAGAAAAGCAGCACTAGCTATGAAGAATTCAATTGAGGCTCTAAGATTTCAAACATTGTGGGGATTAAAGAAATTAGGTCTCATTGATGAATTTCATGAAGAAAATCAGGATGATAATAATATATTGAGACAAGCGGTAGCTGAAATTACAGAAATCAATGAACTTGGATTGACCCTTGATCTCTTATCACTAAAAAGAATGATTGATGGTATCAAGCAGTATCTTCTTCTTGAACCTGTTGAAGGAAAGGGAGACCTTCAAACAAGTATTGTAGCTTTTGCTCTTGGGATAACAAAACAAGAAGTCGTTACTGAAAATAATGTTTGGAGTAGCTGGAATTTGTTGAAGAATAAAAAAATACTGTCATTATACTATCCTAGTCAGCAAAGAAATAGGGTAGTAGACTGGGTGAGAAACAATGGATATAATACGTCAACATATTTGGGGCAACCTATAGTTCGGTTAGAGCATTTATATATTATGATAAAAAATGCAAGATGATAAATGAATCAATGCTTCTCTCTATTTTTTATTACTGTCTAATGCAAAATGTGAACTATGGGGAAGCCTTTTTATATTTTTACAATATTACAAATAATGTATTGGTAAATTATGTAGATAAATGTAAGTTGGGAAATTATTATAGATGTTAAAAATATGACAAAAAAGAAACTTACAAACGAATTTATGGCTAATAAAAGTATAAAATTTCAATTATGCAAAACCGTTGGAATAGCAAATTATATAATTGTTTAAAATAATGAGTAGAAGATATGATGATATATGCAGATTTTTTAATCTGCTTTTGTTCGCTTTAGATAAAATCACTATTTCTAGTGACAAATATTTAGTTAAAATAATTGTTTCTTTGTAAATTAAATAGATGAAGAATGAAGTTTAGCGAATTAGAAGCTTGATTTATCACTATCCATTAAAATAGCTCTTTGAACTAATTCAATTTGGTTATAAGATGGTTTAAAAGATTATAATTTAGCAGTCTTAATTGAGACTGTTTATATGAACAAAGGCAGTTTATTTTCATTCAAATACTAGAGCTTTTTCTATTGACAGGAATAGCTGTATGATTGGTTTTATTAATAACTCTTTGGTCTATATTTCAATTGGAATGAAGTACTTGGAGCATGGAAAAAAGAATTTAAGAATGCAAATTAGTTTTCTGGTTTCAATAAATGAAATTTGTTATTGTAGGTTTTTATATATAGAATTTAATGGTATGAATTACGATGTATTACTTAAAATGATGTACCGGTTGGTCATGTTTTATTTCTTGTTTTTCTTGAGTAGTTGTAGTGGAGGCGAGGATTCTATGGGAGATGAACAACCGGTTCAGGATGAGATGATAATTTCTGCGGAAAGCAGTATGTTTTTTTCCGATGGAATGAGTTTTAAATCAGATGCAGGTAGCCACTCTATCTACTTTACGACCAATCGAGATTGGAATGTCGTTGTTACATCTGCTGATTGGTGTGTGGCGACACCGGCATTTGGTAAAGCTGGCGAGAATACCTTTTCAGTTTCTGTCAGTGAAAATAACGATGAGACACTTCGTACTGCCACCGTCACGCTTAAGGCGGGTTCTATAAGTCGGAGCCTGGTTGTTACGCAAGAAGGAAAGGCTCAGTCATCAGGAGTGACTGGTGGTAGTGAGGACTATGATGAAGAACAAGGAACTTGGGACGAATAAAAAGGGAATATTATGAAGAAAGTATATTGTTACGTTATAATAGTTTTGTTGGCATTCATTGGATGTGTGAACAAAGACGAACTGGCAGGGGGGGATTGGGTTAATGGGAATCATACTCTGAAGGCACAGATCGAACAGAGCACTAATACCCGCACAATGGTGGATGAGGAAAATAGTGTGTGCTGGGTTAAGGGTGATCAGATAGGCGTTTTTGGTGGTGATGGAGTGGTTAATATTCCTTTTTCGTTTAGCGGTATGGCGGATAGTGGGCAATCCGCTATCTTTAAGGGCAATCTTCCTGAAGGTAGAGCTCCTTCTGTAGCTTATTATCCTTATGATGATGAAGCTGTTTTGGAGGGTGATAAACTCTCTTTTGTTCTTCCTTCGGAATATGATTATACGGAAAACAGCAATGCGCCGATGATTGGTGTAAAGCAGGATGATGGGAATTTCCTATTTAAACATCTTTGCGGGTTGCTGAAGTTTTCTATTGTGGATATACCGGACGATGCCAAGCAGGTGATTATTACTTCCAAGGGTGAAAATGCTCCTAATATATCGGGTACATGTATAGTGGAAGATGTCATAGAAGACGGGGTTGTTCTTTCTATACCGGAAGGCTCCTCTCAAGTGACCATAAAATTGAATGGAGAGGTAGGAACACAAACATTTTATGTCCCTGTGCCTGTGGGTGTTTATTCGGAATTGCAAGTCCTATTGGAAAAAGAAGACGGTACATATTTCTTTTCAGAGAAACTATCCAATGTTACCATTCGGCGAGCTACCATTTTCCATGTTACAAAAGATTTGGCCGAGGCCGATAAATTATTGGATGAATTTGTCCAGACTTCTGTAGATATGAGTTCTGATGAATTTCTGAGCGGGCTGGAACAGTTATTAAAAAACAATGAGGCCGTTTCAGGATATGAATTAAACATCAATGGATGTGAAATCACTTATAAGGACGGGAGCATTCAGTTACTTTCATTTGTATATACTGGTGATCCTTTTGGGATTTCTACTGAGCCTGCTCCTGTTGAAGAGGAGCCTACGTATGATTGGATCGCCGATGCTACCGAACTTGATGGTTTTACCTTGGTTTCTTCTACTGAGACACGTGCATCCTCAGAGGATGATATTTTTCATAATACGAATATATTGAGATGGGCTCCTTTTCAAAATAAATTAGGTATTGGCTGGGATTATCAAACGTTATTGGAAAAAAGCCCTCTTAAGTTGAACGTGATTGGCGATTATGTTAATCAGGAAGCCACATCTTCAAGATTGATGGACAATTTGTCACAAGCTGGAATAATAGATATTGAATCACATGGAAGTGGAGGAAAGTATATTGTTATTCCAGTTGATTTAATAGATAGAGGTATTCATAAGACTGTTGATTGTAAAACAATTTATTTTGGTAGAAATAAGGGAGACACCCTTACAGTTGACAATTTTACAAAAGATGTTGGAATACCTAAGGGTGCTTTCGAGAGATATTCATACGTAGAAAATGGCATTCTTTTCAATAATTCTTGTGAGAGTGCTCAAAATTCGGATCAATCTTTGAAAAGTGTATTCACAGACAAAGGAATATCCACTTATACGGGTTATACTAATATAGTAAATACTTATAATGTTCAGGAAAAAATGAATTGGTACACAAATAGTCTTTTGTGTGATCTTAAATCGAATATTGAAAGTATACCTGATAATTTGAGCTACGATGGAGAAAAATTGGAAACAAAAGAAGAAGAAGGAAAGGTTATAAGAATATTTGTTCCTGAAACAGGTTATTTTGACGTAACCACTCGTAAGGAAATGCGATTTGTAGAGTTTGGCCCCCAAGGGACGGTGGAAACTACAGAAACGGAAATTTATCTGCCATTCCAGTTCAAAGGTGCTGAGAATCTAAAGGACGTTTGTAAATTTGGTATATTGATCAGCAATCAAAAAGAGATAGAAGAGAGGATAACCGGTTCAAACATTGGAAATTATGCTGTAGGTAAATCTTGCCCAATATCTGAAATGTTAGGTAAAACTAATTCTCGCTTCAAGACTTCCAAGGAAGATTTGATAAATACTTTAAACAAGATGGGAATAGGTAGCTCAGGGACAAAGTATTATTGGATTTATTTGGAATATAAAGGACGGTATTATATTAGTAATGAATATGGTTCTTTTTCTTTGAATGAAGATAAATTAAAAGCGTTTTTGATTGAATTGTATCATAATACAGGCGGTGATAATTGGTTGCATAATGACAATTGGTGTAGCGCAAAACCGGTAGAAACTTGGTTTGGGATAACTAAATCAGATGATATGTATAGCATAGACTTACAAAATAATAATTTGCAAGATGTTTTTCATGCAGGGGATGGTATTATAGATGTTGAATTAAAATTTGAAAATATAAATATTTCAGGTAATAATCTTCTTGCTATTGATATAGCAAGTTTTGAGAATTTATTGAGTTTTAATTGTTCTAATAATCCTAAATTGATGGAACTTAGTGCTCAGTATTTGAATAATATATTAACTATAGATGTTTCAAATTGTCCAAAGTTGGAATTTTTCGGGATGCAAGATTGTGATAATTTGCAGATATTGAAGGCTAATAATTGTACTTCTTTAAAAGGTCCTACTATTTATGAATATAGGTGGCATCCTGAGAATTTAACTTATGTTGACTTTTCAAATTGTACATCTCTTACTGGCTATCTGAAAAGTTATGAAGGCAATGATTGGAAGTCTTTTTATTTTGGGTTATTAGACTCTTTGGAATATGCAAATTTTGAGAATTGTTCCTCTATGACTGGAGATCTTGATTTTGTATTATCGAAGAATTTGGCATATGTAAATGTATCTGGCTGTTCGGCTTTAAAAAGTCTTGATTGCAGTAGCTGTTCTTTGAAAAAATTATATGTTTCTGGATGTTTGGCTTTAGAAAATCTTGATTGTTCAAGCAATGTTTTGGCCAGTTTAGAATTATCAGGATGTATATCCTTAAAAGATTTAGATTGTTCAGATAATTCTTTAACGAATCTCGATATCTCTGGAAGTTTGGCTTTTGAAGAAATCGATTGTTCAAGTAATTTCCTAACTAATTTAGACGTATCCAATTGTCCGGATTTGTTGAATCTTGATTGTTCATATAATAATTCTCTGATTTCCATAAAGGCTTCCAATTGTTCTTCATTAGAAAAGATTAACTTTAACCAATATCCAAAGGAAACTTTGATGCGATTAGATTTGTCAGGATGTTCTGCTCTGAAAACGCTTCCTAGTCTTAGCAAGATGGAGACTCTAATCTATTTGAATTTATCTGATTGTTTATCTGTAGAGAGTATTACATGTTATAAAAGTGCTCTAAAGGAATTGTATGTATCAGGATGTTCGGCGCTGAAAAGACTATACTGTAATGAAAACGCTTTGACTAGTTTAAATTTGTCTGGTTGTTCTGCTTTATTGTATCTTGATTGTTATAGCAATTCTTTGAACAGTTTAAATGTTTCCAGTTGTTTTGCTTTGCAAGAACTTAACTGTTCAGATAATTCTTTAACTTATTTAGATGTAGATAAATGTTCAGAGTTGAGAGAACTTAGATGTTCGTCGAATTCTCTTACGAATTTAGATTTATCCGGTTGTTCAGAGTTGAGAGAATTTAGTTGTCGAAATAATAAAATCTCTTCTGAAATACCTTTATATTTATGGGGGGTAGATCTTTATTTGGACTATCGTTACGACTATTATTATGAAAATGGTGAAACGAAATATATAGATAATAATATCGGCTGGTGGTATCCTGGCGAACCAGGGAGTGGTAAACATGATTGGCCTGATTGAGATTGACAATTAAATTGCATAAGAAATTGTGGAGGAAATGGTAGTAGTCAATTAAAAGTGGTCTATGGAAAAATTCAGTAGATGTATGAGTTGATATTACCTTAGTGCTTCGCTACCTTTTCTTCCCGATTGGTTGAATAAAAATTGATATGTAGGGACATTCAGTAAATAGTATAAAATTAGCCAACTAATTCATACACAAAGT